>ENA-OBIT01000137-OBIT01000137.1-metagenomes-genome-assembly--contig:-NODE-137-length-31348-cov-12.0831_pt1 | contig 31348 bp, 20 predicted proteins | sample MGYA00153386_OBIT01 | MGnify analysis MGYA00153386
GCATCCATTTCATCCATTAATAACTCTAAAGCCTCATAATCAATATCCGAGATGTAGCCCAAACGGGTGAGCTCGTAGTTGATTTCGTTTTCAATGTCAGGTGTTAACTGCTTAATGTAGAGGGCTTTTTCTACAAGATGACGAATCGCATAAGTTGCTTGCATAGTAACTCGGAGAACTCCGTACAATTTAATTATCCTCTGAACAGTCGATCGCGCGCGTGATCTAAATCAGAACTAACAAGTGATTTCAATTACATTGTTCGGTTTAACCTAACAGCTACGGCAAAGTCGATCGCAAATTTTACAAATACTAAAACTTGTGTCCGCTGGCATTAATAAAAAATAGTATAGTAGCTTACGTTTCCTCCCAAATCTTGCGGAAACTTTCATAAAAAAGAGTCAATAAATAAAGATTCAGTAAAAATACTGAAAAAAACTGGTCGGTTTCCGATCGAGCAAGTTACGCTCGAAGGTATCAAGTAAATTTAGGCTTACAACCTTCTAGCACAGTAGTTGAAAATACGCAGCAACCATAGGTTTGATATATGCAGACACTTCTTGCCGATCGACCAATTACAGTGATTCGACCCCTAGACCACCTGAATGCAGCCACAGCCGGAGAATTCGGACGGCAACTAACGACAGCAATTGCAGCCCCCGAGATTGTAGGGGTACTCGTAGATTTGGGCCAAGTAACATTGATTGACAGTGCTGGTTTGATGGCATTGGTTTTGGGCCTCAAGCAGGCGAAAAAAATGCAGCGCAGATTTAGCATTTGCTCGGTATCTGCCGGGGCTAGGATGGTTTTGGAACTCAGTCAACTCGATCGAGTTTTTGAAATATTTGAAAACGTCGAGAGCTTTGAAGCCGAAAACTCCTCAGTAGAAAGCACTGGTAGAGGCTGGTAAGGAGGCGAAAACCAGCAACAAAAAACAGTAAATTCGGTTAAATAGCCGAAAAGACAGAGAACTGCCGTTGGCGTGTTGGCAGATTTTGAGGTAGGCTGCTTAAGAGTCGCAGATATTTAGCGAGTCGAGCCGTGGCAGTAAAAGTCGAAGAATTACTTACAGCAGAAATCAATCAGCCTGCTCGTTATCTGGGAAACGAGTTGGGGGCTGCGCGCAAGCCTTGGGATGGGGCGTCTGTACGTTGGGTGCTCACTTACCCAGAAGTGTATGAAGTTGGTGCTTCCAATCTCGGACACATCATCCTTTACAACATTTTGAATGCTGGGCCCAGACAGTTGTGCGATCGAGCTTATTTGCCCGCACCAGACTTGGCAGCAAAACTTCGATCGACCAAAACTCCCCTGTTTGCCGTAGAATCAAGGCGATCGCTCATAGAATTTGATATTCTAGGCTTCAGCCTCAGCTATGAACTTGGAGCCACAAACATTCTGGAAATGCTGGATTTGGCCGGCATTCCCATAACTTGGCAAGAAAGAGCGACAAATGACCAGAACGGTGAAATGCCGCTGATTTTTGCTGGTGGCCAAACGGCAACTTCCAACCCCGAACCCTACGCTGACTTTTTTGACTTCATCGCTTTGGGAGATGGCGAAGAATTGCTTCCAGAAATTGGCTTAATTTTGGCAGAAGGCAAAAGTAATAATTTGAGCCGAGAAGCATTGCTGCTGGATTTAGCGCAAATTCCCGGTGTCTATGTCCCGCAATTCTATGATATGGCGGCAGATGGTTCAGTCCATCCCAACCGCCCCGATGTTCCAGCACGAATTTTACGCCGGGTGGCGACTCCGATTCCAGCTTATTCGATCGGGCTAGTTCCCTATGTTCAGACAGTACACGATCGACTGACAGTAGAAATTCGCCGTGGTTGTACTCGCGGCTGTCGCTTTTGTCAGCCGGGAATGCTGACTCGCCCCGCGCGCGATGTCGAACCGCAGCAAGTTGTAGAGGCGATCGAACTTGGGATGAAAGCCACCGGGCACAGCGAATTTTCCCTGCTTTCCCTGAGTTGTTCCGACTATCTGGCACTCCCAGCAGTCGGGATGGAAATCAAAAACCGCCTGAAAGATCAAAATATCTCTCTGTCTCTACCCAGTCAGCGGGTTGACAGATTTGACGATAATATTGCCGATATTCTCGGCGGCACGCGGCAAAGCGGTTTGACTTTTGCGCCGGAAGCTGGTACTCAGCGGATGCGCGACATTGTTAACAAAGGTTTGACCAACGAAGAATTGCTCCGGGGTGTCAAAACTGCGGTCGATCGCGGTTGGGATAAAATCAAGCTGTATTTTATGATCGGTTTGCCTGGGGAAACAGATTTTGATGTTCTGGGCATCGCCGAAACAGTCCGCTGGCTGCACAGGGAATGCAGGCTTCCGGGCCGACGGGGACTGAATTTTAATTTGACAATTTCCAATTTTACGCCTAAGCCTCACACTCCTTTTCAGTGGCACTCGGTTTCGACTGCTGAGTTTTCCCGGAAGCAAAGACTTCTGAAGGGAGAATTTCGCGGAATGCGCGGCGTTAAGGTGAATTACACTGATGTACGGATTTCGGCAATGGAGGATTTTGTTGGGCGGGGCGATCGACGTTTGGGCCCTGTAGTCCATCGCGCTTGGGAGCTCGGCGCTGGTATGGATGCGTGGTGGGAAAGTTTGGATAAAGCTTACAAAGCTTGGACTCGGGCGATCGATGAATCGGGCCTTACCTGGAAATACCGCCAAGTCGAAAGCGGTGAATGGAATCTGTTTGAGGACAAGGAAGAAGGAACCCCCCACTACCCCCCCCAAGGGGGGAAATTAGAAGGAACTCCCCAAGGGGCGGGGGCGGGCACGGGGGCACCGCCCCTACTGGATCGCCCTTTACCTTGGGATCATCTGGATACGGGAATTGACAAAAACTGGCTAAAACTTGATTTGCAAAAGGCTTTAGAAGCAGCGACGGTTCCTGACTGTTCCTTTGAAGGGTGTTCGCGCTGCGGGGTTTGCGGGACTGATTTCGGACACAATGTGGTTGTGGATGCGCTGCCAATTCCTGAGTTTGCTGGGGAATTTGTGCCGAATACAGAGCGGAAACAGCGTTTTCGGGTTTGGTTCGGGAAGGTGGGCGATATGGCTTTGGTGGGTCATTTGGATTTGCTCCGATTGTTCGATCGGGTAGTTCGCAGAGCCGATTTGCCGATTTCGTTTACCGGCGGGTTTCACCCGAATCCTCGGATTTCTCTGGCAAATGCTCTGCCTCTGGGCGTTACCAGCACTGGGGAAATTGCGGATTTTGAGCTAACTGAGTCGATCGATGTTGCCGATTTTCGCCAAAAGTTGGTGGCAACTCTGCCGGAAAATATTCCTGTTTATCGGGTTGAGCCGATCGACCTCAAAGCTCCTTCTGCTAATCAGTTGCTAGAAGCAGCGGAGTACCTGATTACTGTGGCTGTAGCGGGTGTGCTGCCAGAAAATGACGAATTAGAACAACAGAATTCTGCTGCTGTCTGCGTCGCGAATAATGCTAACTGGGAAGATTGGGTCAAGACGATCGTCCAAACAGAGGCTTTTTGGCGAGTGCACACTACTAAGTCGGGAAAGACTCAGGATGTCAATTTGCGCGATCGGCTGCACAAACTCGAACTTGTAGAGCCTAAATCTGTCGCAAGTCATAACTCTGAAGGTACAGCCGTCTTGCGCTATACCGGCAGTTGTCGCAGCGATGGCAATTTGCTCAAGCCAGAACATCTTGTTTTCATGCTCGAACAAGTCAGCCAACACCAAATGCAGCTTCTGGAAGTTCAGCGCAGTCAGCTAATCTTGGGTTATGGTTAAAATAAGGGAGCTGTGGTGGAATATTTCACCTTCGGCTCTCGATCGGGATGTGTCGTTGCACGCTATAATTGTTTGTTATGGAAGCCGTGGTGGCTTGAGCGCTTTAGTCGCTCGCCGCCCTCGTCAACCAGCAACGCGGGCTGGGTGCAAATTGCTTCTGTTCAAGACTTCAAGCCTTTTTGTTTCACGGGCTAAATCTAAGACCAAACTCGCAGAAGCTTGTTTCGATCTAAATTTAGCGATTCAGTCGATCGATCGACAGCAAAGTCGATCGCCAGCTCAATCAAAAATTTCATGGTTTAAGCCGCACTGTGAGTATCTGAGTAACAGAAATCCCAAATGCGTTTAGCAATATCGATCGAGGCTGTCATAGTTCAGCCTGTCAGATTCACACCTGCAAAGTAAACCTAATTGTCCGTATTTGACTATTGGTTTACAGACTATTAAACAATAGATGTTTTTGACAGGGTTTGAGGGTTGGCGGTGACGGAAATCGCAGTCGAAAGCCAAGCTGAATTCAGTTGAGTGCAATCTGCCGATCGCACAAGCAGACGGCTCTAGGGAAACGGCAGTGTCGTTTCCCTACCAAACCTCTGTACTTCTTACTTTCCCTCGAAACCAGCCCTCAACCGCCACGCAAGCGGAGTTATCAGTTTTTTGTGTAGAGTTGTGTGTTAGGAAATTGGTACGGTGTCACTGAATTGATTCGCTGAATTCAAATTAAGAGTTGTAAAAATTAAATTTTGAGTGAAAGAATTCGTAATTCACAAATCAAACTTCAATATTTATAACTCGCTAAAAGCGTCCTTATTTCTATCTTCGGGCTCAGTCTGCGAAGCACAACCCATAACTCTGTAAGGGTGGATTTAATCAGTTTATCTGTAACGGTCAACAGTCAACAGTTAACAGCTAACAGTTAACAGCCAACAGTTAACAGTCATTCCACCCTGCACCAAGTCACAGCTAATAACTCTTCAAGCTACTACTAATTAAAGTCAAAGTTAAAGGCACTATTCAGCGTAAGTGTCTCTAACTTGCTGCCAGTTTTTTGAGGAAATTGAATGACAAAGCAAATAGTTATAGCAGAGCAGCATCGCATTGCTGCCGTCTTTTCAGAAGATCAAATCCAAGAACTCGTGGTAGCCACAGGCAGCCACCAAGTCAGCGACATTTACTTGGGAATTGTCGAGAATGTACTCCCCGGGATAGATGCGGCCTTTGTCAATATTGGCGACCCAGAACGCAACGGGTTCATGCACGTCACAGACCTCGGCCCCCTGCGGCTCAAACGATCGGCAGGAGCAATTACAGAACTCCTGACCCCCCAGCAAAAAGTGCTGGTACAGGTAATGAAAGAACCGACGGGTAGCAAAGGCCCCCGGCTGACAGGCAATATTACTCTGCCGGGGCGTTATTTGGTACTGATGCCCTACGGCAGAGGAGTCAATCTGTCCCGCAGGATTAAGTCGGAAGCCGAGCGCAATCGCCTCAGAGCCCTAGCTATTTTGGTGAAACCGGCCGGGATGGGGCTGCTGGTGCGCACCGAAGCCGAAGGGATGACTGAAGAAGCGATCATGGAAGATTTGGAAGTCCTCCAAAAACAGTGGGAATCAGTTCAAATCGAAGGCGGTACCTCGCGGGCGCCGGCACTGCTCAACCGCGATGATGACTTTATCCAGCGTGTGCTGCGGGATATGTTCAGCAGTGACGTGAATCGGATTGTGGTGGACTCGCAAAATGGAATTAAGCGGGTGAAGCAACAGTTGATGAGCTGGAACGGCGGTAAACTTCCTGCCGGAGTTTTGATCGACCACCACCGAGAGCGCGCCTCGATTTTAGAATTTTTCCGCGTTAACGCTGCCATTCGAGAAGCCCTCAGACCAAGGGTAGATTTACCTTCGGGCGGTTATGTGATTATCGAGCCGACTGAGGCGCTGACTGTGATTGATGTCAACTCCGGTTCGTTTACTCGATCGGCCACGGCGCGAGAAACGGTACTCTGGACAAACTGCGAAGCAGCAACCGAAATTGCCAGACAACTCCGGTTACGCAATATTGCCGGGGTAATTATTGTTGACTTTATCGACATGGAATCCCGCCGCGATCAGTTGCAAGTGCTGGAACATTTCAATAAAGCTCTCAAAGCTGACAAATCTCGACCGCAAATCGCTCAACTGTCGGAATTGGGACTGGTAGAACTCACCCGCAAGCGCCAAGGTCAAAATATTTACGAGTTGTTCGGGCACACTTGCCCTACTTGCAGCGGATTAGGTCATTTGGTGCAACTCCCTGGGGAAGACGACTTCGCCGGAGCGGTGCGGGAATCGGCCGCCGATCGCACCGTTGCTACCTCGAACCGCGTGATGTTGAATTTGCCAGAAGGAGTCGAACGCCGCAGCTTGACGCCTGTGACGGCTGCAAGTCCTGGAGCGCTGCGAGAAGAACGCCCCCCCGAACCTGCTCGGGCTGCTTGGGAACCGTCTAGCGAAAGTTTGGATTTTGAAACCGATAGCAACGTCTCGTCTTTGGACTTGCTCAACCATCCCAGCTATCAGGATTTGGGCAACGGCACCAGACGCCGGCGCCGCCGCCGGATTGGCGAAGAGCCTTTTGCTGTCCCGGTGGAAGAGGAACCGGTGCGCAGCAAGTTGCGGCTACCGAATACTTCGACGATCGCCCCCGCTGTGGTGGATACCCGCTCTGAGTATCTGGTGGTGACTCCCCCCGGCATCCGGGCAGCTTCCGAGGGCTTCGGACTGGTGAATATGGCGACTGTTGGCAGGCGCGAGGAATTCGATCGCGTGCGTCCAACTAAGTCCTCTGAGTTGCTGAAGCCGATGGTGGAGCCTCCCGAGGTGATCTCGGTGGAAATGACGGCAGAGGAGCAGGATGTTTATGCTCTGATGGGGGTTTCTCCCTTGGTGCTTACCGATCGTGGGCTGAAAAATCCTAAGAATGCGATCGTTTCGGTGACTCTCCCCGGAGCCGCCCCGAACAAGCAGCCTTTCGAGCAGCTCGAATTTGAATTTGAACCGACGGCCCCAGTACAGGATGTTGAGGAACAGGATTATTATTCAGAAATGTCGCTAGTTGAGCCTGTATTTTCTGAGGATGATGATGATGATGATGCTGAAATTTACGGCGAGAGTTCGATCGACCTTTCGGCTCCGCTCAGCGACTACGAAACTGATGATTTCGAGCCAATGGAAGAACCCAGCGATGTGATGGGCTTCTCGAATGAGCCGATCGAATTTGATGAGCCGATCGAATCCTACGAGCCGATCGAATTCAATGAGCCGATCGAATTCGATGAGCCGATCGAATTCAACGAGCCGATCGAATCGATAGAACCCGAAGAACCTGCTATCAACCGCCGTCGCCGCCGTCGCTCATCTGCCGTTTTGGACGAATAATTATGAAGGAAGAGGGAAAAAAGAACAAGCAAGAAGCAAGAAAGAAGAACGAAGAAGTAGAAATTTTTACTCTCTTCCCATCTTTCCATCTTCCTCTTTCCCCCTCTCCCTCGAACCGTCTGGTAATTGCAGGTGTGGATGAAGTAGGAAGGGGAGCTTTGTTCGGGCCCGTGGTGGCTGCGGCCTGCATTTTGCCCGACGAAGTTCTCGATGAATTAGCAAGTTGCGGAGTCCGCGACAGCAAGCAGTTGAGCGCCGCAGCCCGGAGTCGGTTAGCCGTAAAAATCCGGGCTGTGGCTGTTGACTGTCAAATTGGTGCTGCTTCGGTGCGGGAGATCGATCGGCTCAATATTTTGCAGGCTTCTTTGTTGGCGATGAAGCGCGCAATTCTGAAGCTGAAGGTTACTCCTGATTTGTGTTTGGTTGATGGGAATCAAAGAATTCCTAATTTGGCGATCAAACAAGAGACGATGATCAAGGGTGATGCGCGATCGATTCAGATTGCTGCTGCTAGTATTGTCGCGAAAGTTTGGCGAGATGAATTAATCACACGTTTAGCCGTTAAGTATCCTGAATATGACTTGACAAACAATAAGGGATATGGTACAGCTAAACATAAATTGGCTTTGGAGCGTTGCGGTGTGTCTGTCTTTCATCGGACATCCTTTAGTCCCTGTCGAAAATCTTAAAATAACCGCGAAAAACCTAGCTAATCGCAACGAAATTCTCTAAAATAAAATTTGAAAAACCAATAATCTCCGATTAAAAAAATCAGCTAGCTATTACAGGCTGAACATTTAAATTAAAATTACCAATCAATTCTTCAATTCTTTAATCTTTAATCTAAAATTGCCCAATGCCCAATGCGCGAGACTGATAATATGTTAACAATTCCCGGCTATCGCATCACTGAACAAATCTACAACGGCTCTAGAACACAGGTTTATCGAGGAACTTTTGAATTAAACCAAAAAGTAATTATTAAACTGCTATTGAGCGAGTATCCCACTTTTAGCGAACTCATACAGTTTCGGAATCAGTACACCATTACCAAAAATCTTGACCTTCCCGGAATCGTAAAACCGATCGCACTCTTAAACTACCGCAATGCTTTTGCTATGGTAATGGAGGATGTTGGTGGTGTTTCCCTTGCTGAGTATACCGCCAATGCAGAGCTATTAGATAATATCCAATCAAGCAATTCTGACATTTCCTCCCCCCAGACTTCGCCCCTACCGCTTGATGAGTTTTTGCCGATCGCAATTCAGATCGTCCAAACCCTAGAAGGACTATATCACAACCGAATCATTCACAAAGACATCAAGCCCCAGAATATTTTAATTAATCCTCAAACTAAAGAAGTAAAAGTAATTGACTTCAGCATTTCCTCACTTCTACCCAGAGAAAACCAAGAAATCCAAAATCCCAACATATTAGAAGGAACCCTCGCTTATATGTCCCCGGAGCAGACGGGAAGAATGAATCGGGCGATCGACTACCGCACCGACTTTTACTCGCTGGGAGTCACATTTTACCAACTACTAACAGGGCAATTGCCCTTTAACTCTAACGATCCAATGGAGTTAGTTCACTGTCATATTGCCAGGATTCCCACTGAGCCAATAAATCTGGCTCCAGCTATCTCAGTGATGGTGAATAATATCATCATGAAACTGATGGCAAAAACTCCAGAATTACGCTATCAAAGTGCCGCTGGACTGCGCTATGACTTAGAAAAATGCTCGCAGCAATGGCAAGAAAATGGGACTATTAGCAAGTTTGCGCTGGGAAATCGGGATATTTGCGATCGCTTCATCATTCCCGAAAAGCTCTACGGCAGAGAAACTGAAGTTAAAGCCCTATTAGATGCCTTCGATCGCATCAGCGAAGGTAGCAGCGAAATCATGCTAGTTGCTGGCTTTTCTGGCATTGGTAAAACCGCCGTAGTCAACGAAGTTCACAAACCCATTGTCCGCCAACGGGGTTACTTCATTAAAGGAAAATTTGACCAATTCAAGCGCGATATCCCCTTTTCTTCCTGGGTGCAAGCATTCCAGAATTTAATCAGACAATTACTTACCGAAAGTGCTGGTGAGGTGCAGAAATGGCGAGTCAAAATATTAGAAGCATTAGGGGACAATAGTCAAGTTATTATTGATGTGATTCCCGAATTAGAAAAACTAATTGGCAAGCAGCCAGAAGTCCCAGAACTAGAGGGCAATGCTGCTCAAAATCGCTTCAATCTCTTATTTCAAAAAATCATCAGAGTGTTCGCCACAAAAGAACATCCCTTAGTGATTTTCTTGGATGATTTGCAATGGGCAGACTCCGGTTCATTGAAGCTAATGCAGTTGTTGATGAGCGAAGCAGATACCCGCTATCTGTTGTTAATGGGAGCGTATCGGGACAACGAAGTTTTTCCAGCCCATCCACTAATGCTGACATTGGATGAGATTCGCAAAGACTCGGCAACAATCAACCAAATTACTTTAGCACCCTTAGACAAAACTTCCCTAAATCGCCTGATTGCTGACACCATGATTTGTCCAACCGAAAGGGCAATTCCTTTGACTGAAGTGATTTTTGCTAGAACCAAAGGCAATCCTTTTTTTGCAACTAAATTTCTGAAATTTTTGCACAGTGATGGATTTATCTCATTTGATTTTACCCCCATAACGGCGGGGTGGCAGTACGATATTGCCAAATTGAGAGCGCTTTCTTGGACTGATGATGTCGTCGAGTTTATGGCAATTCAGTTGCAGAAGTTGCCGACAAATACTCAGCAAGCTTTAAAACTTGCTGCTTGTGTAGGAAATGAATTTGACTTAGCAACTTTGGCAATTGTCTCCAAAAAATCTGAGTCAGAAATAGCAGCAGATTTGTGGCCAGCACTACAAGAAGGATTAGTTATTCCCATCAGTGAAGTCTACAAATTTTTTCAAGACTCGGAATCAGTAGAACTTGCACAAGTGTCTGATTTATCGGTTCCTTACAAGTTTTTTCACGATCGCGTACAACAAGCGGCATATCTTCTGATTCCCGAATCCCAGAAACAGTCCACCCATCTCGAAATTGGGCGACTATTGTTGCACAAGGGCGGACATGGAGGTACAGCCCCTACGCAAGCAGAAAAAGAAGAAAAGATTTTTGATATAGTCAACCAGTTGAATATTGGTGTGGAGTTGATCGATTATCAAACAGAAAGAAATGAACTCGCTCAGTTGAATTTAATTGCCGGAAATAAAGCTAAAACTTCAACGGCTTATGAAGCTTCCCTAAAATATTTGAATGTGGGGAGGAAACTTCTAGCAAAAGATAGCTGGCAAACCAGTTATGAGTTAACACTTATTTTGTATGTAGAAGCCACTGAATCAGCCTACCTCAGTACTGATTTTGAACAGATGGAGCAATTAGCTACAATTGTGGTGGAACAGGCAAGAAATATTTTGGATAAAATCAAAGTATATGAAGTTAAAATTTATGCCTGCATCGCAGAAATGAAACAACTTGAAGCGATTGAAATTGGCTTACAGGTGTTACCTTTACTCGGAGTAAGCTTGCCTACATCGCCAACTCATGCAGAAATTCAACAAACAGTAAAAGCAACAGCAGAGGCTTTAGCCCGAAAGAGCAACGAGGAACTATTAAACCTGCCTCCGATGGTAGATGAATACAAATTAGCTGCTTCGCGAATTATTGCGAGTATGCTTCCGGCGGCGGTTATGGCTGCACCATTTTTAACTCCGCATATGGCGTGCGAAGAAGTGAATTTGTTGCTCAAATATGGTCATTCAGTTTTCTCACCCTATGCTTTTGGTGATTATGCGATTATTCTCAATGTGGTAGTCGGAGATTTTGAGGCATCTTATCGCTATGGCTGTTTTGCGGTCGATTTATTCGCACACTTAAATGCTCAAAAAATCAAAAGTGCTGTGTTATTTAAAGTGGCAGCATTTTCAGTTCATGGGCAACAGCATCTGCGGTTAACTCAGCCACTTTTTGCAGCAGGTTATCAAAGTGGTTTGGAAAATGGAGATTTAGTGCACTCTAGCTATTGTGCTATGGAAAAATGCCAATATGCCTATTTTGCTGGAAAAGAACTGACAGCACTTGAAAAGGAGATAGCAAACTACAGTTATGTAGTTGCCAAAAATCGGCAAATAACTCAGTTGACTTGGCTGAATATATTGCAGCAAACAGTGCTGAATTTATTGGGAAAATCAGAAAATTCGCTGGTACTGATAGGTGAAGCATTTAGGGACGCACAAATGCTTCACATTCTAGAAGTAGCAAAAGATAGATATTCAATGCACGACATATATCTTCATCAAACTTTTCTTTATTATCTATTTGATGCCAGCCAAATGGCATTAATAAATGCAGTTAAAGCTGAAGAGTCTTTAGATACGTGCGTGGGATTAATCAATGAGCCTGTATTTTATTATTACGATTCTTTGGTGAGACTTTCTGTGCCTGATGTGGCGACTGGAGCGGGGTTGTTGAAAGTGGAAAAGAACCAAGTCCAACTAAAGAAATGGGCCGATGCTGCTCCGATGAATTTTCAACATAAATATGATTTGGTAGAAGCTGAGAAAGCGCGAGTTTTGGGCAACACAGTCGCAGCAATGGATTTGTACGATCGCGCTATCAAAGGAACTCAAGAAAATGAGTACATCAATGAAGAAGCACTCGCCAACGAACTCGCAGCCAAATTCTATTTAAGTTGGGGAAAACAGAAAATTGCTCAAGTCTACTTAACTGATGCTTACTACACCTATGCGCGCTGGGGGGCTAAGGCAAAAATTGAGCATTTAGAAAAACGCTATCCCGAATTACTTGCACCTATTTTAAATCAGAAAACAAGCTTGAAGACGGGCGAAACAATTGCTCAAATGATGACTGGAACATTTGCAGGTACGAGTTCTGGTGTTTCACAAGTTCTGGATTTGGCAACAGTAATCAAAGCATCTCAATCGCTGTCAGGAGAAATCAATCTCGATAAGTTGCTCTCGACTTTGATGCAAGTGATGATTCAGAATGCGGGAGCCGAAACAGGGGCGATGATTTTGGTAGAAGGAGATTCATTGTTCGTCGCTGTTCAAAGTATGAGTGGTGAATCGTGCAATCTAAAATCAACTCCCATTATTGAGTCTAACGAAATCCCGATCGCGATTGTGAACTATGTCTGGCGCACCCAAGAAACTCTGGTAATAGACGATGCGACGACTGAGGATACTTTTGCTGCTGACTCTTATATCATCCAGCATCAGCCAAAGTCGGTTTTGTGTCTGCCGATTCAACATCAAGGAAAGCCGATCGCCATTCTGTACCTAGAAAATAATCTGGTGACAAATGCCTTTACGGACGATCGGTTGGCAGTCTTAACTATCTTAGCCTCTCAAGCGGCAATTTCGATCGAAAATGCCCAACTTTATACTAATTTAGAAACCAAAGTAGAAGAAAGAACCCAAGAACTCCAGCAGTCAGAAGCTCGTTTTCGACAGCTTTACGAGCAATCAGCCGATGCTATTTTGCTGTTAGATGGAGGTGTTTTTATCGACTGCAACCCCGCAACGGTCAAAATGATGCGCTGCACTGACAAAAAACAGCTTCTTTCGCTGCATCCGGCTCAACTTTCTCCAGAGATTCAACCTGACGGTAGAGACTCTTTTGAGAAAGCCAAGGAAATCACAGCCATAGCCTTCGATCGAGGCAGCCATCGGTTTGAATGGATGCACCGCCGCATCGATGGAGAAGACTTTTGGGTGGAAGTATTGCTGACTGTAATTCCTTTAGATGGTAAGGAAATTCTGCATACAGTTTGGCGAGAAATTGGCGATCGCAAACAAGCTGAATCAGCGTTGCACTCCAAAAATCAGGAACTAAGCGATACTCTCCAACAACTCGAAGCCACCCAAGAAGAACTGATTCTATCCGAAAAAATGGCAGCTTTAGGACAACTTGTGGCCGGAGTTGCCCACGAAGTCAATACACCACTGGGCGCTATTCGCTCCTCGGCCGGAAATGTTTCTAAGTTTTTGAATCAAACCCTAGAACAGTTACCGACACTGTTTCAATCTCTGTCCCCGCAAGAAGGGGATGATTTCTTAGCATTACTTCAGCGTTCTCTCCAACAAGAAGCAAATTTATCAACCAAAGAAGAACGCAAATTAAAAAGAGCTTTGAGAAGCCAACTGCAAGAATTAGAAATAGCAGATCCAGATACCGTAGCCGATCGCCTAGTGATGATGGGAGTGTACGATCAAATTGATGCCTTTGTGCCGCTGCTGCAAAGACCGGGCAGTTTGGATATCCTAGAAATCGCCTACAAAGTTTCAGAATTAAAAAGAGGCATCGCTACGATCAACACAGCTACAGACAGGGCATCAAAAGTAGTTTTTGCCTTGAAAACCTATGCCCGCTACGAACAGTCGGGCGAAAAAACAGCAGCCAGCATTGCAGAAGGGATTGAAACAATCTTAACCCTCTATCAAAATCTACTAAAACAGGGAGTTGAGGTGGTCAAAAACTATGCCGAAATACCGCCATTGCTGTGCTATCCAGACGAACTAAATCAAGTTTGGACGAATTTAATCCACAATGCTTTGCAAGCAATGGATTATCGAGGCACGCTAACAATTGAGTTGACCGAGCAAGACGGGCAGGCTAAGATTAGCATTACCGATAGCGGTCAGGGGATACCAGAAGAGATAAAAGCCAAAATATTTGACCCGTTTTTTACTACTAAGCCGGCCGGAGAAGGTAGCGGATTGGGGTTAGATATCGTGAAGAAGATTGTGGAAAAACATCAGGGAAAAATTGAAGTCGAATCAATTCCTGGCAAAACCACATTTAAGGTTTTTCTGCCAATGAGTGGCGTATAAGAGGTGAGGGCGATCGCAAACGATATAACGGAATAAATAGGCCGGGTTTTACTTGGTTCCACCGAATCTGCCATCTATCCCATTGGGAGGATGTCAAAATTTAAAGCGTTTTGACGCCAATAACTTGGTATTCCACCGGAAACGGATGTAAAACAGCAGTACGATGCGTTATGCTCAGCTAAGCTGCTTACACTACGCATATAGATTTCTTGGTTTCGGCGAGTGGGGCGACAGAGAGAGGATTTGGCGATCGGTTGACTTGTGACATTTTAAGATAAGATGGCGTCTACTAATAGACTTTACTAATTTGATTACTTTAGCTACTAATGAAAATTAAAAAGGAGAAAGAATAAATGTCTAAACCAGTTATTTTGTGCGTTGACGACGAGAGAATGGTGTTAGACAGTCTCAGGACGCAGCTAGCAGCAGAATTTGGAAATGCTTACACCTATGAAGGGGCTGAAGATGCTGAGGAGGCTTTCGAGTTAATTAGTGAACTAAATGACACGGAAGTTAGCGTTATTGTGATTATTTCGGATTGGTTAATGCCCGGCATGAAGGGAGACGAATTATTAATTCGCATCCACAAGCAATTTCCTAAAATTGTTAAAATTATGCTGACAGGTCAAGCTGACCAAGTAGCTGTTAATAGAGCTAAAAAATTTGCAAATCTCCACTGCTGTCTATCGAAACCTTGGTCGGAAGCCGAACTACTAGAAACTATTAAATCTAGTTTATCCAAGTTATGAATCAACAGGTAATTGTCTGTGTAGATGATGACAACACTGTACTCAAAAGCCTCAAAGCAGAATTGCAAGATGCTGTCGGTAATGCTTATCTCATTGAAATTGCCGAGAGTGGGGAGGAAGCATTAGAATTGATTAAAGAATTATTGCTAGATGGCTATGAAGTACCATTAATTATTTCTGATTATATCATGCCTGATATGAAGGGAGATGAACTATTAAAACAAGTTCATCTACTTTCGCCCAAAACTATTAAAATTATGCTGACTGGACAAGCAGATATTCAGGCTGTGGCAAATGCCATCAAAAATGCCAATTTATATCGCTATCTAGCCAAACCTTGGGAACAAGAAGATTTGAGTTTGACGGTAAAAGAAGCAGTCAACAGTTATCTTCAAAATAAACTGCTTGCAGCACAAAACGCCCAGCTTCAGCAAATGAATCAGGAATTGGCGGAGTTAAACCGCGAACAAGCGTTGCTGATTACTCAACTCCACGAAAATGAAAATCGCTTGACGCAGTTTTTGGAAGCAATGCCGATTGGGGTGGGAGTGCTGAATGCGCAGGGCAAAGTTTACTATATCAATAAAAAAGCAAAAGAGATATTTGACAAACAAGTAGTGCCCGATATTCCTGGCGAACAATTGTCAGAGATTTATCAACTTTATCAAACAGGATCTCTTCAACATTGCCCTGTCGAAAACTTGCCTATCATGCGGGCATTGATGGGCGAAACTTCGGTGGCTGACGATTTAGAAGTCAGACAGGACAATAAGGTGATTCCCCTAGAAATTCATGCTACTCCGATTTACGACAAGCACGACCAAATTGTCTATGCTATCAACACTCTTCAAGATATCACCGATCGCAAAAAAGCAGAAGCCGATCGCCAAAATTTTATTACAGAACTTTTTCAAGTCAATTGTGATTTGGAACTGGCATTAGATACAGAATTAAAAATTACTAAGGCGACCAGCCGATTTGTACCCAATCAGTTTTTATCTTTTTTGGGATGTGAGAGTATTGTCAATGTTAAATTGGGAGACGCCCTGGAGTTGGAAATGTCGATTTTGTTTTCTGATATCCGCGATTTCACTACTCTCTCGGAACAGATGACACCGCAAGAAAATTTTAAATTTATAAATTCTTATCTGAGTCGAATGGAACCGCTGATTGTGGAAAATCACGGGTTTATTGATAAATATATTGGCGATGCAATTATGGCTTTGTTTAGCGAGGGCGCGGATGATGCTGTGAAAGCGGGAATTGCGATGCTGCATACTCTTGCTGAATACAATCAATATCGCGCTTCTGTTGGTTATATACCGATTCAGATCGGGGTAGGAATCAATACTGGTTCTTTGATTTTGGGTATAGTGGGCGGATGCAATCGGATGGACGGTACGGCGATCGGCGATGCGGTTAATTTGGCTTCTCGGATTGAAAGTTTGACGAAGAATTATGGGGTGGCGCTGTTGATTACTCAGCATACTTTCGATCGCTTGACAAATACTGCTGATTATGCAATTCGGGTAATCGATCGAGTTCAGGTTAAGGGTAAGTCTGAATGGGTGACTGTTTATGAAGTTTTTGATGCGGATTTGCCGGAAGTTAAAGCCGGGAAGCTGGCAACTTTGCAATTGTTTGCTGAGGCTTTGTCTTTGTACAATATGAATGATTTTAGGGAAGCTGGGGGACTTTTTGCCGATTGTTTGCGGCAAAATCCGGGGGATAAGGTGGCTCGAATTTATTTGGAAAGGTGTCAGTAGTCAGTCATATCAATTCCGGCTGCGCCGGAATGATATAGAGGACACAGCAGTGCCGTTTCCCTACCGTGATAGATTGTAGGGACACGGCACTGCCGTGTCCTGATTTCGGGTAATATTAATTTTGATGCAACCGGAATTGATATTACATCTCTCGCGAGCACTTGCGATCGTTTTGGGGTAGGGAAACAGCATTGCCATGTCCTCCGCTGCTAACTGCTGACTACTGTTGTTCGATCGGCATTTCGATGATAAACTCGGCTCCTTGGCCCGGTGCAGACACGCAGCTAAGCTTGCCGCCGTGCTCTTGGACAACTTTGTAGGATATTGACAGGCCCAAACCGGTGCCTTTGCCGGCCGGTTTGGTGGTAAAAAAGGCCTCGAACAACTGCTGGCAAACTTCTTCTGGCATACCGGGGCCGTTGTCAGAAATCCGAATGATAGCCTTCGAGTTTTGAACTTCAGTCCTAATTTTAATCTTGCTGCGGCTAGCTTTGGCTTCAGCAACCGATCGCCCTTCGTTGTATTCCTCGATCGCGTCGATCGCATTTCCGATCAAATTCATAAACACCTGATTGATTTTGCCCGAATAACACTCAACCAAAGGCAAATTTCCATAGTCCTTAATGACGGCAATTTCTGGATAATTACCGCGTGCTTTCAGGCGGCTTTGCAGGATTAGTAACGTTCCTTCAATCCCTTCGTGCAGATTAACCTTGCTCATTTGAGAATCATCTTTGCGGGAGAAAGTTCTGAGGGATCGGACAATTTCCCGAATGCGATCGGCTCCAATCTGCATCGAGGACATCGCTTTCGGCAAATCTTCTAGCAGAAACTCTAATTCGATATCCTCAATTTTATCTTGAATAGATGCCGGCGGCTGCGGGCAGTGCTGCTGGTACATATCGATTAAATCCAGCAAATCTTCCGTGTAGTGGCCGACGTGGACGAGATTGCCGCAGACGCTGCTAACGGGATTGTTAATTTCGTGAGCGACACCGGCTACCATTTGACCGAGTGTAGACATTTTCTCAGTGTGAATCAATACTGCTTGAGTTTGCTGCAATTCGTGCAAAGTATTTTCGAGCTGAATTTTTTGTTGGGTTAACTCTGTTTGCGATCGCACCAAAGCTTCTTCACTCCGTTTTTGTTCGGAAATATCAGTAATTAACCCTTCTAAAGCGATCAATTCTCCGGTGTCGGAAAACACTCCCAAACCTTGCTCCCAAACCCATTTTAATTCGCCGTTTTTATCAGTAATTCGGTAATTTAGCTGATAGGGTCGATTTTCTTGCAAGGCAACTTGCACGGCATTCCACAACAGATCGCGATCGTCCGGGTGAGTCAATTTCGCGATCGAAACTTGGCGAGTGCCGATAAATTCTTCAGGAGAATAGCCGGCTAACTGATAGCAACCTTCGCTGACAAACTCCATACTGCGATCGGGATCATTGCGAAAACGGTAGGCCATCCCCGGCAAATTGCTCATCAGCGTTGACAAGGCGCGCTGGCTTTCCCGCAGGGCTTCTTCTGCGTGTTTGCGATCGGTAATATCCGTCATCACCGCCAGCATACAGAGTTCCCCGTCCAAATTAATCAATTCCGCTGACAGCAAACACACCACCACCGATCCCGACTTCATCCGAAACTCGCATTCCTGACTGCGAACCACACCTTGTTCCTGCAAATTTTGCCTAAAATCAAGTCGGTCTTGCGGGTTTACCCAAATATTTAATTCCGGTACTTTATGACCGATTATCTCCTCCCCAAAGTAGCCGAGTGCCGACAAAAAACTATCATTAACTTCAAGAAATTTTCCCTCAGCAAAAGTAGTAATAGTCATCGGATCGGGACTCGATCGAAAAGCCTTAGAAAACTTTTCCTCCGACAAACTCAACTGTTTAATCGCCGCTTCCAACTGACTTGTCCGCTCTTTAACCCGGCATTCCAATATTTCATTAGCCTGCTTCAGAGCCTCCTCAGCCTGCACCCGATAAGTGATATCGCGCACCACAGCTTGCAACCCCATTTTGCCGCCGATATCCATAGAAGTTAGCAGCACTTCCGCCGGAAACTCGGAACCGTCCAAACGGCAATGCAGCCAGTCAAAACGGCAATTTCCCATTTCTAGAGCCGTATTAATTCGCTCTTGAGACAGACTCATAGAATCTTGTCCGTTTGGTTGCAGCAGCGGGCTAAATTCCGAAGGATGCTTGCCGCAAAACTCCGATTCTGTGCTGCATCCAAATAACTTTAAAGTGGCCGGGTTGCAATCCAAGAAACCCTGTTCGTCTAGCAGCATTACTGCATCTGTCGTCGATTCATACAGAGTGCGAAACTTCTTTTCCGACGCCTGCAAAGAAGCAATCAACTGCATCTTTTCCTCGGCGGCCCGCTTTTGCTTGGTAATGTCCTGCATGACTTGAGAAAAACCCTGCAACTCCCCGCTTTCATCGCGCAAAGGAGTCACAATAATATTCGCCCAAAATCGCGATCCGTCTTTGCGAAACCGCCAGCCTTCACTTTCGTATCTACCTGCTGCGGTAGCTATGACTAATTTTTCTTGCGGTTTGCCAATTGCAATATCTTCAGGCGTATAAAAGCACTCGGAATTTTTGCCGACTATTTCGCTGGCTCTATACCCCAAAATTCGTTTCGCTCCCGAATTCCAGCTAGCTACATATCCATTAGTATCTAACATGAATATAGCATAATCTTTAACGCCTTCAATTACCATTCGCAGGCGTTCTTCGCTTTCTCGCAGTCCTGCTTCTGCTTTTTTTCGCTGAGTAATATCTTCGACAAAACCTTCGTAGTATAGCAATTTGCCGCTTTCATCGCGGACGGCGCGCGCGTTTTCAGCAATCCAAATTACTGTTCTATCTCGGCGATAAATCTGCGACTCAAAATCCGATACGATGCCGCACGCTTGCAAAGCAGAAACAAACTCGCCGCGGCGATCGGGAGCGACGTAAAGCTGATCGCTAATGTTGGTGAGGCTCCCCATCAATTCTGCTGCGGAATTGTACCCGTAAATCCGAGCCAGAGCGGGATTGGCGCTGAGGTAGCGCCCTGAAGGCGTTGTCTGAAAAATGCCGGAAACAGCATTTTCAAACATACTGTAATATTTTGCTTCCATTTTGTGTAGTGCCTCCTCGACATTCAGGCAATCGATCGCTTTGTTTTCTAATTTACAGTCGATCGTTTTGTTTTCTAATTTTTGTTGTCCCACTTTTGAATACCCTGCTAGATTTTTGTGAAAGATTCAATATTTTTGGCTGTTTGTTAGTATGGATGCTTTATCGCCCCGCCGTAGCTATTAAGCAATCGCAAAGCCGTGCGATTGTTTTTATAAATTATCAATTGCTTGCAACACAGATCCAGGACAAAACAGTGTTTTGTCCCTACAGAATATGTGTATTTCACCGATTCTGAAACTGCTACCGTCCACAATTTTAAGGACACTACTGTATTTGTTGACTTCATCTACTGCGCTGCTAGTTGTTAGTAGAATTGTGAAAGTTTAACCCGTCCTGCCTGTTTTTCCTTGAGGCACAAATGACTGTCAAAATCGGATTGGCTAATCTATCTGTTTTTGTGGCAGTCGTTTGAGAAAAACTCGCCCGTTAAAAGCTCCCTGAATATATGAGCAATGACACACCCTGAAATTAGTTAGCTGCAAGCCTGTTTCTCCTGTTGCGCGAGCGACTTTTACAACGATCGAGCTTTCGCTACAGTACCAACTGCCGTTTTTGAGGCGGTGGCTGATGGTCGATCGATCTTTACGAAATGGGCACCTTATCTAAAATTGTCACAATACCGGGGAGAATTGTTGTATCAAAAACTTCATATTCGGCTGCTGCGGGCGAGCAAATTTTGTCGCGGTGCTGGGCCAATGGGCAGAAATCTGGATCTAAGTCTGCTAAAATCCCGATCGACTCTCGGTTTGGCCCGATATCCTCAAGCCCACCCCAGCAAAAAAATTATCATCGATACATGACTGATTCTCCCGTACTTGCAACGCCCGATTTATCCGCCGCTTCTCCTCTGTGGCCAGCCCTGCTACAACAACTGTTAGACAGACAATCTCTCTCACGCCCCCAAGCAGCCGACTTAATGCAGGGATGGCTCGCAGAAGCGATTCCCCCGGTACTTTCCGGCGCGATTTTAGCAGCCCTGCAAGCCAAAGGCATCTCTGCCCAAGAATTGGCAGGAATGGCTCAGGTGTTGCAGTCTCAGTCCCTCGCAGGCGAGTTCCAGAGCGTTTTCGATCCCAACTCTCCCATCTCAAATTTCAAATTAATTGATACTTGTGGCACCGGCGGCGATGGCGCTTCCACCTTTAATATTTCCACCGCTGTCGCCTTTGTCGCCGCCGCCGGCAATGTTCGAGTCGCGAAACACGGAAATCGATCGGCATCAAGCAAAGTCGGTTCTGCTGACGTGTTGGAAGCTTTGGGAGTCAACCTCAACGCCGATCCCGCGAAGGTAAAAGCTGCTGTGGACGAAGTAGGGATCACCTTTTTATTTGCGCCTGGGTGGCATCCCGCACTCAAGGCTGTAGCGTCGCTCCGGCGCACTTTGAAGGTGCGGACTATTTTTAACCTTTTAGGGCCCCTTGTCAATCCTATGCGCCCTACAGGGCAGGTAATCGGCGTGTTCGATCCCAGTCTGGTATCAACTATCGCGCAAGCTTTGGGCGAGTTGGGGACTGAGCTGGCGGTAGTCGTTCACGGTAGAGAAAAGTTGGATGAAGCGGGTTTAGGTGATGTTACTGATTTGGCGGTTTTGTCGGGTGGCCAAGTTGAACTAACTACTTTACACCCTGAACAGGTAGGATTGACACCAAGTGCGATCGGCTCTTTAAAAGGTGGAAATGTTGAGGAAAACGCCGAGATTTTGCGGAACGTTTTGCAAGGCAAAGGTACGCAGGCACAAATGGATGTTGTAGCTTTGAATGCGTCTTTGGCGCTTCAGGTGGGAGGTGTAATTCCTCTGGGAGAACACGCAGCAGGAGTTAGTTTGGCCTATGAGATTTTATCGAGCGGCGAATCTTGGGTGAAGTTGCAGCAGTTGGTTGAGTTTTTAAGATGAAGGAAGAAGGAAGAAGGAAGAAGGAAGAAGGAATTTTGGCGTTGCTGATTTGGAGTATGATTTGCCTCCGAAATTTAGAGTAGGGGCAATTCATGAATTGCCCCTACTCTAAATTTCAGGGATTGCTATAGCGAGTGAATCATACCTAAATTAAGCAACGCCGGAAGTTTTTGTTTTAATATGATGTCCGATTAATCATATCTATTCTGGTAACACTCCTGATGATAGGTCGGATACGGCAATGCCGTTTCCCTACGATTAATCCGGGTAGGGAAACGGCACTGCCGTGTCCTAATTTCGGGTGATTTTAAAACAAATCTGGTGGCATCAGAATTAACATTACCCACAGTCAGGACACGGCAGTGCCGTTTCCCTACAATTAATCTGGCGTAGGGAAACGGCACTGCCGTCTCCTCTATATCATTCCGATGCAGCCGGAATTGATATAACAACTAACTTCTGTTTAAGACCGCGATCGAAATTCAATCACATCTTGCTTAATAGTCACATCTTTATTACCAAAAAAATCTTGACCCAGCAGTCCGATATTTAGTGCTGGCGATATTGGTACAACTACATTTTTAATTGCCAAGCCGCCAGCTTCGATTGAAGTAACATTGCCGAGGGGAAAAGTTGCCACTCCGTTCGGAGTTTGTGCTTGCACGGTTCCTTTAGCAACTACCCCCAAAGCAGCAGCCATTGCCGGCGTAATTACTGTGCGGCTGGCTCCAGAATCTACCATCATATCGAACTTTTGTTTGCCATTAAAGGTGACTTCTATGACTGGGATATTCGCATCTCGGCGTTTAATTTTGACCAGAAATACTCCCGAGTTAGTCTCCGGCGCAGCAGTCGCGGGGCTCAATTCTTGGGGGACAAAACCGCAGACAGAGCGACTCAAGTTGACAGTTTGGCCATTGGAGTTACGCAGGAAGCATCCCTCGATTTCTTGAGCTGCGACTCGCGAGGCGTTGACTGCGGTGCCAACTAAAATTGAACTGCTCAGAGAAATAACCGCTGTTAAAGCCAGTAAAGGTTGGCGCGGGTTTTGATTCAGCATAGGCTTTTTTGAGTTGGAGAGTAAAGGCAAGGGAGATTTGCGGGCCATAGTTTGTTTGAAAGCTGTAGGTCGATCGTAACAACGACAACTACCTTTTGGTACACATTTAGACTTTCGACCCGCCCTCAAAAGCTGCTGGCCGATAAATTGCTGGTGTAGAGGGAGATCCAGAATTTGCACTTGTTGCCATTGCACAAATCAAAATAATATCTGTATATTACCGGCTAGCATCAAATCCCTGGGAGTGATAAGAGTTAAAGCACACGAAAGTAATTCAAGGATCTCATGTCACTTTCAACTGCACAACCTGCTCTCCTAGTCCTGGCTGATGGCACTGCTTACCGAGGCTGGTCTTTTGGCGCTGACGCCACCGTCGTTGGCGAGGTAGTATTCAATACGGGAATGACCGGCTACCAAGAAGTATTGACCGATCCCAGTTATTGCGGTCAAATTGTTACTTTTACTTATCCAGAATTGGGCAATACCGGGGTAAATCTCGAAGACGAGGAGTCCTCGCGCCCGCAAATCCGAGGTGCGATCGCCCGGAACATATGCAGCCGCCCCAGCAACTGGCGCTGTTCGCAATCTCTGCAAGACTACCTAAAACAGTACGACATCCCAGGCATTTACGGCATCGACACCAGGGCTCTGACTCGCAAAATTCGCACCGCAGGAGCAATCAACGGTGGCATTTCGACCTTAATTCTCGACCAGGCGGAGCTTTTGGAACAAGTACAAGACGCCCCCAGCATGGCCGGGCTGAATCTGGTTCGGGAAGTTACTACGCGCGAGGTTTACGAGTGGTCGGAAGCCACAGACTCGGTTTGGGAGTTCAGTCCTACCGTCAAACCCGCTAGCGGCGAAATGTGGACGGTGGTGGCGATCGACTTTGGGATTAAGCGCAACATCCTGCGACGCTTGGCGAGTTATGGGTGTCGGGTGATTGTTGTACCCGCTGACACGTCGGCAGAAGAAATTCTCAAATACAACCCAGATGGCATTTTTCTGTCCAACGGGCCCGGAGATCCGTGCACGGTAACGGAAGGAATCGCGACGGCAAAAGCTCTGTTGAAGTCGGACAAACCTGTATTCGGCATCTGCATGGGACACCAAATTCTGGGGATTTCGCTGGGTGCAGAAACTTTTAAACTCAAGTTTGGCCACCGGGGCTTAAATCATCCAGCGGGTTTAACCCAGCAAATAGAAATTACTAGCCAAAATCACGGTTTTGCGATCGACCCGGACTCCCTAGTCCCCGAAGTAGAAATTACTCATCTCAACTTGAACGATCGCACCGTAGCCGGATTGAAGCACAAAACCCTGCCCCTATTTTCAGTCCAGTACCACCCCGAAGCCAGTCCGGGCCCGCACGACGCCGACTATTTGTTCGATCGATTCGTGCAGTCAATGCGAGAAAATCAGAAAGTAGCAGCTTAGTCAGTAGTCATTAGTCAACAGTCATTGGTCAATAGGAAAAATGACTGTTGACCAATCACCAATGACCAATAACTAAAAAACAGTAGACAAAAGACCAAAAAACTCGTATAATGAATCCTCAACTTTAAGCCATATCTAGCTAGGAGGGTGTCATTCCTGAGTCATTGACCCTGACCGTTAGCCTCAGAGGCACTCGCGAAGTCAGGAATAACTATCAGTTATTTCGCCTGACGGGCCTGCTGGACGCTTTTTCTGAGGCCACTTTTCGGAAGGTACTGAGCAAATTTATTGACGAGGGCCCAAAACACGTAATTTTGGACTTGTCTCAGATAGACTTTGTGGACAGTTCAGGCTTGGGCGCACTTGTCCAACTTGTCAAGAAAGCCCAAACCTTGGAGGGGACATTGCAAATTGTCTCAAATCCCCGCGTAACTCAGACTGTTAAACTGGTTCGCTTAGAGAAATTTTTGTCTTTGCAGCCGACCGTTGATGAGGCGGTAAAAAACGTCAAGGACGCTTGACGGCAAAGTGGATTAAATTAGCTATCCGGTTCTGAATGCTGGATAGCAAATTTTTATTGTTGTGCTGGTAAAATAGTACCGATTTTTCTAGAAGCTGCGACTTGTCTTGCCGCTGTTTCCCCCGAGGCTCTAAACTCCGGTGGATGGGCAGTAAAATATGTGTGGCAAACACGCGGAAAAATGGTATAAAAAGTAGAGCATCCCAATGAGTGTAAAAAGCGTTTTTGAGCAGTGCTAGCGTCCTGATTGCTTGCTGATATATCTAGCAAACTCTCACCACGAACACTGCTGTGTGAAAGCTATAATTGCTGAAGTGACGAAAGACTAAATAAGTAAGTTGTAGAAAAACCAAGCTGTGCGGAAGTTTTATTTAAAAAAGTATGTCGCCTCTAGCAGATGACGGGCTCAAACTGAGTCTGACTGATATCAGTTTAAATCGAGTGCATCCTGCGAGGGCTACACCAGCCGAAATAGAAAGGATTTCGCCCGCAGCCTGGGCATATTTGGGAGATGCAGTATACGAACTCTACGTTCGGAGCTCGTACTTAGTGCCACCCAGAAGATTGCAAGCTTATCACGAATTGGTGGTGGGGCAAGTACGAGCCGAAACTCAAGCGCGTCATTTGCGATCGATCTCTCCTTACTTGAACAGTACAGAATTAGCAATTGTCAAGCGCGGCCGCAACGCCGCAGCGGGCCGTTCCAAGCGAGCCGATCCAGAGATATACCAACAAGCCAGCAGCTTAGAAACTTTGGTCGGATATTTGTACCTCACCGATTCGGAAAGATTAACCGAACTTCTGGCACTTTTAGAAATTGAGACTTAAAAGATTTAGCAGTTATAGAGTTGCCAATCGCCAGGGATTAATTAACAACTTTTGCGCGGCGACAAACCTAAAACAGCAAAAAGCCCGATCGACTAAATAGGACTTATTTAGTTATTAACTAGCAATTCTCACACAGAAAAATCCTTGCTCCCTCCCAGTCAATCCTTTAATCTCAAAGCCCCAAGATTGATCCTCAATTCTTCAATCTCAAATCTCAAATATCAAATATCAAATCGCTTTGACTCTCACAAGAAACCAATGAGAAAATTTACCAAACCCAACTTTTCGCGCTCCTCACGTCCGAATTCCGACAGCAAACCATTCAAAAGCGAAGGCCGCCGTCAGGACTCACCACCGTCGTTTCCCCGCTTTGAACGCAAGCCCCGTCCCGACAGTCGCCCAGGAGTAGACGCGCCTCAAAAACGATCGACCTTCTCCCCCCAATCCCGAGAAATGCCCGTGCGCTCAGTTTTCAAACGGAGACCCGATTCCGACAGCCAGCCGTCCATTCGCAGAAATAATCCTTTCAAAGACAGAGACGGAGAAAGAGACGGATACAGCAGCCCGCAGCCAGCCCGCAACAATTTCCGAGACAGAGACAGCAGCCCGCAGCCAGCCCGCAATAACTTCCGAGACAGAGACAGAGACGGATATAGCAGCCCGCAGCCAGCCCGCAACAATTTCCGAGACAGAGACAGCAGCCCACAGCCAGCCCGCAATAACTTCAGAGACAGAGATAGAGACGGATATAGCAGCCCACAGCCAGCCCGCAACAATTTCCGAGACAGAGACAGTAGCCCGCAGCCAGCCCGCAATAACTTCAGAGACAGAGATAGTAGCCCGCAGGAATCCCGGGGTAATTTTTACAAAGACAAAAACAGAGACAGCAGCCCGCAGGAATCTCGGGGCAATTATTACAAAGACAAAGACAGAGACAGCAGCCCGCAGGAATTCCGGGGCAATCATTTCAGAGACAGAGACAAAGACAGGGACACTCGCCCTGTTGACAGTGCCTCGAATACCGTCGTCCAACCAGACGCAGACTCAGACATGATTTACGGGCGCCATGCAGTGCAGGCCGCTTTAGAAGCAAACCAAGTGATCAACCGGATCTGGGTTGTGCCACATTTGCGCTACGATCCCCGTTTTCACAGCTTGCTAACCGAAGCCAAAGCCAACGGCAGCATCATTGACGAAGTTGACGATTTGCGCCTCGACTACATCACCCGCAAGGCAAACCACCAAGGCGTAGCTGCTCAAGTATCAGCACACGAATACCTGGATTTGAGCCAACTGATCGCGAAGGCTAAGTCTGCTTGTGCAGATCCTGTAATTGTGGTAGCAGAAGGATTGAACGACCCCCACAATTTAGGGGCGATTATTCGCACCGCAGAAGCATTGGGAACTCAGGGCATGGTGATTCCGCAGCGCCGGGCTGTTGGGATTACGTCAGCCGTGAGAAAAGTCGCAGCCGGGGCATTGGAAAGCCTGCCAGTAGCAAGGGTTGTCAACCTCAACCGGGCGCTGGAAGAATTGAAAGAGGCTGGATTCTGGATTTACGGCACTGCCGCAGGCGTGGGTGACTCAGTAGAGACAATCAAGTTCTCTGGCCCCACTGTTTTAGTTGTGGGTGGTGAAGCTGACGGTTTGAGCCTTTTGATACAGCGCAGTTGCGACGGATTAGTTTCAATTCCTTTAAGAGGAAATACTCCTAGCTTGAATGTTTCGGTAGCAACAGGAATGGCTTTGTACGAAATTTACCGCCAGCGCGGGCCCAAAAAGTTTCACGTACACGGATCGTAATGGTGGTTGAAAAAGAGAGGAAAACAGAGTAATTTATTAAGTAGCTAAAGTCAGGCGATCGCTATCTATAGCTACTTAGACATTACTAGCAGAAAGCCGAGTAAAATGTCATCTGGGAAAACTATACACATGCACTTAAATTAGAGCTAAATCTGAATGACAAACAGATAACTCTGACGAAAAAGCACTTTGGTTATTCCCAGTTGGTTAGCAGCTAGGTCGATGGAATAATAGGTGAATGCCACCAAAACAGTAGCTGCTGCACACCCGGAACAAGTAAGGATGCCCGATCGACTTTCGTTACGAACAGGCGAAAGTAAAAAGGCCTTCCCTCTACCTCCAAACAGGAATTGTCAACCAATCTATTTAGATATCAGCTTTAAATAGTTTGGATAAGTTCTTGGTAGCACTCAGCCACGTGTAAATAATAAAAGCACGTTCCCGCAGCAACCTGAAAACACCGTCAAATACATTAAAAAAGCACATGAAAGAATTCTTGATTAGCTTGCTCAACTTTTTTGGATTGGCTTGGTGGGTTGAAGTTAAAACTTCAGCGCCACGGTGCATTTACTATTTTGGCCCTTTCTTGACTTCTCAAGAGGCAGAATTTGCAAAAGCAGGATATGTGGAAGACATAGAAAATGAAGGTGCAGAAGGTCTTATTGTTTCGATTCAACGTTGCAAACCTATTGATTTGACTGTTGCAGATGATTTGGGAAAGCTTGGTGACAAAGGGATGTTGCCTGTTTTTTAATGGCTAGCAGCGACGATCGATCAAAAGTTTTGAGTGCTGAGTTTGAAATTCAAAAGTCAAGACTTTTGGACGATTGTTTTGGGTGCATCTCTATGAGTGCAAGGGCGAAGCATTTCGGCAGACAATTTATTCGTGAGAATCAGAGATTTACTACCGAAATGCTTCGCCCCTACGAATATATTTGCACTCATTGAGATGCACCCATTGTTTGCTATCTGAATACTCAAAACTCAAGACTCGCAATCGCTAACGGCTTGGGGGAATTTTTCAATCCAGCGATCGATGTCTGCGAGTACCCGATCGGGAATTTCCCAAGGGAACAAGTGGGCTGTATCGGGATAGCACAGCCACTGACAGTCGTGGAGGTGGCGGGCTGTTTCTAAACTGGATGCGGAGGTGATGTGCCGATCGTCCTCACCGGCCAGTACCAAGCTAGGACATTGAATGTCGCCGAGGTGAATCAGCCGATCGTATCCAGCCCTCAGAGCGGTATTTAACGCCTTGGTGGCGGTGTTGGAAGTCTGGAGGTAGGCGGGAGTACCTGCGGCGGCTAAGTAGCGGTAAGGCGTCGCTGTATGCTGCTGGATCAAGTAGCGAAAGAGCGATCGCCTGCCAAAAGTATCAATATTCCACTGCCAACCGGGTATCGCCCAATTGATAATTCCGGCTACACCGGTGAAAAGGTTATCTTGCCAAGAGATCGGAGGGTGACTTCCCCTCGGTTTAGCCGCGGATGCGAGTACAATTAAACCCGTGACTCGCTGCGGATATTTCATCGCTAATTCCAGGGCTAAAATCCCTCCCAAAGACCATCCGATTACCAAACATCGATCGACCTTCAATCGGTCTAGAAGCGCTTCTAAATCGAGGAGGTGGTCAGTCATTTCAAAGGGAGTTGAGGTGCGACTGTTGCCGTATCCGCGCAAGTCTGGGGCGATCGTCTGGAACCGCTTTGATAAGTGTTCTGTGAAGACAGACATACAATAGCCGGAACCTGGATGCCCGTGCAAGCAGAGAATCGGAAATCCTTCGCCTTTGACTGAAACGCTTAGTTTTGTGTGCGGCATTGTTTAACTAACGGTGGGTTTTGGGGTGCGTCGTCCCCCGCTATAAATTGTGTATTCCAGCAGTTAAAAATTGGGATTCTTACTAATATAGTCGGCAATTTTAGAAATCGACTGGCGAATTTGTATATCGCCGCTACTGCGGCTGTCAATCACAGTCATCACATAGGCTTCGCCGTCAATGCTCATCGCTAGAGTTGTGCCGAGAACCAGGGAATTTTCGCCAGTTTTTTCGCCCAACCACTTAGCTTTCGTTCCTTGCAAGGCGGCAAATCCCAAATCGCGATCGTACTGGCGGTTGAGAGTTTCTACTAACACTTTAGCACCGGGTGTTTCGCCGTTGTAAATTTGCACCATCATTTCGTTAAGTTCGTTGACAGTCATCCGGTTGGGGCCAGAACCTGGGTTGGCAGGCATAATCTTTTCGCCCATTAGTTTGTAGTTGACGCGGGTAACTTGGTAGCCGCCATTTTCTAAAAATTGATTGATGTAATCCCAACCCAAATAATCAATTAGTTGATTTGTCGCGGTATTGCTGCTGCGATCGATCATTTCTTCTAATAGTATCTGTAGCGGATAATTTTTCGCGGACGAAATCTGCGTCGATGAGTCTTCGGTGAAATTGCCACTATCGACAAAGACTTCCTGATTCAAACTTATTTTCTCTTTTTCGACTTTTTGCATCAGGGCGATAGCAATCGGCAGTTTAATTAAGCTGGCTGGACTGACTGGAGGCAAATCGCCCCGCAGGTGGACGCACTCTCTAGAAAGGTGGCAAATGCCGATCGAAGCTCGATCGGACAAACCACTTTCCCGAGCAACCACAGCCAAAAAATCTGACTTTGATTGCTGCACTTGAGACTTTGCTGCTGTTAAATTTTCGCGGTATTCTTGAGTTTTTGAGGCTGTCAGAGGAGCTAAAAACGAATCTTGAGGGACTGACTGCAAGTTGTTGAGGGCTTGGTGCCACAAAAATTGGGTTTCTTGTGAAGAGGCGATCGACTGATTGGACTGTTGTTTTGTTTCTACGGCTCGATCGGCTAAACGGACTGCTTGCTGTAAGTTGTCGTTAGCTCTCTGTTCTACTAATATTTGGGTCTCTACCGCTTGCAACTGCTGTATGAGTTTTTCTTGAGGATTGGTGGCGAGGGGAACTAAGCGGGAGAGCAAGGTTGGTTCGGGGGAGGGAGATGCTGGTTGTTCTAATTCGGTGACGAGCCGATCGCGAATTTTGTATAGTTCGTCTAGAGAACGCAGGTTAGATGATTGAGAGAATGAACTTGCGATGGTTAACACCTGAACCAGTCCGATCCCGGCTACTACTGCCGCCATTTTGTTTGCGATCGACAAAAAACGTTTGAACTCTCGCATACTCAACATCCTCAACACAACAAAATTTAATCTAAGCAGCTATTGTTACAGGAGTCAAATGATTTTAGATTTTAGATTTTAGATTTGTTATCCAATCTAAGAAACTAACATAAAGGGGGCGATCCTCTTCGAGGGCTTCGCTAACGCACGGCCCTAGATCAACCCCCTCTAAATATATTGCGAACTATCTACTTTCTGCGCCGACGCTGCCAGTCAACACTCAACCGCTTCAGGTAGTCCCACCCCCGTTGGGGCCAGATATGAGCGCTACCAGTCTTTTCGGCAATCCAGCGAGCTACTTTGGGGCCAGTCCAGTCTCCGCCGTCGGGGGCAGAACCTTGGAGGGCTTGTCGTAATTCTTCTTGCTGTTCTAGATTCAGCAAGGACTTTGCCGGAGGGGGCTGGCGGTCTCCGCTGCGATTCCTCACAGAGTTAGGCCCTTCTCGGTTGTAGCGCTGGACAATTTCTTTGGCGTAGTCGTAGTTGATACCTACGACTTGGGCTGATTGTTTGATAGTCCAATTTCGGGAAACTAAGACTAACAAGTGCCAGCGGCGGGATTCTGTGGTGTTTTGCGCCTGCCGGTAGCGAAGTTTGAGTTCCTCTGCCGTCAGGTGAGATTCTAGGTGAGCTTTAGGTGGCATTCCTCCAACGGGGCATCGGGAACTTCTTACCATATTTCTCTCGGTTTGGGGAGAATCCCGGATGAAATTGTTTTTCTGGGGATCAAAAAGGGCGATTCACGCTCGGGATAGCTTCGCACGCGCGTGCTTTTTTCAAGCTATTAATCTGAACCCAGTACATAAATCTGGAGCAATTGAGCTA
>ENA-OBIT01000138-OBIT01000138.1-metagenomes-genome-assembly--contig:-NODE-138-length-30943-cov-5.13763_pt1 | contig 30943 bp, 26 predicted proteins | sample MGYA00153386_OBIT01 | MGnify analysis MGYA00153386
AGCCCGGGCCTGGCGTCCTGCCGTTGTCGCCCGCTTAGCTCGAACGTTAGGCCGCTCAATAAATGCAAGTCTTTGCAGTTATGAGCAGCGTCGGGCGGAGGCGGGGCCGAAAGTTTACGGCCCGACACCTTTGCCGCCCGGCCCTCGCGACCCGTTCAGTGCATCGGTTGCCTGGAAATCTCGGCCACGGCGTGGTCGCGCAGGGCGCGCAGCAAGGACAGATCGGCGGGGCCCAGCACCAGCGCGCCTGCCTGGGCCATGTCGGCGTAGATCAGGCCCAGCGGTTGCCCCTGAAACGACATCGGCAGGAGCAGGAATGTCGGTGCGTTCACCGCCTGCCGGTACCAGGCAGGCAGGCGACTGGCCACCGGGGTGGCGGCCGAGTCGGCGATCAGGGTGTCGGCCCCCTTCGCGCACAGGGCTGAAAACAGGTCGGCGCCTGCCACCAGGCTGGGCACGACGCGAAAGGCCGCGCTCATCTCGCGCGCGCCCGGGCCGACGGCGAGCCGGCCAACCAGATGGCCGGTCGAGGCGTCGCGCAGGCAGCACACGACACAGCGCAAGCCCAGCGCCCGGTGCATGATTTCCAGCAGTCGCTGCAGCATCACCTGGGGCGCGGCCCGGGTCTGGCGCAAGGCGTCGAGCCCGCGCTGCAACATCGGGTTGGCGGGGCGGGCGGCGTCCAGGCCGGCGGGCGCCACGGCCGGCCGTGCCGGCGTCAGCGCGCCGGACACGGTCAGCAGCAGTCGGTGAGACGCGGTGCCCACCGGGCTGTGCAAGCCCAACGCCTGCGCGGCCTGGGCCAGGCGCAGCCGAGCCGCGTGGGTCGCGGTGAGGATGTCGGCCTTGTCCATGTCGAGCACCGGGCCGTACAGCTCGGCGGCCGTGCTCAAGGCGCGCAATTGCTCGGCGCCCTCTGCGCTGAGCAAGGCGTCGGTCAGCGCGTGCGCCGCGCGGCCGGTCCAGCGCAGGCGGTCGATGCCGGCATCCGACGCACGCGCGCGCACGTCGCCCGCCGGCGCCCGCATGACGCGCTGCAGGCGCTCGGGCAGGCCCCAGGCCTTGGCGATGCCCACGCCCAGATCGTCCAGGCCCAGACCCAGCACGCGCTGCGCGGCGGCGTCGATGTCGCCGTCGACGGCAGCAGCCTGGCGGATCTGCTGCGCTTCTTCGGGAAAGTAGTACTCGGTCAGCAGGCGGCCCAGGCCCTGGAACATGGCGCCCAGGAAAGCGTCCTCGCTGTCGCGCGCTGCCGGTGTGAGCTCGCCGGCCAGCGTCCCGGCCATCAGCGAACGCATGAACTGTTCGAGCAGCACGGCCGCGTGCGCGCGGTCGTTCATGTGTTCGAGCAACAGCACGCTGAGCGCCATGTTGCGGATGCCCGCGAACCCCACCAGGGCCACGGCACGCGACACGGTGCTGACGCCGCCGCCCCCGGCATGGCCGAAGTGCACGGTGTTGACCATGCGCAGCAACTTGTGGGTCAGTGCCACGTCCTTCAGGATCTCGTCGGACAGGCTGCCCAGGCTTTCGCTGTCCGAGGTGGCCATGCGCTGAATGCGCATCACCGAGTCGCTCAGCGCGGGGAAGTCCGTGCGGTGGCGCATGCGCCGCAACAGGAATTCCAGCGTGCCGTGCCCGGCGGTCGATTCGCCGGCAGCCGCCTTCTGACTCCGCCACGCCGACAGCGCCGTGTGCACGGCGCGCGCGCTGTCGAAGCAGGCCGTGGTGTCGCACCCCATGGCGCGCAACAGGATGCTGCGCAGGCTGTCGTCGGCCTGCAGCGCGGGCGGCCAGCGTGAAGGATCACAGTCGGTTTGCGCCGACGCGGGACGCTGGGCGACGGGATCGCCAGCCAGCATCTCCACCAGCAGCCGGGCGGCCGCTGCGATGTCGTGGGCCGGCACGGGCGGCAGGCCGGTGCCCGTGCCCGTGCCCTGGCCCATGCCCATGCCCAACCCCATACCCATGCCCCGGGCCGCGCACCCGAAGTCGGTCACCCGCACATGACCGTCGTCGCCCAGCAGCACGACATCGCTGGTCAGATGGCCGTGGACGATGCCCTGGGCATGCGCTGCGGACAGCGCGTCCAGCACCTGCAGCAGCACGCCCACCGCGTCGCGCAGCGGCCATGGCGGGCGCTGCGCGCGGGCCTGCGCCAACGTCGTGCCCTGCACGTGCTCGAAGACGAGGTAGGCCCGGCCGTCGGCCTCGTCGGCCTCGAACACCGGCACGATGTGCGGGTGCATCAGCCGGCTCGCCGCGCGCGCGCCCTGCAACCAGCCGGCCATGCCGGGCGCCTCGAGCGACGCCGTCAGCAGCTTGATGACCACGCCGCGGTCCAGCCGCGGATCGTGGGCCAGCCAGGTGGTGGCGTGTTCGTCGCGGGACAGTATTCGCAGCAGGTCGAAACGCGCGATGCGCTGGCCGGGTGGGGTGGCCGTGTTCAATGCGGCGACCGCCCCGCCACGGCGGCACGCAAACCGCCGTGCCGCGACACGGGTCCGATGTCCAGCGGCGCGGATGCGCTCGGCGCGCCAGACGCCGCGGTGTCCAGCGACTGCCCGTGCAGTGCGCCGTGCAAGTCGCGCAGGCTGATGTCGAACTGCCGCCCGTAGCGGGCGACGACCTTCTGCAGCGCGCCCAGCTGCTTCGGTGCGGGCAGGCCCAGCGCATCGACCGCTTCGTTGGCGCAGCTGGCCAGGGTGCGCATGATCTCGTCGTCGTTGTCGGCCGTTCGTACGGACGTGCCCAGCGGCAGGCGGCGCATCATGTGGATGAGGCTGTCGTGCAGGCCCCAGGACCGCGCCACCGCCAGGCCGATGGCTTCGACATCCGCGCCCAGCACGGCGAACGACGCGCTTGCTTCGGACATGCCGGGCTCTTCGGGCTCGCCTTCGCGGGGCGACGGCGCTGGCTGCGTGAGCCGCGCGATCTGCTGGGCCTCGTCGGCAAAGTGGTAGTAGACGATCAGGCGGCCCAGGTTCTGCAGCGCGGTGATCAGCACGACGACTTCTTGGTCGTAACCGGCCGGGCGCAGCGCCAGGGCCACCCGACCGGCCCGCTTGCAGCGGTCGATGAGTTGCGCCAGCGCGGCCGCGGCCACCTCGTCCAGCGGCCCGGGCCAGGGCCGAATGGCCAGCGCGGCGCGGCGCACGCTGTCCAGGCCCAGCATGGCGATGGCCCGGCGCATGGTCAGCACCGGGCCACCGCCGGCCGCCTGCGCATTGCGCACCTGGGCCGAATTCACCAGCCGCAGCATCTCGAAGGCCAGCGCCAGGTCTTCCAGCACCACCTCGGCCAGCTCCATGGTGCGTTCGCGCTCCATCAGTGCCAGCCGCGCCGCTTGCTGGCCCACGCCGGGCTGGGTGGGCAGCACACCGGCTGTGCGCAGGCGGTCGGCCAGCAAGGCCAGCGGCCCGCTGTCGGCACTGCCCTCAGTCTGCAGCCAGCCTTCGATCGCGCGCAGGAAGGTGCGCGCGCTGCGGTAACGCTGGCGCTCCTGGCGGTCGGTGGCGCGGTTGACGATGGCGCGCAGCGCGTCTGATACCGGCTGCGGCGTGGTCCAGGGCAGGCGCACGATGTCGCGCCCGCTGGGCGGCATGCGCGCGATGACGCGTCCGAGATCGGTGTCCTCGAGCGACGCCATGCCCGCCAGCAGGCCATGCAGCAGCAGGCCAGCGGCCAGCACATCGCGCTCGGCAGACTCGCGCTGCGTACGCAAGGGCGCAGGCGTCGCCGCCGCGGCGGCCGCATGCAGCTTGTCGCCCTGCACGGCCACCTCGCTGGCCACGGCCAGGCCGGCGATGCGCAGGCTGCCGTTGTCGGCGATGAGGATGGAGTAAGGCTGCAGGTCGTTGTGCGCGACGCCGGCTTCGTGCGCGAAGGCCAGGCCGCGCATCACCTGGCTGGCGAACAGGGCAGCTTCAGCGCCTGGTACCGCCTTGTGGGCCAGCCGCTCGACCAGCGTGGCGGCGCCGCCCGCGTCGTAGGTGGCATACGGCCAGCCGTCCTGCACACCCACTTCGAGCACGGGCGCCAGCTGCGGGTGGCTCAGGCGCGACGACTGCTGCACGGCGTCGTTCCAGCGCTGCAGGGCATCGGCATCGGCAGGCTGGACGCGCGGCAGCATCAGCATCAGCTCCGTGCCGGTGCGGGAGTCCCGCACGCGCCAGGCCATGCTGCGTTCGCTCTTGCCCAGCAGACGCATCAGCTGCAGCCGGCCGAACATGCGCATTGCCGCCGACTGGGCGGGCGTGGTCGGGCCGGGGCTGGGGCTGGGGGCATCCATGGATCCGCGATTGAACCGCGGCCCACCGCGGCTTGTGGCCGGAACAGCGGGACAATCTATGCGCAGTTCGGGGCTATCGACGCCATAGCCGCCGGCTGGTTTTACGGGCAAGGGGTTGTGCGAAGATTCGCGGGCACGAACGGCACGCGTGAATGAGTTGCAGAACCGCAACGCATGTCCGAGGCGCCGAATCCAGCCGAAGTCTTTGAAACAGCGGAGAACCCACCCATGAGCAGCGACTTGATCAAGCACGTCACCGACGACTCCTTCACCGCCGACGTGATCGACGCACCGGTGCCCGTGCTGGTGGATTACTGGGCCGAATGGTGCGGCCCGTGCAAGGCCATCGCGCCCATCCTGGACGAAGTGTCTGCCGCCTACGACGGGCGGCTGCAGGTCGCCAAGATGAACGTCGACGAGAACCGCGTGGTGCCGGCCAAGTTCAGCATTCGCGGCATCCCGACGCTGATGCTGTTCAAGGGCGGCGAGCTGGCGGCGACCAAGGTCGGCGCACTTTCCAAGGCCCAGCTCGTCGCCTTCATCGACGGACATCTATAATCTGGGGAACCGGTGGATGAATCCAACATCCACCGGCTGACCCGCCGCCCCGCACCGCCCTCGCCGGCAATCCCGGCTTGAATGGGCCCAGCGCGGGGGTTCGGCGCCAATCCACCAGCGTTTCGCCGCCCGGCTTTGTGTGCACCGCACACGCAGCCCCGCCGCAACCCCCCGAGGGTGCCCACCCATGCATCTGTCCGAACTGAAGGCCCAGCACGTTTCCGAGCTCATCACGATGGGCGAAGCGCTGGAGATCGAAAACGTCGCCCGCCTGCGCAAGCAGGAGCTGATGTTCGCGATCATGAAGAAGCGCGCCAAGGGCGGCGAGCAGGTCTTCGGCGACGGCGTGCTGGAAGTGCTGCCCGACGGCTTCGGCTTCCTGCGCTCGATCGAAGCCAGCTACATGGCCAGCACCGACGACATCTACCTGTCGCCCAGCCAGATCCGCCGCTTCAACCTGCACACCGGCGACATGGTCGAAGGCGAGGTGCGCGTGCCCAAGGACGGCGAGCGGTACTTCGCCCTCGTGAAGGTCGACCGCGTGAACGGCGTGCCGCCCGAGGACAGCAAGCACAAGATCATGTTCGAGAACCTGACGCCCTTGTTTCCCAAGGAGCAGTTCAAGCTGGAACGCGAGATCAAGACCGACGAGAACATCAGCAGTCGCATCATCGACCTGGTGGCTCCCATCGGCAAAGGCCAGCGGGCGTTGCTGGTGGCCCAGCCCAAGACGGGCAAGACGGTGATGCTGCAGCAGCTGGCCCACGCCATCGTGGCCAACCACCCCGAGGTGCACCTCATCGTGCTGCTGGTCGACGAGCGGCCCGAGGAAGTGACCGAAATGCTGCGCACCGTGCGTGGCGAGGTGATCAGTTCCACCTTCGACGAACCCGCCGCGCGCCACGTGCAGGTGGCCGAGATGGTGATCGAGCGCGCCAAGCGCCTGGTCGAGCTGAAGAAGGATGTCGTCATCCTGCTCGACAGCATCACCCGCCTGGCCCGCGCTTACAACAACGTGCTGCCCTCGTCGGGCAAGGTGTTGACGGGTGGCGTCGATGCCAACGCGCTGCAGCGACCGAAGCGCTTCTTCGGCGCCGCGCGCAACGTGGAAGAAGGCGGGTCGCTGACGATCATCGGCACGGCGCTCATCGACACCGGCTCGAAGATGGACGAGGTCATCTACGAAGAGTTCAAGGGCACGGGAAACTGCGAGATCCACCTCGACCGCCGCATGGCCGAGAAGCGCGTCTACCCGTCGATCCTGATCAACAAGAGCGGCACCCGTCGCGAAGAACTGCTGCTCAAGCCCGAGATCCTGCAAAAGACCTGGATCCTGCGCAAGCTGCTGTACCCGATGGACGAGATCGAAGCGATGGAATTCATCCTCGAAAAAATGAAAGCCACCAAGAACAACCACGACTTCTTCGACATGATGCGTCGAGGCGGATGAGTTGTCGGGCTGAACTACAATCTTGGGTTTTTCGCCCACCCCACGGAAAGTGCGCAGCCCAGATGGCCGCGTGGCTGCCGACACCACAGAAGGCTTCCCATGAAAGACGGCATCCACCCGGCCTACCGCGAGGTCTGTTTCCAGGACCTGTCCAACGGCTTCAAGTTCGTCACCCGCTCGTGCCTGCAGACGCGCGAGACCATCAAGATGGAAGACGGCCGCGAGCTGCCGCTGATGAAGCTGGAAACCACCAGCGAGACGCACCCCTTCTACACCGGCACGCAAAAAAGCATCGACAACCTGGGCGGCCGCGTCGAGAAGTTCCGCAACAAGTTTGCCCACCTGGGCAAGCGGTGACCGAGTCGCTGCGAGCGCTCCGGGCTCGTGCTCGGTGACTTCGCGGCGACATCGCGGCGAGATCGCTAGAAGGCAGCCTCGGCTGCCTTTTTTTGCGCCCGTCGCATGAGGATCCGATGAGCACACCCACACCGGCGCTGGTTGCTGCCAGCAGCGCACGCCGCATGCCGCGCGCGGGCCTGCTGCTGCTGTGTGCCGCCTATGTGATCCCCGGCGTGTTCGGCCGCGACCCCTGGCGCAATGCCGACCTGACGGCCTTCGCGCAGATGCTGGCCATGGCCGAGGGCCGCACGTCGTGGTGGCAGCCGACCCTGGGCGGGGTGATGGCCGACACGGCGTTGCTGCCGCACTGGCTGGGCGCCGCCTTCATCTGGGCGCTGTCGCCCCTGGTCGACCCGGCCTTGGCCGCGCGCGTGCCCTTTGCCTTGCTGCTGCTCCTGACCCTGGCCCTGGTTTGGTACGCCACCTTCCACCTCGCCCGCACCGAAGCCGCCCAGCCCGTGGCCTTTGCCTTCGGCGGCGAAGCGGGGCCGGTGGACTACGCCCGTGCCGTGGCCGACGGCGCCGTGCTGGCCTTGATGGCCACGCTGGGCCTGCTGCTGCTGGGGCACGAGACCACGCCGGAGCTGGCACAGCTGTCTGCTGCGGCCTTGTTCCTGTACGCCCTGGCCGCCGCACCCTGGCGGGTCGGCCAGGCACGGTTGGCCGCATGCCTGGCCCTGCCCGTGCTGGCCGGCAGCGGCGCGCCCGCGGTGGCCGTGGCCCTGGGCCTGGGGGGCTTGCTGGTGTGCGGGCTGTCGCGCCTGCCGGCCGCGCGCGCACTGGTGCCTGCGCTGTTGCTGGCCACGCTGGGCAGCGTCGCGGTGGCCTGGGGTCTGGGTGCGTGGCGCTGGCGTACAGAGGTGGTGGGGCTGGCCGACCTGCCGGGCGTGGCCCGCCAGTGGTTGTGGTTCATGTGGCCAGTCTGGCCCATGGCCTTGTGGACGCTGTGGCGCTGGCGCCGCCACCTGTCGCATCGGCACATCTCGGTGCCCCTGATCGGCGCCGTCGTGGCCCTGGCGGCCAACCTGGCGATGGCGGCATCCGACCGGGCCTTGATGCTGGGCCTGCCAGGCATGGCTGTCCTGGCCGCCTTTGCACTGCCCACGCTGCGACGCAGCGCGTCGGCCGCGGTCGACTGGTTCTCGATGCTGTTTTTCAGTGCCTGGGCGATCGTCTTCTGGATTCACTACGTCGGCATGCAGACCGGCGTGCCGGTCAAACCCGCGGCCAACATCGCCCGCCTGGCCCCGGGCTTCGAACCGTCGTTCTCCGGGTGGGCGCTGACCGCGGCGGTGCTGGGCACCGTGGCTTGGCTGGCGCTCGTGCGCTGGCGCACCGGGCGCCACCGCGATGCCCTGTGGAAGAGCCTGGTGCTGCCGGCCGGCGGCGTGGCGCTGTGCTGGCTGCTGGCCATGACCTTGCTGCTGGCGCCGCTGGACTACCTGCGCAGCCCGCGTGCGCTCGTGAAGCAATTGAGTCCGCACGTGCCCCGAGCCGCCTGCATCGGTGCGCCCGGGCTCAGCCCGCCCGCGGTCGCGGCATTGGAGGTTTTCGGCAAGTGGCGCATCGACGCGCGGCCCGGGCTCGCGACACCGGCCTGCGACTACCTCGTCAAGACCTCACGCGAGCGTGCCCTGCCGACGCCGCCCGACGGCTGGACCTTGCTGGCGCAGGCTCGCCGCTCAGCCGACCGCGAGGAGGTGACGCTGCTCTACGGCCGAGCCGCCCCGCCGTAGCACGGCGGTCAGCGGCTGCCCAGTCAGTGCACGACGACGGCGGCGGCGGCGGTCACGTCGGGACTTGCCGTCGGCTTGCGGCGCACCCGCAAGGATGGCAACACCAGTTTGAATGTGGCGCCGCGCCCGAGTTCGCTCTGGATGTCGATCTCGCCGCCGTGGCGCTGGATCACATGCTTGACGATGGACAAGCCCAGGCCCGTGCCACCCGTGTCGCGCGAACGGCTGCCGTCGACGCGGTAGAAGCGCTCGGTAACCCGGGGCAGGTGTTCGCGGGCGATGCCAGGGCCGGTGTCGGCGACGCTGAGGTCCAGGCCCCCATCGTCACGACCGCGCCAGGCCAGTTCGATGCGCCCGCCCTCGGGCGTGTAGCGCACGGCGTTGTTCAACAGGTTGGCCACTGCGCTGAACAGTTCGCTCTCGCTGGCCGCGACTTCGAAGTCCCCATCACCCGACACCACCACCGCATGGCGCCCGGCGGACAGCGCCATCGCATCGGCCACGGCGCGGCGCAGCAAGGCAGACAGGTCGAGCCAGCGGTCGGCCGCCGGCCGCGGGCTGCCCTCCAGCTGGGCCAGCGTGAGCAGGTCGCCCACGAGGGCCTGCATGCGCTGGGTCTGCTGGCCCATCAAGACCAGCACGCGCCGGCGCTCGACCTCCGTCAGCGGCAGTTGCGCCATGGTCTCCACGAAGCCGGCCAGCACCGTCAGCGGCGTGCGGATCTCGTGCGACACATTGGCCACGAAGTCACGCCGCATGGCGTCGGCACGTTCCCGTTCGGTGACGTCCTGCGACAGCACCAGCCTCATGCCATCGCCATAGGGCCGCACGACCACCGACAGCGAACGGTGGCCGTCGGGCGCCGGGAAGACGACCGCCTCGGCGAAGCGCCCGTCCTGCAGATAGGCCACGAAAGCCGGCGACCGGACGAGGTTGGTGACCCGCTGCAAACGGTCGCTTTGCGGGTCCAGGCCGAAGTGCTCGGCGCTGACGGCGCTGCACCAGTCGATGCGGCTGGACTCGTCGAGCATCATCACGCCGTTGGGCGACGCCTCGATGGCGGAAAGAAATTGCTCCAGTCGCCTCCGCTCGGATTCGATGGTCTTTTCGCGCAGACGGACAGCGCGCTCGACGCGGTAACCCAGTTCGCCCCAGAACCCGCCGTCGCGGGGTGCGTCGCTGCTCTGCGACCCGCGTAGCCAGCGCATCAGCCGACGACCCCGCAGGCCATCGAAGACACCGACCGCGAGCACAGCCGCCGCCGATCCCATCACACCGACGAGCAGGGGCGCACGCAAAGCCAGGCCCAGCAACCACCCCAGCAGACCGCCCGCCAGCAGGGCCGCGAACACGGCAGACAGGCGCTTGATCAGCCAGCTCATGGCGGCAGGTTCACGCCGACAGTTCGCTCACCTGCCGAGTCAGCCGGTAGCCGGCGCCGCGCACGGTTTCGATCATGGCCGAGCAACCCACCGGCGACAGCGTTTCGCGCAGGCGCTTCACATGCACGTCCACCGTGCGTTCTTCGATGAAGACATGGTCGCCCCAGACCCGGTCGAGCAGCTGCGAACGGCTGTGCACGCGCTCGGGATGCGTCATGAAGAAGTGCAGCAACCTGAACTCGGTGGGGCCGATCTTGATTTCCTGCCCACCGCGCGACACGCGCCTCGTGCCGGGGTCCAGCACCAACCCGGCCACGTCGACCGCAGTGTCCAGAGCCTCGGGCGCCTTGCGTCGCAGCACGGCGCGAATGCGGGCCAGCAGTTCTTTCGGCGAGAAAGGTTTGGTCAGGTAGTCGTCGGCACCGGCATCCAGGCCGGTGATCTTGTCGGCCTCTTCGGCGCGGGATGTCAGCATGATGATGGGCAGTTCGCGCGTGCGCGCATCGGCCCGCCAGCGCCTGGCCAGTTGCAGTCCGCTCTGCCCCGGCAGCATCCAGTCCAGCAACACCAGGTCCGGCAGCATGCGGTCCACTGCCGCCTGCGCCTTGTCGGCGGTGTCGGCCACGGTGACCTCGAACGAGGCATGCCTGAGGTTGATGGCAATCAGTTCGGCAATTGCCGATTCGTCTTCGACGACAAGTATTCGGCTCATGGTCAGGCTCCGCCTTTAGCGAACAACGTCCTCGACAGCTTCCAGGCTGTGATGACGCACGTCCGTCCCCTTGACAACGTAGATGATGGCCTCGGCCAGGTTCTTGGCGTGGTCGCCCACCCGCTCTATCGCCTTGGCGACGAACACCAGGTCGATGCTGGAAGAAATCGTGCGCGGGTCTTCCATCATGTAGGTGATCAGCTTGCGCAGCAGGCCGTCGAATTCCTGGTCGATCTGGTCGTCCTGCTTCAAGACCTCAAGCGCCTTGGCCGTGTCCAGGCGCGCGAAGGCGTCCAGCGCCTTGCGCAACTGCGCAATGGCCAGCTCGGCCTCGAAGCCCAGGTCCGACACCGGCAAGCGCAGGCGGGTGGAGACACCGGTGTTGATCAAGCGCTGGACCGTGCGCGCGATGCGCGCCGCTTCGTCGCCGACACGTTCGAGGTTGGCGATGCTCTTGCTCACGGCGATGAGCAAGCGCAGGTCGCGCGCGGTCGGCTGGCGCCGGGCGATGATGCCGGACAGGTCGCGGTCGATCTCGACTTCCATCTGGTTGACACGCTCCTCGAGCTGCAGCACGTCGCTCGCGTCCTCACCGTTGAAGGTCGTCAACGCATGCATGGCGCGCACGACCTGCGACTCGACCAGCCCGCCCATCTCGAGCACGCGGTTGGAAATGGCGCCGAGTTCGGCGTCGAACTGCGTGGAAAGGTGTCGTTCTGTCATGCGGCCCCCGGGATCGAATGGCAAGGAAAGAGGCGGTAGGTCACGCTGCTCGAGGTCATCCGAACCGCCCGGTGATGTAGTCCTCAGTGTCCTTCTTCTTGGGTTTCATGAACAGTTCCGATGTGGCGCCGAATTCGACCAGGTCGCCCAGGTACATGTAGGCCGTGTAGTCCGAGCAGCGCGCTGCCTGCTGCATGTTGTGGGTGACGATGACCACCGTGTAATCGGTCTTCAGCTCGTGGATCAGCTCTTCGATCTTGCCGGTGGAGATCGGGTCCAGCGCCGAGCAGGGCTCGTCCAGCAGCAGCACCTCGGGCTTGATGGCGATGCCGCGCGCGATGCACAGCCGCTGCTGCTGCCCGCCCGACAGGCTGGCGCCGTTCTGGCCCAGCTTGTCCTTGGCTTCGTTCCACAGCGCGGCCTTCTTCAGCGCCCACTCGACGCGCTCGTCCATCTCCACCCGCGGCAGGTTCTCGAACAGGCGCACGCCGAAGGCAATGTTGTCGTAGATCGACATCGGGAACGGCGTGGGCTTCTGGAAGACCATGCCGATCTTGGCGCGGATCAGGCTGACGTCCAGGGTGGAAGTCAGCACGTCGTGCCCGTCCAGCGCCACGGTGCCTTCGGCGCGCTGCTCGGGGTAGAGCTCGAACATGCGGTTGAAGACGCGCAGCAGCGTGCTCTTGCCGCAGCCCGAAGGGCCGATGAAGGCCGTGACCTTGCGCTCCGGGATCTCCAGGTTGATGTTCTTCAGCGCGTGGAACTTGCCGTAATAGAAATTCAGGTTGCGCACCGAAAGCTTGATCTTCTCGGCCGCTTCGCTCTGTACTCGGGTGTCCATCGGGTTTTCAGTCCTTCTTGCGGAAGAGCACACGCGCCAGGATGTTCAGCGCCAGCACGCCCAGCGTGATGAGGAACACGCCAGCCCAGGCCAGGTCTCGCCAGTTCTCGTAGGGGCTGAGTGCAAATTTGTAGATCGTCACCGGCAGGCTGGCCATGGGCTCGGTCAGGTCCATGGTCCAGAACTGGTTCGACAGCGCCGTGAAAAGCAGCGGCGCGGTTTCGCCGGCAATGCGCGCCACGGCCAGCAACATGCCCGTCAGCACCCCGGCCCGCGCGGCCTTGAGCGTGATCGACAAGATGACCTTCCACTTCGGCGTGCCGAGCGCGTAGGCCGCCTCGCGCAAAGCGTTCGGGATCAGGCTGAGCATGTTTTCGGTGGTGCGAATGACCACCGGGATCACGATGAGCGACAGCGCCAGCACCCCGGCGATGGCCGAGAACGACCGCACCTTGGCCACGAAGATGGCGTAGATGAACAGACCGATGACGATGGACGGCGCAGACAGCAGGATGTCGTTGATGAAACCCGTCACCTGCCCCAGCCAACGGCCCTTGCCGTATTCCGCCAGGTAGATGCCGCACATGATGCCGATGGGCGTGCCCAGCGCCGTGGCCAGACCGACCATCACCAGCGAGCCAAAGATGGCGTTGGCCAGGCCGCCGGTCTCCGCCTGCGGCGGCGGGGTCATTTCGGTGAAAACCGACAGGGCAATGCCGCCGATGCCCAGCCGGATCGTCTCGAACAGGATCCACGCCAGCCAGAACAGGCCGAAGGCCATCGCCGCCAGAGACAGCGTGAGCGCCACCACATTCATGCGTTTGCGCTTGAGATGCATGCCCATGCGGGCCTTGTCGCCGGCTGACAGGATGAGACCGCTCATGTCCTGCTCCCTTCACCGCGCTGCAGCTGATTCAGCAGGATCTTCGACAGCCCCAACACGCAGAAGGTAATGAAGAACAGGATCAAGCCCAGGTACATCAACGAAGCCTGGTGCAGGCCGGGTGCGGCCTCGGCGAATTCGTTGGCGATGGCCGAGGTGATGCTGTTGGCGGGTGCAAACAGCGACAGGTTGTCGAGCTGGTTGAAGTTGCCGATGACGAAGGTCACCGCCATCGTCTCACCCAGGGCGCGGCCCAGGCCCAGCATGGTGGCACCGATGACGCCGCTTTTGGTATAGGGCAGCACGACTTTCCAGACCACCTCCCACGTGGTGGCACCCAGGGCGTATGCCGACTCCTTCAACATGCCGGGCGTGGTTTCGAAGACATCGCGCATCACCGAGGCGATGAACGGGATCACCATGATTGCCAGGATGATGCCCGCCGACAGGATGCCGATGCCTACCGGCGCACCCGACACCAGCGCTCCCAGAACGGGCACGCCGGACAGCAGGTTCTGGGCCGGCTGCTGCACGTACTGCGCCAACAACGGGCCGAACACCAACAGGCCCCACATGCCGTACACGATGCTGGGCACGGCAGCCAGCAGTTCGATGGCCGTGCCGAGCGGACGACGCAACCAGTTGGGCGACAACTCGGTCAGGAACAAGGCGATGCCGAAGCTCACCGGCACGGCGATCAGCAGCGCGATGAACGACGTGGCCAGCGTGCCGTAGATCATCACCAGGCCGCCGAATTTCTCTTCGACCGGGTCCCACTCGGCATTGACGAGAAAGCTCAAGCCGTACTTCGAGATGGCTGGCCAGGCGCTGATCGTCAAAGAGATGATGATGCCCGCCAGCAACGCAAGCGTCAGCCACGCTGCGCACTGTGCAAGGGCTGAAAACAGCGCATCGGCCCAGGGCAGGCGTCTGGCGCGGGCGGCGGGGCCGCCTCCCAGGGCCGACTTGTCCATGTCTTCTTTTCTTGGGAATGGATCGGCTGGAAGTGTTGCGGCCACGTTTTCCTCGGCTGTGTTCAACGCGACTTGGCCGCGCAGCGCAGGCGCGCTGCGCGCGAACGCCGACGGCTCTGGGAACTACTTGATGGCGACCGGCTTGCCGGCGGCGTCCTTGATGTCACCCCACGCCTTGCGCGACAGCGCCTTGACCGCGTCCGGCAGCGGCACGTATTCGAGATCCGTGGCCATCTTGTCGCCGTTGACATAGGCCCACTCGAAGAACTTCAGCGAGTTCGTCGCCTGCACTGGCTTGTCCTGCGCCTTGTGCATCATGATGAAGGTGGCGCCGGTGATCGGCCAGCTGTCCTTGCCCGGCTGGTCGGTGAGGATCTGATAGAAGCTCTTGGCCCAGTCGGCACCCGCCGCAGCGGACTTGAAGGCAGTGTCGTCGGGTGCCACGAAACTGCCGGCCTGGTTGCGCATCATCACGTGCGACATCTTGTTCGACTTGGCGTACGAATACTCGACGTAGCCCAATGAATTCGGCAGGCGCTGCACGAACGCGGCCACCCCCTCGTTGCCCTTGCCACCGGCACCGGTGGGCCAGTTCACGGCCGTGCCTTCACCGACCTTGGCTTTCCATTCAGCATTCACCTTGGACAGGTAGTTGCTGAAAATGAAAGTTGTTCCCGAACCGTCGGCACGGCGCACCACGGCAATGGCCGTGTCTGGCAGCGGCACACCCGGGTTCAGGGCCATGAGCGCTGGGTCGTTCCATTTGACGATCTTGCCCAAATAAATGTCGCCCAGCACCTGACCGGTCATCTTGACTTGCCCGGGGGCGATGCCCTTGACGTTCAGCACCGGGACCACGCCACCGATCACGGTGGGGAACTGGACCAGGCCGTCCTTGGCCAGATCGGCGTCGGTCAGCGGCATGTCCGACGCACCGAAATCCACGGTCTTGCCGCGGATCTGGCGCAGGCCCGCTCCCGAACCCACCGATTGGTAGTTGATGCGGGCGCCGGTGGCCTTGTTGTAGGCGTCGGCCCATTTGGAGTACAGAGGGGCGGGGAAGGTAGCGCCCGCGCCGGTCACATCCTGTGCGAATGTGGTCGCGGCGATCAAAGACAGAGTGAAGCCAGCCACGGCCGTGCGCACAGCGTTGAAGGATGAGGTCATGGGTTTCCTTGGGGTCGGGGTTCGTGAAGAATCTCGCGACTCTAGGAGCCGGGCATGACACAACGGTGACAGATCAAGTCGGACACACGACCAATTCTGTTGTCATGCGTATTTCACGCATTCGTCACAAATGGCCCGTAGCCTGCAGATTGCCTTCCAATCCGACCCGGAGTTTGACCGACATGCAAAAGAGAAACCTGCTGCAGCTGACCGGCGCCGTCGCGCTGGTCGCCTTCCTGGGTGGCTGCGCGACCACACCCGCGCCCACCACGATCACCGACACCGCTGCCCGCACGCCGCAGCTGTCCACCCTGACCCGCCTTCTGGGTGAGGCCGGGTTGGCCGACACCCTGCGCGGCGCTGGGCCCTTCACCGTGTTCGCCCCCAGCGACGCGGCCTTCAAGGCGGTGCCCGCAGCAACCATGGCCCAGCTGGCCAGCGACAAGGAAATGCTGCGCTCGGTGCTGACTTTCCATGTCGTGCCCGGCAAGGTCATGGCCGCCGACGTCAAGAACGGCCCGGCGAAGTCGGTGCAGGGCGCCAATCTGGCGCTGTCACGCGCCGGCACCTTCGTGACCGTCGAAGACGCCGTCGTTCAGGTGGCCGACGTGTCCGTGACCAACGGCGTCGTGCACATCATCGACACGGTGCTGATCCCGCCGCCGCCACCGCGCCGCTGACCGCTCGTTGACCGCACTTCAGGCCAGCACGGCCGCCACCAGCCTCTCGGCGCAGCGGCGGCCGGCCTCGCCGTTGCGGGCTTCGACCATCACGCGCAGCACGGGCTCGGTGCCCGATGCACGTATGAGCACGCGACCCTCGTCGCCCAGTTCGCTCTCCACCTGGCTGCGCATGTCGGCCAGGGAGCGGCTGCGCTGCCAGTCGGTGCCGTCCGGCAGGCGAACGTTCAACATCGTCTGCGGGAACAACTGCACGTCTTCGAGCAGGGCCGCCAAAGGCTTGCCGGTGCGGCGCGTGGCCTGCAGCATCTGCAGCGCACTCACGATGCCGTCGCCGGTGGTGTGGCGGTCCAGTGCCAGCAGGTGCCCAGAGCTTTCTCCACCCAGCTGCCACTTGCGGGCTGTCAGCTCCTCGAGCACATAGCGGTCGCCGACCTTGGCCCGTACCAGCGCCACGCCACGCCGGCGCAGCGCGTGCTCGACCGCCACGTTGGTCATCAGCGTGCCCACCACGCCGGGCACGGGCTGGCCTTGCGCCAGCCGGTCGACGGCCAGCACGTAAAGCAACTCGTCGCCGTTGAACAGCCGGCCCTGGGCATCCACCATCTGCAGCCGGTCGGCGTCGCCATCCAGCGCGATGCCGTAGTCGGCCCGGTGCTCGGCCACTGCAGCCACCAGCGCCTGCGGCGCCGTGGCACCGAAGCCGGCGTTGATGTTCATGCCGTCCGGGCTGCAGCCTATGGTGACCACGGTGGCGCCCAGTTCGTGGAAGACATCGGGCGCGACGTGGTAAGCCGCCCCATGGGCGGCGTCCACGACGATCTTCACGCCACGCAGCGACAGCGTGTGCGGCACCGTGCTCTTGCAGAACTCGATGTAGCGGCCGCGGGCATCGTCCAGCCGCCGCGCCTTGCCCAGGTGACCCGCACCGACCCAGGATGGCGGCTCCAGCAGGGCCGCTTCGACCTCGGTCTCCCACTCGTCGGGCAGCTTCTCGCCGCGCGCGGAGAAGAACTTGATGCCGTTGTCCTCGAAGGAGTTGTGCGACGCGCTGATGACCACGCCCAGGTCCAGCCGCAGGGCACGCGTCAGATAAGCCACGCCGGGCGTGGGCAAGGGGCCGCTGAGCAGCACATCGACCCCGGCAGACGCGAAGCCGGCTTCGAGCGACGATTCGAGCATGTAGCCCGAGATGCGCGTGTCCTTGCCGATCAGCACGCTGGGCCGCTCGCCGTGCTGGCGCAGCACGCGCCCGACAGCGTGGCCGAGCTTCAACATGAAGTCCGGCGTGATGGGCGACTGCCCCACCTTGCCGCGAATGCCGTCGGTGCCGAAATAGGTTCTGGTCATGGGGAGGGTCCTTATCTGGTGTCATTGTCGGGCGTCGAGCCCCGGGCCTTCGTTGCTGGACCCATTGAAGTTTGCGCTGCCTCAGGGTGGGTCGATCCGTCCGCTGGCCGCGCTGCGCCAGACCTTCAACGCATCGACCGTGGCCGCCACGTCGTGCACCCGCAGCACCGAGGCACCGCGCTGCACGGCGGCCAGCGCTGCGGCCACGCTGGCGGCCAGGCGGTCGCCGACCGCGCGGCCGGTGATGACGCCGAGCGTGGACTTGCGCGACCAGCCCACCAGCAGCGGCAGCCCGACAGCCAGCAGTTCCTGTTGCCTGCACAGCAGTTCAACGTTGCGCGCCGCCGTCTTGGCGAATCCGATGCCGGGGTCGACAACGATGCGCTCGTCGGCCACGCCTGCAGCCCTGACGGCGTCCACCCTGCCCTGCAAAAAGTCGACCACCTCGCGCACCACGTCCTGGTAGGCCGCTTCGGTCTGCATCGTCCCGGGCTCGCCGCGCATGTGCATCAGGCACAGCCCCGCACGCGGGTGCGACGCCAGACAGTCCAACGCGCCCGGGCGCCGCAGCGCACGCACATCGTTGACGATGTCCGCGCCCAGGTCGAGCGCGGCCCGCATCACCTCGGGCCGGCTGGTGTCCACCGACACCGGCACGCCTAGCGTCACCGCATGGCGCAACACCGGCAGCACGCGGGCCAGTTCTTCCTCGATCGAAGGCGTGACGGCGCCAGGCCGCGTAGATTCGCCGCCAATGTCCAGGATGTCTGCGCCGTCGGCCATCAGGGCGTCGCACAGCGCCTTGGCCGCTGCGGTGTCGCCATGTCGGCCGCCGTCGAAGAACGAATCGGGCGTGACATTGACGATGCCCATCACGCGCGGCCGAGTCAGATCGATCCGGAAGCGCGTCGTCAGCCAGTGCATGTGGGTTCGTGGGGTCGATGCAGACACGAAAACGGGGCCTGGGCCCCGTTGAGTTGTCTGCCTTACGCGGGCCTGATCAGGCCGCCGCGGGTGCGCTGTCGGCGCTGACCGGCGGCGTCGGCGGGCCACCTGGCGGCTTGCTCGACGACGGCGTCCAATCCTTGGGGAGGCGCGGCGGCTTTCCAGCCATGATGTCGTCGATCTGGTCGCTGTCGATGGTCTCCCATTCCAGCAGCGCATGCGCCATCGCGTGCATCTTGTCCTTGTTGCCCTCGATCAATTTGCGTGCGGCCGTGTATTGCTCGTCGATGATGCGGCGGATCACGGAGTCGACCTTGCGCATCGTTTCTTCGGACATGTTGGTGGTCTTGGTCACCGAGCGACCCAGGAAGACCTCGCCCTCGTTTTCCGAATACACCATCGGCCCCAGCTCGTCCGTCATGCCATAGCGCATGACCATGTCTCGGGCGATGTGCGTGGCGCGCTCGAAATCGTTGGAAGCACCCGTGGTCATCTGGTTCATGAACACTTCCTCGGCGATGCGCCCGCCGAACAGCACGCTGATGGTCGAGAGCATGCGCTCCTTGTCCATGCTGTAGCGGTCGCCCTCGGGCAACTGCATCGTCACGCCCAGGGCGCGTCCGCGGGGAATCACGGTGACCTTGTGCACCGGGTCGGTCTTGGGCACCAGGCGGGCGACCAGGGCGTGGCCGGCTTCGTGGTAGGCGGTGTTCCTGCGCTCCTCTTCAGGCATGACCATGGACTTGCGCTCAGGCCCCATCATGATCTTGTCCTTGGCCTTCTCGAAGTCCAGCATCTCGACGACCCGGCCGTTGCGCCGGGCGGCAAACAGAGCGGCTTCGTTGATCAGGTTGGCCAGGTCCGCACCGCTGAAACCCGGCGTGCCGCGCGCCAGGATGTCGGCACGGATGTCCTGCCCCACTGGCACCTTGCGCATGTGCACGTTGAGGATCTGCTCGCGGCCGCGCACGTCGGGCAGCGTGACATAGACCTGCCGGTCGAAGCGTCCTGGGCGCAGCAACGCGGGGTCGAGGATGTCGGGCCGGTTGGTGGCCGCCATGACGATGACGCCGACGTTGGTCTCAAAACCGTCCATCTCGACGAGCATCTGGTTCAGGGTCTGCTCGCGCTCGTCATTGCCGCCGCCCAGGCCGGCGCCGCGGTGGCGGCCGACGGCGTCGATCTCGTCGATGAAGATGATGCAGGGCGAACTCTTCTTGGCCTGCTCGAACATGTCGCGCACACGGGCCGCGCCCACGCCGACGAACATCTCGACGAAGTCAGAACCGCTGATGGCGAAGAACGGCACCTTGGCCTCGCCCGCGATGGCCTTGGCCAGCAGGGTCTTGCCCGTGCCGGGAGGGCCGACCAGCAACACCCCACGAGGGATGCGACCGCCAAGCTTCTGGAATTTCTGCGGGTCCTTCAGGAAGTCGACAAGTTCCTTGACCTCTTCCTTGGCCTCGTCGCAGCCGGCCACGTCGTTGAACGTGGTGGTGTTGTTGGCCTCGTCCAGCAGCTTGGCCTTGCTCTTGCCGAAGCTGAAGGCACCGCCCTTTCCGCCACCCTGCATCTGGCGCATGAAGTAGACCCACACGCCGATGAGCAGAAGCATCGGGCCCCAGCTGACCAGGATGCTCATAAGCAACGAAGGCTCTTCACGCGGCTTCACATCGAACTTGATGCCGTTGTTGATCAGGTCGCCCACCAGACCGCGGTCGAGGAAGGTGGCCGTGCTGCGCAGACGCTTGTCGTCATTGGTGACTGCCAGAATCTCGGTTCCGCCGCCGGGGTTTTCTTGCAGGGTCACGCCCTTGATTCGCTTGGCCCTTACTTCTTCGAGGAAGTCGGAATAGCCGATCTGGTTGCCCTGGACGGCGCCACGGTCGAACTGCTTGAAGACGGTGAACAGCACGAGTGCGATCACGAGCCAAACAGCGACTTTAGAAAACCATTGATTGTTCAACGCGGTTCCTTTTCCAATTCAGCGATTTGGCAGGCAGAAAGTGCACGCCGGGCGCCGTGACATATAAGGATCATTCTAATGTAGTCAAGCGATTTCTCGTGCAAGCCGCCACGGCCGCCAGCCAGAGTCAAGGGCGTGGTGTGTGCACGAAAACCCGGGGGCTCTCATGCCACTGAACTGCGCTTCGGACCAATGCCGGCTAGAAAGGTTTCAGCAGACTTGTCGCGAGACGCCTTCGGCTTGAGCGGCTTGACGACGCGAAAACTGTCCTTGAAGAGTTTCACCTGCTCGTTGTATCCCGCGCCGTGAAAGGTCTTGCACACCAACGCGCCCTCGGGCCGAAGGTGGACCAGGGCGAAGGCCACTGCAATTTCCACCAGGTGCGAGATGCGCGCTGCGTCTGTCGAAGGAATGCCGGACAGGTTGGGCGCCATGTCCGACAACACCACGTCGACGGCGCGCCCGGCCAGTTCCGCCTCGAGCGCGGCCAGCACGCTGTCCTCGCGAAAATCGCCCTGCAGGAAGGTCACGCCTTCGATGGGTTCGAAGTCCAGCAGATCCAGGGCGATGATGGTGCCGTCCAGCGCGCCGGCAGCAGCGCCCTGGGGCGCGAACCGCCGGCGCAGATACTGGCTCCAGGCGCCAGGCACCGCGCCCAGGTCGACCACCACCTGACCAGGCCGCAACAGCCGCAGTTCCTCGTCAATTTCCTTGAGCTTGTAAGCCGCACGTGCCCGGTAGCCCTCGCGCTGGGCCTGCCGCACATAGGGGTCGTTCATGTGGTTGTTGATCCACGCGCGATTGACCTGCTTGCTTTTGACCTTGACGCTCATACCCGGTCGATAATACGGCGATGCCTGCTATCCAGCTCACGCCCGCCCAGCGCAAGGAACAACGTTCCGGCGCCCACCATCTCGCCCCTGTCGTCATGATCGGCAACGACGGCCTGACCCCCGCTGTGGTCAAGGAAGTTCACGGCGCGCTGAACGCCCATGGACTCATCAAAGTGCGGGTGTTTTCCGACGACCGCCCCGCTCGCGAAGCGATGTTGGCGAAATTGGCTGACGAACTCGGCGCCGCGCCGATCCAGCACATCGGCAAGCTGCTGGTGCTGTGGCGCCCCATGCCCGAGAAGCCCAAGCCCGAACCCGAGGACCGCAAGCCGGGGCCGCGCATCGTCAAGCTGGTGTCTTTCTCCAAGAGCGGCAACCACCGCGCCACGGTAAAGAAGGTGCAGGTCTTCGGCAACCAGCGCGTGGCCGCGGGCGGAGAGATCAAGCGCGCCCGCGTGCGCGTCACCAGCCAGAAGAAGAAGGCCCGGGACTGAATCGTTGCCGGGTGGCTGTTCAGTCGTAGCGCACGTCCACGACTTCCCAGCGCTTGACGCCCCCTGGGGCCTGCACCTCGGCGACATCGCCCGCCTCCTTGCCGATCAGCGCGCGCGCAATCGGGCTGCTGATCGAGATCAATCCCAGCTTGAGGTCGGCTTCGTCATCGCCGACGATCTGGTAGGTGACCTTCGCGCCACTGCCTTCGTCCTCGAGATCGACGGTGGAGCCGAACACGATGCGTCCGCCGGCATCCAGCGTGGCCGGGTCGATGACCTGGGCCGCCGCCAGCGTGGAATCGAGTTCGAGGATGCGGCCTTCGATAAAGCCCTGCTTGTCCTTGGCCGCTTCGTACTCGGCGTTCTCGGACAGATCGCCCTGCGCCCGCGCTTCAGAGATAGCCTGGATGACGGCGTGCCGCTCCACGGACTTCAAGCGCTGGAGCTCGGCCTTGAGCAGTTCGAAGCCGCGTCGAGTTAAAGGGATAGTGGCCATAAGGTGTGCAAGTGGTCTGGAAGTGAAGCCGCCGCAGGCGGCCCGGGGAGCGGGTGGTCTGCGGCGGCAGGAAACACCGAATTTTAGCGCCGACCCGCGCGCGGATTTGCGCAGGGTTGCGCGGAACTGCGCCGAGTCCTGCCCCGCGGGCTCAGCGCAACTCGGCGTGCAGTTCCTGCACCGACATCACGGCCAGATCGTCCTGGTGTTTCAACGCCTCGGTGGCCGCCTCGGCGCCGGCCATCGTGGTGTAGTAAGTGACTCGGTGGGCGAGTGCTGCCGTGCGGATGTAGCGGGAATCGGCGATGGCGTTGCGGGTCTCGTCGACCGTGGTGTACACCAGGTGGATTTCGCCGGCCTTGACCATGTCGGCGATATGTGGCCGCCCGTCCTTCACCTTGTTGACCACGCGCACCGGCACGCCCGCCGCGGCGATCGCCGCCGCCGTGCCTTTGGTGGCCACCACCGTGTAGCCCAGGTCGACGAGGTCACCCGCGACCTTGACGGCGCGCGCCTTGTCGCTGTCCTTGACGGTGATGACGACCGTGCCCTGCGCAGGCAACCGCGAGCCAGCGCCCAGTTGGCTCTTGAGCATGGCCTCGCCGAAGGTGCGTCCGATGCCCATGACCTCGCCGGTCGAGCGCATCTCGGGCCCCAGGATCGGGTCGACACCCGGGAACTTGTTGAACGGGAACACCGCTTCCTTGATGGAGAAGTATGGCGGCACCACTTCCGCGGGCGGGCGACCGTCCTGCACCTTCTGGCTGGCCAGCGACTGGCCGACCATGCAGCGAGCTGCAATCTTGGCCAGCGCCTGCCCGGTGGCCTTGCTGACGAAAGGCACGGTGCGCGAGGCCCGCGGGTTGACCTCGAGCACGTAGACGACGGGCTTCTCGTCGCCCATGGAGCCCGCGCCCTGGATCGCGAACTGCACGTTCATCAGGCCCACCACGCCCAAGGCGCGTGCCATGGCCGCGCTCTGGCGGCGCATCTCGTCCTGCAACTCCGCGCTCAACGAGTAAGGCGGCAGCGAGCAGGCCGAGTCGCCGCTGTGGATGCCGGCCGCCTCGACGTGTTCCATGATGCCGCCGATCATGACTTCCACGCCGTCGCTGATGCAGTCGACGTCGACCTCGATGGCGTCGTCCAGGAAGCGGTCCAGCAGCACGGGCGACTTCTCGCTGACCTTGACGGCCTCGCGCATGTAGCGTTCCAGGTCGCGGTCGCCGTGCACGATCTCCATCGCCCGGCCGCCCAGCACGTAGCTGGGCCGCACCACCAGCGGGTAGCCGATCTCCTGAGCCAGCAGCAGCGCCTGCTCCTCGGTGCGCGCAGTGCGGTTGGGCGGCTGCTTCAGGCCCAGTTCGTGCAGCAGCTTCTGAAAGCGCTCGCGGTCCTCAGCCACGTCGATGCTGTCCGGGCTGGTGCCGATGATGGGCACGCCGGCGCGCTCCAGGTCCAGCGCCAGCTTCAGGGGCGTCTGCCCGCCGAACTGCACGATCACACCGGTGGGCCGTTCCTTGTCGACGATCTCCAGCACGTCTTCCAGCGTCACCGGCTCGAAGTAAAGGCGGTCGCTGGTGTCGTAGTCGGTGGAGACGGTTTCCGGATTGCAGTTGACCATGATGGTCTCGTAGCCGTCCTCACGCAGGGCCAGGGCAGCATGCACGCAGCAGTAGTCGAACTCGATGCCCTGGCCGATGCGGTTGGGCCCGCCGCCCAGCACCATGATTTTCTTGCGGTCGGTGGGCTCGGCTTCACATTCGCCATCGGCGGCCTCGTAGCAGGAATACATGTAGGCCGTCTGCGTCGAGAACTCGGCCGCGCAGGTGTCCACACGCTTGTAGACCGGCCGCACGCCCAGCGCGTGGCGCTGCGCACGTACGGCGTGCTGGTTCGTCCCTATCAGCTTGGCCAGTCGGCGGTCGGAGAAGCCCTTCTGCTTCAGATGGCGCAGCTCGGCGGCCGACAAGCTGTCCAGCGCGCGCGCCTTGACCTGCGCTTCCGTGGCCACCAGGTCTTCGATCTGCGCCAGGAACCAGGGGTCGATCGCGGTCTCTTCAAAGACCTGTTGCAGCGTCATGCCGATGCGGAAGGCGTCGGCCACGAACAGCACGCGCTCGGGCCCCGCGTTGCCGATCTCGTCGACGATCTCGTCGCGATCGGATTCCTTGCAGCCCGTGCGCTCGCTCAGGCCGTCGATGCCCGTCTCGAGGCCCCGCAAGGCTTTCTGGAAGCTCTCCTGGAAGGTGCGGCCCATGGCCATGACCTCGCCCACCGACTTCATTTGCGTCGTCAAGTGCGGGTCGGCAGCCGGGAATTTCTCAAACGCGAAGCGCGGGATCTTGGTGACCACGTAGTCGATGCTGGGCTCGAAGCTGACCGGCGTGGCGCCGCCGGTGATGTCGTTGCGCAACTCGTCCAGCGTGTAACCCACGGCCAGCTTGGCCGCCACTTTGGCAATCGGAAAGCCGGTGGCCTTGGAGGCCAGTGCCGACGAGCGCGACACCCGCGGGTTCATCTCGATCACGACCATGCGCCCGTCGACCGGGTTGATCGCGAACTGCACGTTCGAGCCGCCGGTGTCGACGCCGATCTCGCGCAGGATGGCGATCGACGCGTTCCGTAGCAGCTGGTATTCCTTGTCGGTCAGCGTCTGCGCCGGTGCCACGGTGATGGAGTCGCCGGTGTGGATGCCCATCGGGTCCAGGTTCTCGATGGCGCAGACGATGATGCAGTTGTCTTGCGTGTCGCGCACAACCTCCATCTCGAACTCTTTCCAGCCGATGAGGCTTTCCTCGATCAGCAGCTCCTTGGTCGGCGACAGGTCCAGCCCGCGGCGGCAAATCTCCTCCATCTCCTGCGGGTTGTAGGCGATGCCACCGCCCGTGCCACCCAGCGTGAAGCTGGGCCGGATGACCATGGGGAACCCGGTGCTGCCGGTCTGCACGGCAATTTGCTTTTGAACGGTCAACGCTTGTTCCATCGAATTCGCGATGCCGCTGCGCGCCGAGCCCAGCCCGATGGAGGTCATCGCGTCCTTGAACTTGAGCCGGTCCTCGGCCTTTTCGATGGCACGCTCGTTGGCACCGATCATCTCCACGCCGTACTTTTCCAGCACGCCGTTCTTGTGCAGTTCCAACGCGCAGTTCAACGCCGTCTGCCCGCCCATGGTGGGCAGGAGGGCGTCGGGCCGCTCCTTGGCGATGATCTTCTCCAGCACCTGCCAAGTGATGGGTTCGATGTAGGTCGCGTCCGCCATCTCCGGGTCGGTCATGATGGTCGCCGGGTTGCTGTTGACCAGCACGACACGGTAGCCCTCTTCCCGCAAGGCCTTGCAGGCCTGGGCCCCGGAATAGTCGAACTCGCAGGCCTGCCCGATGATGATCGGGCCGGCCCCGATGATGAGGATGGACTTGAGGTCGGCGCGCTTAGGCATGCTTCGTTTCCATCATTGCAATGAAGCGGTCGAACAGGTAACCGATGTCGTGCGGACCAGGCGATGCCTCGGGGTGGCCCTGGAAACTGAAAGCCGGCCTGTCGGTGCGCTGCATGCCTTGCAGCGTGTCGTCGAACAGGCTCACATGCGTGGCGCGCAGGTGCGCCGGCAACGAGGCCTCGTCCACCGCGAAGCCATGGTTCTGGCTGGTGATGCAGACGCGGCCGGAGTCCAGGTCCTTCACCGGGTGGTTGGCGCCGTGGTGGCCGAACTTCATCTTGAAAGTCCTGGCGCCCGAGGCCAGCGCCAGGAGCTGGTGGCCCAGGCAGACGCCGAAGGTGGGCAGGCCGGACTCGACCAGTTCACGGGTGGCCTGGATGGCGTAATCGCACGGGTCCGGGTCACCCGGCCCGTTGCTCAGGAAGAGCCCATCCGGACGCAGTTGCATCGCAGCCGCGGCGCTCGTCGTGGCCGGCACCACCGTGACGCGACAACCGCGGCTGGCCAGCATCCGCAGGATGTTGCGCTTGATGCCGAAGTCGTAGGCGACCACATGAAACCGCGGCTCGTGAACCTTGCCGTAGCCCGAACCGAGCTGCCATTCGGTCTCGGTCCAGTCATAGGGCGTAACCACGCTGACCACGCGGGCCAGGTCCAGCCCCGACATCGACGGCGCGGCCCGGGCACGCGACACGGCAGCCTGCAAGTCCGCGGCGCTCGGCATGACACCCGGCGGGCAGGCCGTGATGCAGCCGTTCTGTGCACCCCCGGTGCGCAGAATACGGGTCAGCCGGCGCGTGTCGATGCCGGCGATGGCCACCGTGCCCTCAGCGGCCAGGTACTGCGCCAGCGTCTGGGTGGAGCGAAAGTTCGAGGCCCGCAGCGCGACGTCCTTGACGATCAGCCCCGCCGCGTGCACCCGGCTGGACTCGACGTCTTCCGGGTTGGTGCCAGTGTTGCCGATGTGCGGGTAGGTCAGCGTGACGATCTGCCGGCAGTAGCTGGGATCGGTGAGGATTTCCTGGTACCCGGTCAGCGAGGTGTTAAACACCACCTCGCCCACGGTGTGTCCGGGCGCGCCGATCGAAACGCCTAGAAAGGTGGTGCCGTCGGCTAAGGCGAGCAGAGCAGCAGGGGTGTCGGGCAGCAAAACGGGCCTTTCGGATTCGCGCGCGCAGCGAGGCCTTTCAAGCTGGCGAAACGGGGCTCCACCGAGGTGAAACCATCATCGTAAAGGCCAGATATGTCCGGCTGTTCGCTGGGCTGCAGCGTGAGCAGGTAAACCGCCAAATTGTAGCTCGGCGGGCTCGACGCACTGTCGACATGTCGACACCGGTCTAACCCGGCGTCAAGGCAGCGACACCGGCCTTGGCGATCTGCGCGTCCTCGGTGGATTTCACGCCGCTCACGCCCACGGCGCCCAGGCACTGGCCGTCGACCAGGATGGGCACGCCGCCTTCGAGCATGCCCTGCAACGCCGGCACGCTAAGGAAGGCCGTCCGGCCCTGGTTGATCATGTCCTCGTAGAACTTGCTCTCGCGCCGCCCCAGCGCGGCCGTTCGCGCCTTGGCCGCGGCGACCTCGGCCGACGCCGGCGCGGCGCCATCGCCACGCTGCAGCCACAACAGATGGCCGCCGTCGTCGGCGATGGCGATCACGACCGCCCAGCCATGAGCGATTGCTTCGGCTTCGGCGGCGCCGGCGATGCGACGCACGTCATCGAGGGTGAGGACGGGTTTGGTTTTCATGTCACGAGGATAGCGGCTTCGGAGGCCCGTTTTTCCTGGCCGTTTTTCCAGGCCGTTTTTTCTGGCCATTTCTCCTGCGGCAGTGGGGTTATCCACCCACAAGTCCTGCGACCTACAATTCGCAACCATAGGGCTGGTTTCAGCCTGTCTATCGGAAGGAAGCGTCATGAATCAAGTCGTACAGAGTTTACCCGGCGCAGCGGGCGGTGACGTCGCTGCACAACGCAATCGCGTCCTGCGCAACACTTACTGGTTGCTCGCCCTGTCGATGGTGCCCACGGTGCTGGGTGCCTGGGTGGGCGTGCAGACCGGCATCGCCCGCGCCATGTCGCCGATGGTCAGCCTGGTCGTCTTCATGGTCGGCGCCTTCGGCCTGATGTACCTGATCGAGAAGAACAAGAACTCCGCCGCGGGCGTGCCGCTGCTGCTGGGATTCACGTTCTTCATGGGCTTGATGTTGTCGCGCCTGGTCGGCGCAGTGCTGGGCCTGAACAACGGCACCAGTCTCGTCATGACGGCCTTCGCCGGCACGGGCGCGATCTTCTTCGCCATGGCGACCCTGTCGTCGGTGGTCAAGCGCGACCTGGCACCGATGGGCAAGTTCCTGTTCATCGGCGCGATCATGTTGCTGGTGGCGATGATCGCCAACATCTTCATCCAGTCCAGCGCGCTGATGATCACGATCTCAGTGCTGGGCATGGGCATCTTTACGGCCTTCATCCTGTATGACCTGAAGCGTGTGCGCGATGGCGAAGAAACCAACTACATCACTGCCACGCTGGGCGTGTATTTGAGCCTCTACAACGTGTTCCAGTTCATGCTTTCGCTGCTCGGCATTGGCGGCAGTTCGAACGACTGATCCTTCTGTCTTCAAGTAAATCTCGACGGGGCCTGAGGGCCCCATTTTTTATGGTGCAACCGAAATGCCGTGGGTGCTTTCGAACACCGCCATGCTTTCCGTGTGCGCCGTGTGCGGGAACATGTTCACCACCCCGGCTTGCGTGCAACGGTAGCCGGCCTGGTGCACCAGCAGACCGGCATCGCGGGCCAGCGTGGCAGGATTGCAGCTGATGTAGACGATGCGCTGCGGCGGCGCCCAGCCCTCGGCGCCATGCAGGTCGGCCACGGCCTTGGCCAGCGCGAAGGCACCTTCGCGCGGCGGGTCGATCAACCAGCGCTCGGCCGGGCCGATGCTGCGCAGATCGTCGGCAACGATCTCGAACAGATTGCGGGCCTGGAAACTGGCCCTCGTGGACAGTCCGTTCGCCTTGGCGTTGTCGCGGGCACGGGCCACCAGCGTTTCGCTGCCCTCGACGCCCAGCACAGCGCCCGCGCGGGTGGCCAGCGGCAAGGTGAAGTTGCCCAGGCCGCAGAACCAGTCGACGACGCGGTGCTGCGCCTGCACGTCCAGCAAGCGCAGCGCACGGCCGACCAGCACGCCGTTGATGTGTGGATTGACCTGCGTGAAGTCGGTGGGCTTGAAGGGCATGTGGATGCCGAACTCGGGCAGGCTGTAGGCCAGCACGGGGCCGCCGTCGTCGAGCAGATGCACCGTGTCCGGCCCCTTGGGCTGCAGCCACCATTGCACGTCGTGCAGGGCCGCGAAGTCACGCAGGCGCTGTGCGTCGGCTGGGCTCACGGGCTCGAGATGGCGCAGCACCAGGGCCGTCACGCCGTCGCCCGCCGCCAGTTCGATCTGCGGCAACCTGTCACGCTGGTCCATGCGGCCGATGAGTTCGCGCAGCGGCATCAGCATCGCGCTGACCCGCGCCGGCAACACCGGGCAGACCTGCATGTCGGCCACGTAGCGGGACTTGCGTTCGTGAAAGCCGATCAGCACCGTGCCCTTCTTGGCCACGAAACGCACCGAGAGCCGGGCGCGGTCGCGGTAGCCCCAGGCCGGCCCCTCGATCGGGCGCAGGATGCATTCCGCGCGCACCTTGGCCAAGTGCCACAGGTTGTCCTCCAGCACCCGCTGCTTCACGGCCACCTGGGCCGCAGGGTGCAGGTGCTGCATCTTGCAGCCGCCGCAGGCGCCGGCATGCAGGCCGAAGTTCGGGCAGCCGGGGCGCACGCGCTGTGAACTCTCGCGCGACAGCGCCGTCATCCGGCCCTGTTCCCACTGGTTTTTCTTGCGCGACACCTGCACCTGCACGCGCTCGCCGGGCAGCGCGCCCTCGATGAACACGACCTTGCCGTCTTCTCGGTGAGCCACGCCCTGGGCTTCGAGGTCGAGCGACTCGACCTGCAGCCAATCAAACCCTGTGGTCATGGGGTACTCACGCGAAGAGCCCGGACCGAACCGGGGCCGGCGTCAACGGGCAGGCAGCAGCCGCGTCGGGTCGATGGGCTTGCCTTGGCGGCGGATCTCGAAGTGCAACTGCACACGGTCGGCGTCGGTGGAGCCCATCTCGGCAATCTTCTGCCCTCGGCGCACGGCCTGGTCTTCCTTTACCAGAAGCGCCTGGTTGTGGGCGTAGGCCGTGAGGTAAGTGGCGTTGTGCTTGACGATGACCAGATTGCCGTAGCCCCGGATGCCCGAGCCGACGTACACGACGCGGCCATCGGCAGCCGCCAGGACGGCATCGCCCGCGTTGCCGCCGATGGCCAGACCTTTGCTCTTGGCCTCGTCGAACCCAGCCACCACCGTACCGGAGGAGGGCCAGGACCAGTTGATGTCGTCATCGCCCTCGCGACCGAAAACCGCCGGTGGCGTCGTCGGGGCCGCGCCAGGCGCTGGTGTGGCCGCCGCGGACGCAGCGCCAGCGCGCGCATCCAGCGGCTTGCTGTCGACGCGGCCCGTGGGTGTCACGGGCCGCACCGTCACGCCGGCGGCATCGGCTGCGGGCGGCAACACCCGCAGCACCTGGCCGACCTCGATCAGGTTGCTGTTCTCCAAGCTGTTCCAGCGCGCAATGTCGCGCCAGTTCTGGCCCGCGTCCAGGCCGATGCGGATCAGCGTGTCGCCGGAGCGCACCGTGTAGAAACCGGGCTTGCCAGCGTTCTCGGCGCCCGGCAAGGGCGGCTTGGCGGCGGGCGCCTCAACGGTGGGCACAGGCACGGACGGGGCTGACGGGAGGGCTGGACCCCCGGGCCGCGCCACCGACTTGCGGTCTTCCACCGGGGCCTTGTGGGTGGGCGACGCGCAACCCGCCACCAGCGCGGCCAAGACCGTCGCTGCCAGCCACGAACGGCCGCCAACGGTTCCCTTCAAACATGTCTTCATGTACCCCGCCTCGCACTCATTCAACACCAGATTTTAGTGGGACGAAGTGCACCGCATCCAGCCAGCGCTGGCTGAGCCCGTCGGCATGGCGATCCACCACCAGCAGCACCTGCCCGCTCCGGCCGGCCTCGTGGACAGGGGCGACCAGGCGCCCGCCCACAGCCAGTTGGTCCAGCCACGCGGGGGGCAGGTCACCGCCCCCTGCCGCGGCGACGATGCTCTGATACGGCGCCCGGGGCGCGTGGCCCAATCGGCCGTCGCCATGCACCAGACGCACATCGCCGTGCCGCAAGGTCGCCAGATTCTCGCGGGCCTTGTCGTGCAGCGGCTTCAAGCGCTCGATCGACACCAACCCGCGCGACAGGCGCGCCAACAAGGCCGCCTGGTAGCCGCAACCGGTGCCGACTTCCAGGACCCGGCCCAGGTGGCCGTGCTCGCGCGCATGGTCCGACTCGAACAGCAGGGCCAGCATGCGCGCCACCACCGACGGCTTGGAAATCGTCTGCCGCAGGCCGATGGGCAGACTGGTGTCCTCGTAGGCCTGGGTGGCCAGCGCGCTGTCGACGAAGCGGTGCCGTTCCACCGCCGCGAAGGCCTGCAACACCGGCTCGCTCGCCACGCCGTCGGCCCGCAGGTGGACTTGACCGACC
>ENA-OBIT01000139-OBIT01000139.1-metagenomes-genome-assembly--contig:-NODE-139-length-30838-cov-12.7065_pt1 | contig 30838 bp, 24 predicted proteins | sample MGYA00153386_OBIT01 | MGnify analysis MGYA00153386
GATGATGTCTGCTTTTGCGATAAATTCGGTTTAGCAATTTCAACGAAAGTGGATTAATATCTCGAAGTAAAAACATATAAAACCTATTTAAATACAACTTAATATTTTTATTATATCATATTAGTTGTTTTGTGTAATTAATTTTGTTTGACTACTTACCGTCCGGTGCCGGGGCGATGGGTTGCGCGTTTGCCGAGGCAGCCGCTGCATTCAGCCAGCCAACGATGAATAACCATCCGAGCAAAGGTAGTCTGTTGGTTGTCATTGTGCTGAAAGATTTTGTTTAAAGTGCAATCGTATTTATCTATCCTATTTTTACTCCTAAAAACTCCTCATGTCAATAGAATCCCCCTATTTTTTATCCCCGAATAATGTGGATTGGAATCTGAAGGAAATGTATGTGTTTATAGTAGGGACACCGCACTCCCGCCGTGTCCTGTAGTCAGGCGCGATCGAGCAATGAAACTTGGTTTATAGTTTCCACTTTCAGAGCTTCCATGACGCAATTACCTTCAGAAACCGGGTTATGCGTGCGGGAGTGTTGGCGAAAATATGGCGCACAACGCGAGGCTTAGAAGTTGAAAAACCCGGAATAATACTTAGTTAAAAATGCGTAAGTATCGATCGCCTGACTACAGTAGGGACATTCCAAGAGCATGGTGTCGTGCCCCCACTTCGAGTCGCTATTGACCGCCGCATCCGGGCAAGCCTGCGATCGGCACTGGCAAGCCCGCTAGTAGGATCAACTTGCCGAACAGCCGAATTGATTTCAGAAACTTTATATTTTCTTGCTCAACTTTACCAAAACTTCACAAAACTTGAGTAAAATTTTTTATGTATTTTTGATGAAACCTAATATTTGCAAGTCTTCCAGTCAGCTTGAGACTGTTACAGACACGAATATATGTAGTAGCTTGGAACTCTAAACTGGGTGAAGATTTTGCTGTTACAGATTAAATTGTGGCACTCTGCTGTCTGTAAAAACTCACAGACACACAAGCACTGATTTACTCATGACACACCTAGGTGATATCAGTCTGTAGAGTCAATGAGTGTTTGCAGCTTTGACGATCGCGTCCCAAAGCTCGCAAGCTCACGAGCGTCTATTCCCGTCACCGGAAAATTGCATTTTCTACCTTACTAACCAAACAATACTAGAGGCATCAGGGTTATGACTACCTTAACATTAGTCAAAAAAACATCTTTTAAAGTCGCCACCTTGGCAACCACCATCTTGCTCAGCATTTGCACGCCCGTCCGAGCCTTCATGTTTGGCACGAGCGGCATCCAGTTCGATCGAAATACAAGCATAAACTTTACATTCGAGCAGTCTCGCGGCAGTTACCAATCCAGCCTGTGGGCAGCCCAATCCCTAGGTACAAACCTTGGCTACAGCAACATATCCAGTCTGTTTAACGAAACTAAACCCTCAGATAACGGCTCAGCGAACAAGGGAGAAGGAACGTTCGGCAACGCCGTCACCTCCCGAGACGGCAAAATCACCCAAAGCTTCACCTTTCTTAAAGATCAAACTTACGCCCTCCTGCTTTGGAGCGACACCGGCACTGGCAAGCCCTTCGAGCAATACGTCTCCAGCAGCACCTTCATGAACAGCAGCCTCTGGTTCGCCGCTGACACCAAGTTCAGCAGAATTGAATGTCTGACAACTGGATGCCAGCAAGCCGTGTTTGGTGACTTTAATCTCAACTACAAATCCAGCAATCCATTTAGCAGCGTCAACGATGGCAAGGGCCCAGAGCAGTTTCAATCTGCGACAACAGAACAACTCGCCAAGGGTACAAAGATTGCCTTTGACGATGGCAGCAAAGGAAATAACGTTGACTTTCAAAACTTTAGCCTGTCGGCTGAGTTAGTCCCCGAACCAGTCACAGTATTCGGCACTATGCTGGGGCTCGGGGCTTTGGCTGCCGCTCGCGGGAAAAAAAAGCAGCAGCAGCAACCAGAAAAATGAGTCTTAACTAGCTCCATACAAATCTAAATAGTGAGCCTGTTCAGTGGTACTCTGAAAAATAGCATTTCTAAATGTTAAGACTTTTTCCACAACGGGAAAAATAGCATCCTAACAAAGGCACTATTTATGGTATCGACAGCAGTAAAAACGAACGTAGGCTACATCACCCAAATCATCGGGCCAGTTGTAGACGTAAAATTCCCAGGTGGCAAACTGCCCCAAATCTATAACGCTCTCACTATTTCCGGCAAAAACGAAGCAGGTCAAGAAATGGCCGTTACCTGCGAAGTTCAACAACTGCTGGGAGATAGCCAAGTGCGCGCAGTTTCCATGAGTACCACCGACGGTTTGGTGCGTGGCATGGAAGTAGTGGACACCGGGCGATCGATTCAAGTTCCCGTTGGTATCCCAACTCTGGGCCGAATTTTTAATGTCATCGGCGAACCCGTAGACAACCTCGGCCCAGTCGATACTACCGAAAGTATGCCCATCCACCGCAACCCCCCAGCTTTCACCGAACTGGAAACCAAGCCTTCGGTGTTTGAAACTGGAATCAAAGTGATTGACCTCCTGGCACCATACCGCCGTGGAGGCAAAATCGGTTTGTTTGGCGGCGCTGGCGTTGGCAAAACCGTCATCATGATGGAACTCGTGAACAACATCGCCAAAGCTCACGGTGGTGTATCCGTGTTTGGTGGTGTGGGCGAGCGCACCCGCGAAGGTAATGACCTCTACAAGGAAATGATCGAGTCCGGGGTTATTAACGAAGAAGACCGCAGCAAGTCAAAAATTGCTTTGGTTTATGGTCAAATGAACGAGCCGCCTGGTGCTCGGATGCGCGTGGGCCTGTCGGCTCTGGCGATGGCCGAATACTTCCGCGATGTCAGCAAACAAGACGTGCTGCTGTTCATTGACAATATCTTCCGGTTCGTGCAAGCGGGCTCCGAGGTATCGGCTCTGTTGGGTCGGATGCCTTCGGCTGTGGGATATCAGCCGACTCTCGGTACGGATATGGGCGATTTGCAAGAGCGGATTACCTCTACTACCGAAGGTTCGATTACTTCGGTTCAAGCTGTCTACGTGCCTGCGGATGACTTGACTGACCCCGCACCAGCTACGACTTTTGCTCACTTGGACGCTACAACTGTACTCTCTCGCGGTTTGGCTGCCAAGGGTATTTATCCTGCGGTTGACCCGTTGGATTCTACGTCTACGATGTTGCAAGTTAGCGTCGTCGGTGAAGAACACTACGGTGTTGCTCGTGAAGTGCAGTCAACTCTGCAACGCTACAAGGAATTGCAAGACATTATTGCAATTTTGGGCTTGGATGAGTTGTCCGAAGATGACCGCTTAACCGTGTCTCGTGCTCGCAAAATTGAACGGTTCTTATCGCAGCCGTTCTTTGTGGCGGAAGTATTTACTGGTGCTCCTGGTAAATATGTCAAGCTGGCAGATACGATTAAGGGTTTCCAAATGATTCTCGGTGGTGAACTCGACGATCTACCAGAACAAGCGTTCTATCTCGTCGGCGACATTAACGAGGCGATCGCCAAAGCTGAAAAAATGAAGGCTGACGCTAAGTAGAAAGTAGGGAATGGGTAATGGGTAATTGGTAATTGGTAATAGGTTATTGAAACTAACAAATAACCAATTCCCAATTCCCAATTCCCAATTCCCAATGCCCAATTCCCAATTCCCAATTCCCAATTACCAATTCACTATTTATGACATTAACTGTGCGCGTAGTTGCCCCAGACAAAACCGTTTGGGATTCTAATGCTGAAGAAGTAATTCTGCCGAGCACCACAGGCCAATTGGGTATTTTGAGCGGTCACGCTCCAATGTTGACAGCTTTGGATACCGGAGTGATGCGCGTCCGTCCCGGCAAGGAATGGGTGTCGATCGCTCTGATGGGCGGCTTTGCAGAAATCCAAGAAAACAAAGTTACTATTCTTGTCAACGGCGCCGAAAAAGGCGAAACCATTGATAAAGAAGCTGCTCGTGTTGCTTACACTGAAGCACAAACTCGTTTGGCAAAGTCCGATAGCGGCACTTTGCAAGAGCAAATTCAAGCCAAGCAAGGCATCAGACGCGCGAGAGCTCGTTTCCAAGCTGCCGGCGGCACGCTTTAGCATTTCTCCCTTGGGTGAAGTACAGATATAGGGTAGGGACACGGCACTGCCGTGTCCCTACAGTCGTATAATGTTGCGAATAATCCCTAAACTCCGGCCTCGGATAATAGCGATCGCATTGTTTCCCAAGATAGCCCCTGCTGAAGATAGCGGGGGTTAGTTGGGTTGTAGGGGCTATAAAGCCGATCGATACTGATGATTTTTGCTCCCTCTGGCAAAACGGGTACATCTGGATCGAAAGCGGTCGATCGTACCAAAGAGCTAGAAAAGCCTTTAAAAATCGCAATTTCATCGAATTCTCCGTCAATTTCGGCTTTGACAATTAAAACTTCGTGCGATCGTGCGATCGTGTATTCTTCCAAGCGGCGAGCTATAGAGTCAGCCATAACACATATCACTTTACAGAAATCAGCTATAATATAGCTTAATTTTGCGGCTGATTTCAGGGACAGCCAGCAAAATATTTATTTTTAATTCAACATTTTTTCACAGCAAGAAACCCAAAAAGTTCAAACAGAAGATATCACTCTGGTAAAACCTACTTACCTGACCTTTTATGAGCAACAAACAGACAAGAATGAAATTGTCGTTAGTTTCAATTACCAATCCGATTATACGGCATTTTTCCTGGGTTTTTTCACTGATATTTATCCTGAGTTTTTGCTTGAGTATAGTCCTGGGAAGTTGTAGATCGCAACTAATAAATCAACCTACATCACTAACAGAAAAACTTCCTTCAAGCTTAACAAAAGTTGTCAGAATCGGCCATCATCGTTTAGGAGCGATGTTTTATCTCAAAGCTAAAGGCTCTTTGGAAACCCGTTTAGCAAAAATGGGGTGGTCTGTAGAATGGACGAAATTTGTCGCAGGGCCGGCAATTTTAGAAGCAATAGGAAAAGGAAAAATCGATCTGGGTTATGCAGGAGTTGCGCCGCCAATTTTTGCCCAATCAGACGGCGTACCTTTTGTTTATATTGCTAATGATTCACCTTTACCCGGAAGCATTGGCATCATAGTTCCTCAAAATTCTCCCATTCGGACTCTGGCGGATCTCAAAGGCAAGAAAATAGCAGCCACTCGGAAAACATCAGGGCATTACTTGTTGATTCGGGCGTTAACTCAAGGCGGCTTGCAGTTAAAAGATGCAGAATTAGTCGATTTGCCGCCTGCAAAAGCTCAGGAAGCATTTGTGAGGGGCGAGGTTGATGCTTGGGCGATTTGGCAGCCCTTTTTAGCTGAGTTACAGGCAACTATGCCTGTTCATTTCTTGACTGACAGCGACGGGTTAATTAATGACAGAAACTTCTATTTGGCAAGTCGCTCTTTTGCTAGCGACTTTCCCGATATTGTTAAAATAGTGATGGGAGAAACGCGACAGATGGCTATTTGGATAACTAAGAATCCCGAGCCAGCAGCGAAACTGCTCGCGGAGCGAACGGGAATGAAAATAACAACAGCTAGAATGTTAACGAACAGCCGCCGCTACGATTTGCTGCCAATTCAAGACAGGGCTGTTGAAGAACAGCAGCGGATTAGTGAAATTTTCTTTCGGTTGGGATTGCTTCCCGATCGCCTTTGGATTGAAGATGCTATCTGGAAGCAAAAATTAGATATATAAAACCAGAACTTAGGTAAAGGTAACGATCGATTAACGGTGGCGATTGCACAAGTCTGAAAAATGAAATTTGGTGTATCCTATAGACTGAGTTCAAACTGTTAACTGGCAAAATCAAATGTCATCAATTGCCAATCAACTGCGTTACGGTTTTGTCTCGATTGTTGTGGCAAGCGTATTGATGGCCGGAAGTACGTTAGCTTACCTCAGCTTTCGGGGACAAATAGAACAGACAAAACAGCTTCAGTACGAGCGATCGCAAGCTGCTGCCGCCCAAATTAGCGCTTATCTGGATAACTTGCAGCGCCAACTCAATTACTTGTCAGAACTGCGCGGTTTAACAGAATTTAATGCTGAAACTCAACGCAGCATTCTCGAAGGATTGGTCAACAGCAATAGCGCCTACGAAGTTGTCGGAATCTTTAACAGTAAAGGTCAAGTCGTACAGGCGATGTCGCCTTACGAATCTTTTTCTATCTCTAGCTTGAGTTTAGCAGGTATTTCGGCAGATGCACCTATATTTTGGGAGACTTTGGGGCAGACTCAAAATTATGTTAGTCCCGTAGATGTAGATATGAAAACAGCGGTTAATGTTGTTAATTTAGCAGTGCCTGTTCGCGACAGTAAAAATCAAATTGCTGGAGTATTGTTTGCCAGAGTCAGTCTCAATTTTTTAACTCAAATTGCCGCCAGAACGCAAGTTGGAAAAACTGGATACAGCTACGTTCTCGACCACCGCTCGGTGCTGATTTCGGAAACAGGAAACAAGATTAATCCGTATTTACTGCAAGATTTGAAAGGGCGATCGTTTGTGGGAGAGTTATCGAAATTAGCTTCTTCTTCTTCGGGGATTCAATCTCCGATAGTTTATCGAGGCTGGCGCGGGGAAGAAGTAATAGGCACGGGTGCGATCGTCCGCAGGGTGCAGTGGATGGTGGTTGTAGAGCTACCGACAGCGGAAGCTTACGCTCCGCTGCGATCGCTCCTATACGTTATGGGCGCAGTTACCACCGCCAGCGCCCTCGCCGCCGTGGGCTTGGGAATGGCTTTTGCTCGATCGATCGCAAATCCTTTGAATTCCCTAACATCTGCTGCTACTAAAATGACTAGCGGAATGTTGGAAACTCGGGTAAATATTGCCGCATCTAACGAACTGGGAAAATTAGCTAATGCTTTCAACAGCATGGCCGATCAATTACAAGTATCTTTCACAAGATTAGAGCATCAAAATGCCCAATTGCAGCGACTTGACAAACTTAAAGACGAATTTTTAGCTAACACTTCTCACGAACTCCGCACCCCGCTAAACGGCATTATCGGTTTAACTGAATCTTTGATCGACGGTGCTACAGGACAATTGCCAGAATCGACTATTTCCAATCTAGAAATTATTGCCTCTAGCGGCAGAAGACTGTCCAATCTCATCAACGACATTCTCGACTTCTCGAAGCTGAGACACAAAAATATTGAACTGCAAATCAAGCCCGTCGGCATCCGAGAAATTGTCGATATCGTGGTGACTCTTTCTCAACCTCTAATCGGTACAAAAGACTTGCAGTTAATCAATTCAGTCACTTCGGACATTCCCCTGGTGGATGCCGATGAAAATCGGGTGCAACAAATTCTTTATAACTTAATCGGCAATGCGATTAAATTTACCGACACTGGTACTGTAGAAATTGCGGCGAATGCTATCAGCTTGGAATCTGTGAATTTGGCAGACCCAGAAAGTTCTGTTACCAGCAAGCTTCAATCTTTAATTATCAGGTCAAAACTGCAAATTACGGTATCGGATACCGGGATTGGCATTGCTGAAGATAAATTAAAACTAATTTTTGAATCTTTTGAACAAGCAGACGGTTCTACTGCGAGAGAATACGGAGGAACCGGTTTGGGTTTGGCAGTTACCAAGCAGTTGGTAGAGCTGCACGGCGGTAAAATTCAGGTATATTCAGAACTCGGTATTGGTTCACAGTTTACCTTTAGTTTGCCAATCTCTCAAAATCAGTGTATCGATCGCGATCGGTTGTCATCTACGGTGCGGCAGTCTTTAGTTTCAAAAACCAACGAGCGTAGGTTAATAAATTATGAAACCGCCGCACTAACTTTTAATAATAACAGTTCGACCGATGATAAAGAACGCCAAGAAAATAGTCAGATTAAAATTTTGATTGTTGATGACGAACCTGTGAATATTCAGGTATTAGCTAACAATTTACTGCTCGAAAATTATGCCCTCGCCGAAGCTAGCTGCGGTAAAGAAGCTTTAGCCCTTCTAGACAGAGGCTACAAGCCCGATCTAATCTTACTGGATCTCATGATGCCGCGGATGACTGGTTACGAAGTTTGCGAGAAAATCCGGGAGAAATTCACGGCTATCGAAGTGCCTATTGTGATGCTAACCGCCAAAAATCAAGTATCTGACTTAGTGCAAGGTTTCAATGCAGGAGCCAATGATTTTTTAACTAAACCGTTTGTCAAAAATGAATTACTGGCCAGAATCAAAACTCACATCCGTCTAGCAAAAATTAATGCAGCTTACGGTAGATTTGTCCCTCACGACTTTTTGCGATTTTTGGGACACGAAAGTATTGTTGATGTGCGATTAGGCGATCAAATTCAGAAAGAAATGACAGTTTTATTTTCGGACATTCGCTCTTTTACGACTATCTCCGAAGCGATGACTCCCCAAGAAAACTTTAGTTTTATTAACAGCTACCTCAGCCGAGTAAGTCCGGTAATTCGCGCTCACCAAGGTTTCATCGATAAATATATTGGCGATGCGATTATGGCACTATTTCCTGAGTCGGCAGATGATGCTGTTCGGGCGGCGGTGGAAATGCAAAAACAAGTTATTATTTACAACCAGCAACGACAACGGAGCAATTACCCACCGATCGCGATCGGTATCGGTTTGCACGCTGGTACTTTAATGTTGGGGACGATTGGCGAGCCAGAACGGATGGAAAGTACAGTGATTGCTGATGCGGTGAATCTCGCGTCTCGTTTGGAAGGATTGACTAAGGTTTACGGCTCGGGAATCCTCGTGACTGAATCAATTTTAGAGCGTTTGGGCGATCGCAAACAATATCTGTGTCGATTTGTCGATCGAGTTATCGTAAAAGGAAAAAAATCGGTCGTATCGGTGTTTGAAATTTATGATGCAGAAACAGAACACAGCATTGAACTCAAACAGGAAACTGCTGCTGCATTTGAAAAAGGTTTGGAGCTTTATTTCGAGCAAAATTTTAGTAAATCGCAAAAAATATTTAAGAAGATTTGCGAAACAAATCCTCAAGATAAGTTAGCAGCAACCTACTATCAGCGTTCTCTGAGAAATCGAATGTATGGAGTGTCAGAAGGATGGTCTGGGATAGAAGCTTTGGATGAAAAGTAGTGGTAAGGTGCGCCGAAGAGCACCCTACAGATAGAGTGTGTGGATGGCGAACTATTTAAAATAGGTTTGCACAAACCCCGAATTGTTTCCAAGTTTTAGGGCCAACAATGCCGTCAGCTTTGATACGTTCTCCTCTTTGAAAAATAATGACGGATTGTTCGGTTATCGGGCCGAATCCTCCATCAGTATTGATCGAGTACCCGTTGGTATTCAATAGTCGCTGTAGGTAGCGCACGTCCTCATTTTGAGTGACGGCATCATTGCGTTTGAGTAGGGGAAAATAGCGACATGAAGGTAATTCAATGCGAATTACGTTTGTGGTTTGCATAGTTTTATTGACGTTGGTTGTTTGCAAATTGTTTGAAAGCAGAGCCGCCTTCCAAAGATGTTAACTAGATGTACTGTTTACGGGCAGAAACCGGATTTTTTAGCGTTTCTGGCGGCTGTGGAACAACCGGGTTTCTTACTACCCGTGAACCTAGGATTAGTTAAGTTGGATTTAACATCCGCCTGTATCACAAGCGCCTAATTAGCTCCAAGTTTTAGGGCCGACAATGCCATCAACAGTAATCTTAGTTTTCTTTTGGAAGTTGATGACTGCTTGTTCGGTTTTGGGGCCGAAGAATCCATCAGTTGTTACGGGATATCCGTTTTTAACGAGGGATTGTTGGAGATAGCGCACGTCTTGATTGGCGACGGTGTTATTATTGCGTTGCAGTGTCGATAAGGAAGAGCACAGAGGTAATTTAGCTTGAGTTTCGTTTGTGGTTTGCATGGTTTGATTGGGGATTAGTGGTTTGCAAGTTGTTTGCACTTGCTATTCCCCAGTTGTAGCTGTGGGGAAAGTGCTTTAACAGTCGCTTTTTTTAGTGACACTTATCTGGGGTAGCTCAGATGAGTGACAGCGCCTTGTCCTGAAAGTCCCACGAAAAAGTTGTGCAGCCCAGATTTTGATCGTGAGCTACAATGCTTTTGAACAACAAACTTATCCCCATCTAGCTAGGTGCTTTTTATCTAGTTTTAGCCATTAATCCTGATGAGAAAACGGCTGTACTGTATTTAGAGCGAGTCAACTATTTGATTGAAAAGGGCGTACGGGAAAATTGGTCTGGGATTTGGACTTTAACTCAGAAGTGATATTGTAGTATCGGTAGATAGTAGCTCTGCGGCTGTCAAATAACTTGAGAATTGAGTCAACGACAATTTCTGTAACTATGGGATTAAAGTCGGTAATAAAGTCATCGGCGTCAAAATTTGCTCTAAAAAATTCCTGAGTTCGATCGCACTGATAGCGCATTTCGTCAAAACCCACCATTTTTACCACAAACGTAGCCAGCGGCGAGTTTTCCAAATCGGTATTAGAATTGCTTTTAGCCCGCCCATTTTCTAATAAATTTAATACTTCCGTTTCTAAACCAATTTTAGGTTGGTAAGGTTTTTATATTTCTGGAAAAAAACTTTCTAGGCGCACACCTTGAGCTGCTCTATCTGGAAGTTCTCCCATCATCATCGCCAGAGAAGCATCGAGTCCCAAACCCGAAGAAAGAGCTTCCAACAGGGCGATAGCAGCCAGTTTGCACCCCAAATAAAGCTTGCCAATTTCGAGATTGTATTTAGCAGTAGTTTCCTAGTGCTGATAAGTGCGATCGTGATGTAGTAGCGGACGTTAAAGTTAATGCTGCGATCGACTTGCACGTAGACGATATCATGAAATAAAGCGGCGATTACCTCGATCGCATCTTCATCTCCCCTAACATCAAAAATATGTTCGGGATTATGAAAAAACCGCCAGGGCCCGATCATCGGCTAAACTAAGCTGTCGCGCATTTAAATTGTATATTGAGGGCGGGCTCTCCCGCCCACCCCACAAGAGGGGGAATTGTTTTTTGATATACAATTTAAATGCAGAGCAGCTTATCAGTTCGGCAATCCGACCTAGTTCACTTGGTTCGACTTGCGCTCCCAGGCGATCGCCCACATCAGCCTTTCTAAGCACTGTAAGTATGCCTCTTTGGTATCCATCACAGTCTTTTCAAATAACATTACTGTCACGTCAGCCAGCCTCTTGTTAGTTTGATTCTTTCGTAAATTCGCCCCGGATTTTTGTTGTTGGGATTTTGGAGTTTTTTGCTGAAGACTTTAGCTGGAATTTAGAATGCAAACAGATATTTACTTAAAATCCACTTAATTTCCGGTAGCTGACCTCCCCTGTTTTCCCAGTCTAATTAGCACAAAGTATGACAAGTAAAGTACATAAATTGCTAAACCTGTCAGACCCAGAAATCCCAAGAATTGAGGGTTGTTGCTAGCGTGAAACATCTGTTTGTACAGCCAAGGTGGGTCAAACCAAACACGACAAAAAGGTTCGTCTGTCACCTGAATTTGAGATTTAAAGGCACAGGTTAAGAAGGGAATTTGAGCTAGAGCGCCCAAACCGCTGTAAACAGTAATCGCCCACCGCCAAGCTGTAAAGGCCAACTTCAAAGACGAGGAAGGCCGATCGGCAATTTCTTCGTTTAAATCCTGCCAAAACCACAGACAAGCAGGAATCAAGGCTCTCCCCATCACCGATGACACAAAGCTCACAGGGAGCGCAGCCATCATCAGGTAAAGTGTAATTGCCAGCAAACTCGCCACCCGCAAATAAATCATCAACAAACGGACGATCGCCTCAGCTTTTGCAAAAACAGCCCAAATCAGAACTACCAGCGGGATCGAAATTGTTAATAACACAGACAACCGATAATCCATCCAAACTAGCGGTTGAAACCAGGGCTCGGTGGCTGCCAATAAAAGACTCAACATCTTTGGGAAAATATACTCACTTATTTGTGACAGATTTTACTACAAAAACGCTCAAAAATCAGGGATCAGATAAGACGGCGGTCTTTTTAGGTCTTCTTAGGATCGCGAATTAAATAATTTACACATATTTGTGGGACGGGCGGGACGCCCATCCCACAAGAACAATAAAAAAAATTGTAAGTTATTTAATTTTCATTCCTTAGTTGCTTCATAAACCGATGAAAAAATCCCGCGCCAAAAGTTAGATTCCGGCGCGGGATCGAAGGGATAGAGCTAAATTGCTCGTTTATTCGTCGTAAATACGGCACTCAGCAGCGTCAGGATTATCGTCGCAATACTTTTCAAAAGAATTCTTAGGTTTGACTTGCTTTTGGTGGGAAGCTTCTGCTTGCAGTTCTTCAACTGCGTCCCATGCAGCCGCGCATTCCCCAGAAGTTGCGCCCTTCACGTCACAGACGGTACGAGCGCTTTCTAGTTCTTCTTCAATTTTTTCTTGGATGTTGCCCGGGGGTGTTGTTGTCATAGTCACCTTATTGATTAAGAAAGGTTTTCTTTTTGGATGTTAGTTTGTGTTGGGTTTGCAGTTTCGGTCTAGCGACCCAGCTAATAGTAGCTTGAGATGCGCTGCTGTTGCTGCTGCGCCTGATAGAACCCATCCATAACTGCGGTTGGCAGCAGCCGTCTCTACTTCCTGCTTTACTTTAGCCTGTCGGCGGGTTCTAGTCCACAGGCATTCATGCAGGTCGAGCCGACCTTACTTTTGTTGAAAACATTACACGAAGTTCGTTTGTCAAACTGTATTGAGCTTGATCTTTTAAGATTTAGCTGAAGACGGCATTTAACAGTTAATAGATTTATACGACACCCGTGTTAACTTATGTTAACACAACAACGGCGATCCAGGGGGAATCGATCGCCAAACAATACCGTCAGACTCGCGCGGCCAGTTCCGGTTAGCCTAATGTATAGAGATAGTTTTATAGAGAAGTTCGCCTTATGGACAAGCAAAACCAAATGCAATGGGTCAGCGCTTTATCAACCCGTCCGTCCTTGGAATCAGCCCTGAAAGAAGTTGTAGAACAAGCCGATCGCGACTTAGAAGGGCCAGCCGACTTGGCGCTGATATTTATCTCGTCTGCCTTTGCCAGCGAGTATTCTCGGCTGATGCCTTTACTCCAAGAACTGCTGCCGGTACCCGCGATCCTAGGCTGCGGTGGAGGAGGAGTCATCGGCACGAACCGGGGCGGCCTCACCGAAGAAGTCGAGGGAACTCCCGCAGTCAGCCTGAGTCTAGCGCGCTTACCAGGAGTGAATGTCAGAACTTTTCACGTCGGTGCAGAAGAACTGCCGGACTTGGACAGTCCCCCGGATACTTGGGTGGATCTGTTGGGCGTGCCGGCCCAGGAAGAACCGCAGTTTATCATCTTGGCCGACCCCTTTTCCGCAAAAATTAACGATTTGCTACAAGGACTAGATTATGCCTATCCGGGTGCGGCGAAGATAGGCGGACTGGCCGGAGGGGATGGTGCGGGCAGGGGCGCGGCGCTGTTTTGCAACTATCAGTTGTACCGAGAAGGGACGGTTGGGGTAGCTTTGAGCGGCAATATAGTTTTGGAAACGATCGTCGCGCAAGGCTGTAGACCGATCGGGCATCCGTATCGAGTGACCGAAGGAGAACGCAATATTTTGTTGAAACTCGAAGAACAAACCGACGATATCGGCAGCGGGGGCATCGAGCGATCGCCCTTAGAGGCCCTGCGAGAGTTAGTTCAAACTTTGAGCGAAACAGACCGAGAATTAGCGCAGCACTCGTTATTTGTAGGCTTAGTCAGCGATGAATTCAAGCTGACATTAGAGCCGGGAGATTTTTTAATCCGCAATCTGTTGGGAGTAGATCCGAAAGTGGGGGCAATTGCGATCGGCGATCGAGTCCGTCCCGGACAGCGCATCCAATTTCACCTGCGGGACGCCCGCACCTCCGCAGAAGACCTAGAAATGCTGCTCGATCGCTATCAGCGGGCCGCCGAGTACAGCGGTACATCCAGCGCCGGCGCCTTGATGTTCTCTTGTCTGGGGCGCGGTGAAGGGCTTTATGGTCAGTCGAACTTTGACTCACGACTGTTCGGCCGATACATCAAAAACATCCCCCTGAGCGGCTTTTTCTGCAACGGCGAAATCGGCCCCGTCGGTGGCAGCACCTTTCTGCACGGCTACACCTCCGTATTCGGGATTTGCCGCCAAAGTTCATAGTTAAGTAGTTATTAGTTATTAGTTATTTGTTGGTTGTTAGTTGTTGATTCTGATAACCAATGACCAATGACCAATGACCAATAATATCTTTTCCGGTTGCATCGGAATTATTAGCCAAAATTTGGACACGGCAGTGCCGTGTTCCTACAATGTTATTTTAGGTAGGCACACGGCACTGCCGTCTCCTCTATCATGTCGAAGAGTGCAACTGGAATTGATATAAATTGTATATTTAGGGTGGGCTGGACGCGCCCCCCACAAGAGTTTGATTGTTTTTTAACATATAATTTAAATGCAGAACAGCTCATAACTCAATTACGCTTGGGTTATGAGCTGTTAATTCCCCGGAGATCCCCCTCGCATCTCCCTGATAGTCGGGGGACTTTGAGCAACTTCTTGTCCCTCTCCTTGGGAAGGGGTGCTAGGGGGGATCTGTCTTATCTGAACCGTATTGGCTTATAACTAATAACCAATAACTAAAAGCGGCAGTTTCCTGCCGCTTTTAGCTCTAACTATGTCTGGAAACCTTAGAAACTAAAAACAGTCCGCAGGAGTCCGACCCAGATATCATCGTTTTTGTTGTTGTGTTCGGGATTCATAATCACATAAACGCCCGGTGTCACCGAAATAAAGTCATTGACTTGGAAGCGATAGAAACCCTCTAAGTGATAAGACGTGTTGCGGTTTCTGGCTAGATCGCTCTCGGTAACTTTTGGCGGTACACCGAAGACAAAACCGAGGAGGTTGCCTTTACGACCAAAGTCGGACAAAGCCAGGGTGATAGCACCATTCTGGATGGTAGCCTCGTTGTTGGATCTCCGCAGTTGTTCGGCCTTGGTGTAACCGTACCAACCGCCAATCTGAAAGCGGCTGCTGGGTTTGAAGTTAACTTGGACACCAAAGTTATCTGCTGCGGTGGCTGATTGACCGAAGGGCCGGTTAGCCAAGGAACTGCCGGTACCGCCCATGATGCCAACAGCACCAGCCCGATCGTATTTCCGAGTGTAAGTCAAGCCCAAATCAAACGGCTTGCTAAAAAAGCCGATCTGACCCAGAGCGCTGAAAGAACCGTCAAAAACGCCCCTACCGTTTGCGGGGTTGGGAGCATCGCTGTCGCCGGCCAGATAGCCTGCGGTAGCTCGGATGTTGCCGAAGTTGTAAGTCACACTTGCGCCAGCTCCCTGTGATCCGCGGAATACGGCCGGGTTGCGAACTCCAAATCTGGAAATTGAACCAGTACCCGTAGAGTTAAAGGGAGTAATTACGTCTGCAATTTCATCCAGGTCTAGTCCTTTAGGGCCGACAAAGACTGTAGCAGCGCCGATCGGGAAACGATAGTACAGTTCGTCTAGTAGGAAGTTGCTGTTATCATTCCCATCAAAAGCTAGACGAGCCATGTTGGTGCCCGTAGCGGTTGTTGCTGAGTAGTTGGCGACGTTGAGGGCTTGCAAGCGGGTTCTGAGCAAGTCCTTGCCGGTGAAGCTTGTCAATAAGTTCAACCGAACTCGGTAGCCGAAGTTGGTGACAGTTTGGTCGTCGCGATGGATCGCATTTCCCTTGGCATCGCGAACTGGTATAGGATCTCCGAAGGTGTCGCTGACGGCAAAAATCACTTCTCCAGCCAATTTCGTGGTAGTGGAGAACTGGTTGGCTTCGACTTCTGCGGTGCGAGCTTCTAGGGAGTCTACTCGTCCGCGCAGGGTAGCGAGTTCGGCTGCAAATTCTTCTTGCAGGCGTTGCAGGATAGCTAAGTCGTCTTTGGTGACGAAGGTAGAGGTTGAGGAGCTAATTAGCTTAGTTACTTGGTCTAAGCAAGCGTTGACGCCGGCGGCAAATTCGTAGCGTGTCAGGGCGCGGTTGCCGCGGTAGGTGCCGTCGGGATAGCCTGCGATACAACCGTAGCGTTCGACTAGGGATTGCAGGGCTTGGAATGCCCAGTCTGTCGGCCGCACGTCGGAGAGCTGGGATACCGATGTCACCTGGGACATGGCTCCCGACTGTTCTGTCGGTAGGGCTTGGGGAGCTGCTGGGACTAGAGGGCCGCCCATGCCAGCGGGTGCTGTCTGAGCAATTTCTACCTTAGTAGCTGGGGTGCTGGCGACTGCTGGCACTTGAATTTTCGCAGCGGTTTCTGTCTGGCTGCTTGGCGCTACCAAGTTTGAGGCTTGGGGCGACGGTTCGGCTGTGCTTACTGCTGCCAGAGGTTCAGTCGCTGCTGCTGTGCTGGCAGGAGCGATCGCTGTTGTTTGCAGTGCTGCCGCGCTGGTGTCTGGTTCGATTGAAGCCAGTTTTTCAGTGTCTGCGGTTTGGGCGACGGGGCTTTCGGCAGCAGGAGTGCTGCTGTTTAGAGCCAGTTTTTCAGGGGCAGCAGGGGCTGCAATTTTTGACTCAGATGACTTCGCTGTAGCTAGCCCGTTGGCTTCAGCGGTTGCGGTCGCTTCAGCGGCAATCGCAGGGGTACTGACGACTGATGATAACCCCAGAATAGCGGGGGATACTAGCAATAAATTCCAAAAAGTTCTGTTCATTTTCCTCACACCTTCACACTCTAATTCAACTAGATCAGCAATTCCCAACTGTTCATTTTTGTGGTTTCTTGCCTGTTGACAATAACTGTCACAATAGAACCTATCCATAACTGTTGATGCACAGTAGGCGTGTCTGCTTCCTGCTTGAACGTAGGGGTTGGCCCTTCTACCGCCCAAGCATCAATTCAGGTCAAGCCCACATGACGTTACAGTTGATTATACCATCACCTGCTAATTCCATCTCTCGATCGCCAGACTTGTTTGATTTGCAACCCCACGGGCGATCTACAACTGGTTATACGGGTTAGACCACAATCTACCTCAAGCTGACAACTGCTCAGATTCCTCGGTTACACCCGACTTAACATACAGTTACTAGGTAGGATTGTAGATGCTTGTCGCATCTCTGTATACAGCTTTTGGTGCTGTTATGTCAAGCTTTTTAACCTAATTTTAAACCTCGTGGCTGGGATGGGGTAATTTTCCCGCTGAATCGGGATCGCAGGGCTAGACGCTGGTAGATGTACCCCGGCCTCACCCAATTTCTGGCTTGACCAATTTGGGTTTTCTGATGCACCCAGCAGCCGGGACTTGCCATCGCGGGCGATCGTCATTTTTAGTCCCGTCGGCGGGTTTTACTTGTAGCTATTTTAACACAATTTTTTGTATTCTGGTAGTGGCAGCCGACTGAATATCTGTTAGCTGAAATTACAGTTTTGTGCCCTCACTGTCTGACGTTTGACGGTCGGTTATTTTTTTGGGATAGCCTCCGGTTCTCAGAGCACCTTTTCTATGTGATTTATGCTACAAAAAAAATATCGATTGATTGTTCAGCATTGCTGGATGTATCAACCGGGTTGGAGAAAAATACTTGTTTGTAGCCGATCGCTCGAAGTTCAAAAAACCAGGTTTATGGGAGTAAACAGTGCATCCTGGACAGTTCTAATTTGCTAACAGCCCAACTAAATAACGCAAGTTATTGGATGGCAACCGAAATCGAACAATTTGTATATTTGACAATACACTTGGGCTTAATATGATATCTTAAACCGAGGCGCTATTTTTGTATTTTTTGACACACTCTATGACTTTGATTAAAAAAAATTCCGGTTTTCCGTAGTTGTCTTATTGATATTAGGATTGTTCTTTCGCTTCGCGAACATCGACAAAAAGTTTTATTGGTACGATGAGGAATTTACTTCCCTGCGGATTTCGGGATACACCCAAACAGAAGTGCTGATGAAATAAGCAACAATCAGTTACTAGCGGCAAAAGATTTGATCAAATATCAGCGCCTCAATGCGAAAAAAAATTTGGGCGATACTCTTAAAAGTCTGGCAATTGAAGAACCTCAACTACAACTGCTGTATTTTTTGGCTGTCAAGTATTGGGCAAAACTATTCGGTGATTCTCCCGCAGCCACCAGAAGTTTCTCAGTTTGGATGAGTTTGTTAGCATTTCCTGGCTTGTACTGACTGTGCCGAGAGCGGTGACAGCACTGGCAGTGGTGCTGCCGGATGTTATATTGGGAGGAATCCGATCGACTAAAGCTCGCTACCTATTTCCGACTTATTTGGGGATGCAAATCGCTGTTGCTTACCTGTTAGCGACCAAAATTAGCGCGCTGGGCGTGCCAAGCTGGAAACGGCAAGTGTGGAAAGTTCTGACAGTGGTACTGTTAACGGGCGGGGTGCTGTCGAATGCCGTTAGTTCTCAAGCCGAGACTTGGTGGACTAAGGAATGGGGCCGGGAAAATCCCGCAATTGCTCGCAGGATTGATCGGGCTTTGCAGCCGCTGGTTGTCAGTGATATCTCGGAAGTCAGTCTGGGAAATATACTGTCAATGAGTTATTTGTTAGCACCGAAAGTACGGCTACAATTGGTGTTGCTTGACCCGGAAGCGCGCCGTCGGGCTAAGTTGTTTGACAAACCAACTATACCCAAGATTCCTAGCGGTTTTAGCGATGTTTTTGTGTACGGGCGATCGCCTAAATTTAGTGCTAAGCTGGCAAAAATGCAGAACTCTAAAATAAAGCTGCTGTCAAAACAAAACACCGCAACGCTGTGGGTGGGCAAGTTAGTAAAAGAGTGAGGGTTTATGGAAGATTTTGGTATTATTATTGCCTGCTGCGACCAGGATTATCTGTTTGCTAAGGGGTGCTGTGCTAGCATCCGCTATTTCCTGGGAGATGTGCCGATTTGTCTGTTGATTGATGGTACGTTTTCGGTGAGTGCTTTGGAAAAGTCCTATGGGGTGCAAGTGATCGATCGCACAAGCGTTTCCCAAGAGGTTCTCAGGAAAAGAAGTTTTGGTTGGGGAAAAACTAAAATGATTGCTTTCTGGGAAAGTCCTTGGTCAAATTTTATGGTTTTGGATGCCGATACTATCGTCTGGGGCGATGTTCTGAAGTTAGCTAATTTTGAAGAATTTGATTTTATTGTAGATAAGGCTTGTTACGATTACTCGGATGCGGATGTTTCGGAGTTTTTCTTTGATATTCCGGGCGTTGAGCGGCATTTTCCGAAGTTTAAGTGGTCGGAATCGCGATCGAACTATTTCTGTACGGGTACTTTTTTTGCTAAACGCGGCGTTTTTAGCTTGGAAGAATACATAGAAATTTTAGATTTTACGGCGGCAAATCCGGGGATATTTAAGTACGGAGAAATGGGGTTTTTGAACTTTATGATTTTCCGGGCGGCGCAAGAAAATCGGCTGCGGGTGCAGAATGTGGATATGCAGTTGTTGGTGCCGGATTTTGACCAGGATTTGCTGAGAAAGCGGTTTCCGGTTGAGTCAAGCGGGCCTGCGGGCGATCGTACTGAGGCGACTGTGATTCACTGGTGCGGGCCGAAGCCGACTTTATCTACTTCTAAAGTTTACTCGGAACCGATGAATTTTTGTCGTCGCAAGTGTCAGAAGGATGTTTGGAACCGCACTGGTTTGGCGGCCGATATGTCGCTGCAATTTGAGGATTGGCAACGATCGATCTACGTGTATAAGAATAAGTTTAAGAAGAAGTTTCGGCAGTTGGCGGGAAACTAAGTAGAAATTTTTAACCGCAGATGTTAGCGGATGAACGGGGATACACGCAGATTTTGGCTTACCCATCCAGGGGTAAAGTTGGGCCTGCTGGGGGCAAAACTTGGCGGTGAACGCTTATTTTGTGGCTTTCCCGCTGAGTTTGTATAGAGACTTGCAACCTCAGCGCCGCCAGCGAGAGCGCGTTGAGATTAACTTCCCTTAGTTTCCTGCCAATCTGCCAACGCACCGATGACAAAACTGGCAGACGGATGGTTAAGCAACTGTTCAAATGCCGAAATGCCTCCAGCTTTCAGGGCGCTAAGGATTCGACCAGCTAGCGTTGGATTGCTGTCAATTTGCGAAATGGCTTCAGTGGCAATTTGCATCTTGCCCATCGTAGTATTAGTTGGGTAAGACTTCTCCAGTTGTTCAAGTAATTGCTGGATTTCAGCAGCAGCTTCAGCGAGGTTCCGTTGCTGAGCTTCGTTGATGACCCCAGCTACTTTTGCACCAGACTGAATCCTGCCACCGCTCATGTGACCGATGCCGAAGTTTCCGCTCTGCTGGTAGCTATCCCCAATCTGTTCGTCGTGATTTCCGCTTCTTTGATCGAAGATGTTTGATCCAGTCATGGTTGCTGCTATATTATGACCATAATTATTACCTTTAATTGTAGTATAACTATTATAAATATGAGCAGGGAAATTTTCAGTCGGCTCATCAGGTTTTTCGATAGCGTTTTCTAACTCACACAAGCCCTTAGTTGTAATTGAGATCACACCCTTTCCTACATACATACCATACATAGATTCGAGAGAAGATTTCTGTTTAATCAAACTTTGCTTAACTAAAAACTTTAAAATCAGGTACAATTCCCGACCTTGTATTTCAGTTTTGTTTGTGATTTCATAAGTGCTTATAGGTTTCTGTTCATCTTGTTCAGCCAAATCGTAAATAGCATTCAAAACCCTAAAGCGTTTCTTTTTAGTTTCTAACACATCATTTTCAGAAGGCATTGATGTCATTTTGATACATCGTAATTTAATAACTAAACTCTAGCGCCCATCGGAACAGCCTGTTTAGAGTTTACCGAACCCAGCAAATACGGGTTACTGCACTACCATATTATTCACCCCCAATAATAAAGTATGGGCATCAATCCGTTACCGAACTTCCTTCTTTCACGCTTCAACCATCCAGGGGCAAAGTTGGCGCTGCTGGGGGTAAAACTTGACGGTGAACGCTTATTTTGTGGCTTTCTCGCTGAGTTTGCATTTCGACGGCGATCGCCTCAAATTCGACTTCCATGCAGCCGTAGGGAATCTCTAATTCGATATTTGCTCGCACGTTTCCCAATCCGTTAGCTTTAAATTCGGTGATCCAGCGCGGGCCGTCGAGAATTAGGTAGGTTTGCCGATCGAACACCCAAATTTTCACATAAATCCTCGGCATTAATTCCGGTAGTTGCACTTGTACTTTTACGGAGGTGCCCGCGAGGATTTCGGCGCGTGGCAATTCCAGGATGGGCATCGGTACTAACTCGTCTTCTGACAAAACGTAGGGAGTTGGGGGAGTTGCTTCTGCTTGGACAGTTGTGGTTTTTTGAGCAACTTTTTTCGGCGCAGGCGGTTCGTCGAAAACGACAAATTCTCGGGCTTCTGGGCTACTCGATTTGAGTTGGGAAATTGTGTCGATGCTTTTGGGTGGCTGCTGGGTTGGGCTGCTTTCTTCCACAACGGTAATGGCGTCGCTGCTATCTGGGGCGACTTTTGGAGTGGGGGAAAGGGTGGTTGCTTTGAGCCAATCGGGGGATTCGATGTTGCTGGCTAAGGAACTGAGCCGCGACCAAAATCTATTCTGGACGTTTAAGGTTTGAAATGCCTTTTGTGATGGTGCTGGCGCAGTTTCTGGGGCTGGTTTTTCTGGTTCGGGGCTGTTTTCTGGTTTTTGGTCGATCGCTCCGATTTCGGCTATTTGAGGGGCTGTTGGGAGGTCTAAGGGTTTGGTTTGTTGGTCGATCGCCCCTGCGACGGTTTGATGGGAATTGGAAATGCTTGAGAGCAGTTGCGATCGGCTGCTGTCGGGCAGTTTGTTACCAAATGCGGGTAATTCTAGCCCGCCAGCACTTGGGGTCTGACGGACACTGAGTTGAGGGGGTAAGGGTTCGTTGGTTGGGGATTCGGCGGGAGATTGAGGGTCTAAGGATTTTTCTACTAGCTTGAGGAAGGATAGATTTGTGACTCTCCGAGGCGGTATTGATCCGGCTGAGGAGGGTTCGGCTTGATGCTTTTCTTCGATAAAATTGTCTTTAATTTCTTCTAGAAGATGCTCTAAACGGGCTGTAATTGTGAATAGTTTGGTGGCTAGGGTGACGCCGCCGCTGCTGAGTATTGCTTCTCCTAAAATTAGGCGGCTTTTGCACTCGGTTGAGATGTATGTAACGCAGGCAAAGATGCAGGGGGGAGCTTGTTCTGGCATCGGCTGCTCGATTTGGGCGAGAATTTTTGAGGTTTGGGGATCGCGTAGGTAGATTTGCAGTTGTGCTGAACCGATGAGTTTTTTGAGTTCTAGCGCTTCGGATTCCGGGATGAGAGTTGCTGTTTTTCGGGTGTTTTTGGGGGGTTGGGGAATGTCGATTTTGCCGGAAATGGTTAAGGGGCGACCGGGTTGAGTCACGAAGGTTTCTCGATCGAGCATGAGTTCGAGTTTAACCCCGGGTTTGACCGCAGGGGCTGGGGGACTCGGAAGTTTGTAGATGTTGGGCTGCTGCGGTGTTGTGATGGCTGGGAGTTGGGCAGCAGCCCGATCGACTGGTGCTGCGATTTCTGGGGTTCTTCGATCGGCAGAATCTGGGCTTTCGGCGGCTAAAGCGGAGGCTGTTGGTTCGGTTTGGTCGATCGGGCCGCTGAGTTCGGAGGTTTCCGATTCTGCGGGTAATACTTCCAACTGAACGCTGTACTGCCAAGGTTTTGCTGGTGTCGATCCCGGATCTGGCAAGCAGGAGAGTTCCCAGATTCCAGGTTTGAGACGTGTGTAGGGAATGATCACGACTAATCCTTCGGGATTGGTGCGGGCCGATCGACTTTGGACTTTCCGCTGGGGGGCCAATTCGTCGAAGGATGTATGGGTGATCCGAATTTCGATGTCGGTGTTGGGGTGCTGGATGCGAGCAACGACGCGATATTTGCCTTCCAGAATTTCCACGTCGGGGGTTTCTAGGGGCAACCAGGCGCGATCGCCTTCTTTCTGTAGCAAAAATTCTAATTTTTTCATGTTGTTTCCCCTTGAAGGCTCCCGCTTGATCGCAAGTTGGTGGTTTGTTGAGCGACAGCTACAGATATTGAATTACTTTATGTTGTATAGCGTATCATTACTGCCGGTCAAGACTTAGGTTCAGAAATATAGATAGGCGATCGAGAAGTCGGCATTTTTCTCGATCGCTAAAATTGTCCTTCTATATCCCTTGATTGGTGCAGGACTCTGACAATCTCGACTCTTTCTGGGAGAATTATGTAGAAAATGATGTAAAGTTTGACCGGAAAACTTCTCAATCCTGTGAGGAGTTCATTTCGCTGTCGCCCCATATTCGGAAATTGGGCAAGCATCGGAAAGTGATCTAGTAGTCGCGCCACTTGGCAATCGGCGCCTATTTCGTCCTGCTTTCCCAAATAAATCCATATATCTTCTAAATCTTTTTCGGCTTGCTGAGAAAGGCGATAACGATTCAAAGGTACTTACTCCTGTTTTAGGCGTTGTTGCCCGCGTTGTTTTATAGTCACGAGAAAATTCGGCAGAGAAGAGTCATCGTACTCTGTATATTGTCCTGTCTGAAGCTGCCCGGCCCCGATCGCGATTTCCTGCTTCAGAGTTTCTCGATCGACCTTTGTAGTGTCTGAAGTTTGATTTGGAGTTAGAAGTTTATGGATCAGGATGTGGCGCTCTTCCTCGGTAAGAGCCAGGATAATTTGGGTGAGGGTATCGATGAGTTGAGTGTTGATAGTGGCAGCTTCGGTCATATGCGATCGGAGAATGGTTGTATTAGAGGATGGATAACGTTATTTTAACTTAGCCATTTTCAGTCAGAATTCACCAAGGACTGCCGATCGTACTAAAAGCTGCCCAATAGTACGGGTGGGATAAATTTTTGCTGTCGAGTTTGGGAATGTTGTCTGGTAAGGTAGTTTCGCTCCTGGAACTTCGTAGTTGATGGTTTTCGATTGTCAGTTTGCCTTCAATTGCAGCAATTTGCGCTCGCCGCATCGCTTCAGCTTTAATGATTGGAGGATCTTTAGGTGTGCTGTTTTTTAACTGCTGGTAAAATTCTGTCATCAGCGCCAGAGTCCCCGCATCGCTGACGTACCACAGGCTGGCGAGGGCTGATTTTGCTCCCGATTGCAGTGCTAAACCTGCAAATCCGAGTTCTGCTTCTTTGTCTCCCAAAGCGGTTTTACAAGAACTTAATACTAACAGTTCAAGGGGTGGATTGTTCCATTTTAAATCTCTCATTTGATTGAGTGTAAGTTGGGTGTCCCAAAATTGAATATAGGAGTTGTTTGGAGTTCCGGGGCGGAATTCCGCGTGGGTGGCTAGGTGGATGATTCCATATCTTTGTTGCAGCCGCTGGGATTGCAAGTTTACTATGGTGAAATCTTCATTCAGAAAAGATTGACCGGGCCACTGTCGGGCGATCGCACTCAATTCTAACGGCACTGCCGGTAGCGGTTGTTTGTTCGCTGTTTCTGAGAAAGTTGATGCTCCCATTGCTAGGACTTTTGTGTTTCTGATGTCGGTATAATTACTTTCTGTAAATTTGAAGGCGGGAATGCGAGAGAGGCTATATTTTTGGGTCAGAAATTTCTGTCCGTCGTGCATTGCTGCTAGGGGTACGGTTCGCAAACCTTCGCCGACACAGAACAGCAAGGTTTCAATTTTTGCTGTTTGCAAGTCTGTTTCTAAGGGTGCAATTATCCATTGATAAAGTTGTTGGGCTGATGCTAGATAGCTGGTAGTATTGATTTTTCTGGGGTTGGTGATTTCGCTGTTGAATTCTTTAACTACTGACAGCAAATTCTCTTTTTTGGCTGACGGGATGCTGCGGAGGATTGGTGGGCGATCGGGCAATATTAAGATTAATTCTAGTTGGTCTGTGCGCGGGATGGCGTAAATTAAAGCTGGTTTTTTCTTGGTTTGAGTTGCTAGGCGGGAGAGAGTTTTTGATATTTCTGCGGCGGTTTTGGCGCGGGCCCCAAAGTCTTGTTTAAAGTATTTTTGATAATCTTCTTCCCAGTCGAGTTCGATTCTGCTTACGGCTGCGGTGAGGTTTCCCCGATCGAGCAAATTTCTCATTTCTTGCCCGTTCAGCCCGCCCTGGGCTGGGTTTTGGGCAATTGTCGCGAGGTTCCCGGTGCTCCAGCAGAAAAATATGGCTGTCAAACAGTAAAAAATCGCTGTTTTAATTTTTTTCTGAATCGCGTGTTTTTGGCGGTGCTGCTGGGATTGGTGGTGCATGGTTTTGGGGCGGTAAATGGCGCAGTTGGCGGCAGCAGTTTAGAAAAGTTTGGATGTGGATGGGAATATTTGACTGTGCTCGCGAGCCGCCCGATTATACCATTCAATACAAACCCCAAACATCTCCTGTAGGGTGCGCCATCAGCACCGCCAAGCCCCCAATACCCACAAATTCGTGGTTTGTAGGGACACGGCACTGCCGTGTCCTTACCTCTGTATATAAACTTTTGTAAATTATTCAGCGATTTTGCATAAAAATCTCAGATCCGCGCAGATAGAAGAATAGAGGGCTATGCAGGAGGATGCGATCGCTCTCCTGTGCGGCCGCATCAGCCGATCTCGATCGGAGAATTAGCGAAACTCCGCGGCCTGAATTGCTGGTTGAAGACAATTTTTCTGAGTACCCTTGGAACAAGAGATGGCCACTAACGGTGAAATTGACGATCGGCTTAAACAGCTAGCTATAGCTGCTAAAAATCACCCGCCTAAAACTGTAGAGCGACAAAAAGCTGTTACCAAATTATTCATGGAGATCGAAAAATATAAAATCATTAAGTGTCCCAAAAATTTAAACTTTTCCTACCAAATCTATCAGGAAATTTGTGCAGAATCAAAACAGGACTTGATGTTGCGAATCTGCAAGGAATTTTACAACTACCGACCTGAGAAAGAAGTCAGACAATGGGTAAACTTCTTGATGACTAAATGTTTTCAAGAAGCTACCCCTAAAGTTATAGGTATGAAGGATTTAAAACCTTTATACTACGGAGATATGGAATTAATTTTCAACAAGCTACAACAGCAGGCTGAACATGACTCCTATCGAATTGAAGCAGCTTTAATAGAGATGATTCAAGAAGACCCGGACGATGTTTTTAAAAGCGAAGTGATGAAAAAGTACACGCACGTCAATTTTCAATTACTGCTTGTAATAAAAGTGGTAGAAGATGTATGTTGGCAGCAGATATCCGAAGAGTTAGGAGTAAGTGTTTCAAATTTGAGCAGTTTTTATCGGAGGTCTCTGGAGAAATTTACGCCCCGATTCAGGGAATACTTATAGGATATGAAAAACTCAAAAGCAGAGATGGATCATGAATAACACAGAAGTTGATTTTGGTTTGACAATTCCGATCGCCCCAGCAGCACGGCGCAGTGCTCAAACGCTCTCCCAGCAACAAACCGACCCGAAAAAAGCTAAACAAGTTTACCTGAATGCTTTGGCTGTACTCTCCGTCAATTTTTACTTTCAGTGTTTGGAAATAGAGACTGATTTGGCCGCCAGCGGTATTTGGAATCCTGTAGTCCAGAAATTCATGGATGTTGCGGATTTGGATGTCAAAGATATTGGCAAATTGGAGTGTCGGTGGTTAGGCAAGAGTGAAGATTTTGTCTCGATTCCGGCAGAAGTGCGATCGGACAGAATTGGTTACATTGCCATAGAAATGACTGAATCCCTCCAGGAGGTGAAGTTGCTGGGATTTGTGCCAGCAACCCAACAAGAAAAAGTTACACTCAGCGAGTTAAAATCCCTCGACCAAATGCTAGAATACTTAGACGAACTCAAGCCAGTAAATCTCAGTCACTGGTTGCAAAATGTTTTTGATACAGGTTGGCATACAGTCCAAACCCTGTTCGAGTCGAAACCAGAATTGCAGTTTGCTTTCCGCAGCCCTCAAGTTTCAGAAAGCAGTGCTTCAGTGACTAAAAATCGGCCAATCAAGCGAGGCAAATTGCTCAGCTTGGAGCGGGGAAAAGAGCAAGTAGCTTTATTTGTGGAATTGATGACAACTGATGCACCAGATATCGATATTTCGGTAGAGGTTTATCCCACAAATGGTCAAAAAAACTTGCCTAACGATTTGCAGTTGATGGTGCTAGATGATGCAGGTGAAACTCTGATGCAGGCTAGAGCAAATAAAACGGAAAATTTGCTATTTGAGTTAAGCGGAGAACCGGGAGAACATTTTACCGTCAAGTTGGCTTTAGGCGATGTCAGCGTGGCTGAAAATTTTTTAATCTAATAGTTAGCTATCAATTGGGGGTGTAAGTCATGGATAAGTTAATTGTTCTAAAATTAGACGGAGATTGCGAACAAGGTTTTCGCTGCACTTTAAAAGTTGGGGAAAATAATCAATTTCCATCTACGGACTTTACGGGAAGCGAAAACTTGCCTCCAAATCCAGAATTAGTAGCTTTTGAAGAAGAACATTGGCGAGAAAAATATCGAGCTTTGGGATCGCATTCCCGCCACCAACAGCAAAATTTGGTGCATTTAATCTACCCGTTTTTGCACTCAGATACTAAAAAAAATACTGATGTGAAATCGGTGACTACAGGATTGTCTTTTCGGATTAAACCTAAAAGGATGAGCACCAGACCTTCTCTAAATGATTGCAAAGAATCTGGAGAAAAACTAGCTCAGATGTTGAATGATTGGCTGAATTCTCCTGAGTTTGCGAAGGTTGACAGGTTGATTGGCGATAGTTTAAATAGAGATGAAGAGGCAAGAGTGCTGATTTGTACCGACGACAAGCACTTGCAAAAACTGCCTTGGAATCGGTGGAATTTGTTTACAGAAAGATTTCCGAAGGCTGAACCTTCCCTAAGTAAATTAAATTATGTAAAATCGGAAATTCCACGAAAACCAGTCCGCAAATCTAAGGTGAAGATTTTAGCGATTCTGGGAAATAGCGCTGGGATTGATGTCAGGAAAGACCAGAAAATCTTGGAGAATTTGTCTAATGCTGATGTCAGATTTTTAGTAGAACCGAAACGGGATGAAATTAACGATCGACTTTGGGAAGAAGCTTGGGATATTATATTTTTTGCAGGACATGGTGAGACTGAGAATGATACTGGAAAAATTTATATTAATCAAACTGACAGTTTAACAATTGATGAGTTGTGGTACGGTTTGAGAAAAGCGGTGAATAAGGGTTTGCAATTAGCAATTTTTAACTGCTGCGACGGGTTGGGTTTGGCGAGAAATTTAGATGATTTCCAGATGATTCCGCAAATGATTTTAATGCGGGAGTTGGTGCCGGATTTTGTAGCTCAAGAATTTTTAAAGTGTTTTCTGAAAGAGTTTGTTGATGGTAAGTCTTTGTATGCAGCGGCGAGGGAAGCGCGGCGGCGGTTGGAGGGTTTTGAGGATCGGTTTCCTTGTGCTAGTTGGTTGCCGATAATTTGGCAGCATCCGGCGGCTGTTCCCCCTGTTTGGAATGATTTTTTGCTTGAGCCTAATTCGCCTGTTGTTGCGGAGATTGTGACTGCGGTTGCTACTCCGAAAAGACCGCAGGTTAAGGGTTTTTCGCGGTTGCGAGCGGTGGTTTTGGCAAGTACGGGGTGTACCTTGGCTGTGATGGGAGCGCGCTCTCTGGGGGTGCTGGAGCCGATCGAACTGTCAATGCTCGATCGGCTCCTCGGTCAGCGCGAACCAGAATTAATCGACAATCGGCTGTTGGTTGTCGAAATAACAGACAAGGATGCTGGCAAGTACGGTTATCCTCAAAAGGATGGTACTTTAGCGGTAGCCATCGACAAATTGCAGCAGTTGAAACCTTTAGCAATTGGTTTGAATATGCACCGCAATTCGGCAAGAGAACCTGGGCGGCAAAAATTAATTTCCCTATTCGATAACAATCCCAATATTATTACTATATGCAGCTACACTTCCACTGATAAAAACTTCGATCCGCCGCCGGAGTTTTCCGAAAATCAATTAACAAATCAAGTTAGTTTTAGCAATTTACCCAAGGATGAACTGGGAAACGAAAAAGGTAACAGTGTTCGCCGCCAACTTCTATCCTATGACCCCAAACTTTCTAATTTTACTAATAATTGTAAAAGTCCTAAAAGCTTTAGCTTGCTGTTGGCTTCGCGGTTTTTGGAAAATCAAGGCATAAAATCAGAGATTACTCAGAATCAAGAGTGGCGAATTGGTGACGTTACTTTCCCAAGATTGGCGAATCGTACAGGAGGTTATCAAGATTTAAAGGCGTCAGTCAGTCAAGTATTGCTCAACTACCGCGCCAACTCTAAACCAGCTTTTAAAGTGACCCTTGAAGAAGTATTATTAGGGAAAGTAAACTCTGATTTAGTCAAGGACAAAATTATCTTAATCGGTCATACTTCGGAAATTTCAAAAGATTATTCTGATACTCTTTATGGTAAGATGCCGGGAGTGTGGGTTCACGCTCACATGATCAGTCAAATTCTCAGCGCTGTCATTGACAAAAGACCGCTATTGTGGGTTTTGCCTCAATGGCAGGGGATACAGTGGGGAGATGGTATTTTTGTGTGGTTGGTGGCTGTGACGGGCGGGTTATTGGCTGGGCGCGGACGATCGCCCTTAGTATTGACGATCGCTGGTGGTGCTACGATCTTTGTGGTGTATCAAGGCTGTATGGCAATTATGGCTTTCGGCGGTTGGATGCCTTTGTTTCCTTCAGTTTTGGCTTTAGTTGCGACGGGTGGTATCTTGTTTATAAGTAATTGAACAGAATTAATTACACACTGATTCTTTGCTGATTCTTTACTAGACAAGGCTTGTAGCCCAGAGTTTTGTGTAATTAATTGTGTCCTACTACTTATACGATCGATCTTAAGTATTCTCAGCGGTAGGAACCGCGTCAGAAACAAAGTCCAAGCTAAGAGGGACTGGAATAAACAAGAAATATGTATAAAATGCAATTACAGTTAGTGTTACCTTTAATTTGGGCGATCGAGTCTGGATTGCCGATCGCAAATTGGACGTATTCTCCCATACAACAACAGATATCCAAGACAACTGAAACACCTCCAGATCCTAACACTACACATGGAGGTGGACTCGATCCATCCAACTCATCTTGCAAAAAAACAAAACAGCCACTAACTGCTTTGATCCCTTCCAAAAACCCAGGATTGACAACTTCTGCACATCCTACTTTTTGGTTTTACATTCCCTACATTCGTGAAGACATAAAAAGGGGAGAATTTGTAATACTGACTCAAGACGAGAAAACTGTGATTTATGAAACAACTTTTCAGTTATCCCAAACTCCTGGAATCGTTAGCATTAGTATACCTTTATCCTCAAAATCTGCTTTAGAAGAAACTAAAGTTTACCGTTGGTTTTTGAGAATTTACTGTAATAAAAGTAGAACTGATCGTGCAGACTTGGTTGTAGATGGATCGGTAAAGCGGGTGGAAATGACGGCGGAAAGAGAGCGTTTAATTAATGCAGCTTCGCCCGATATTTGGTACGATTCGCTGACTCGGTTGGGCGATGTGCTGTCAAGTTCGCCGCAGGATGAAAAATTCAAGAATGACTGGAATAAATTGTTAGAGTCTATTGGGAGAAAAGAGTTAAGTAAAGAACCATTAGTTGGGCCAGTTGTAGAACTAGGCGGTTGAAACCGCAGTAACCACGGGGGCAATTTGACCTACCGCACACCAGAATTTGTAGGGGCGGGTTTTACAAACAATATCTAACAACTACCAACAATTTAGATAAACCCGCCCTCCACCACCAATAACCCACATCAACCTTAAATTTGCATCAAATGCGAAAATGTAGGTTTGTATTTACCGTTGGGTAGGGCGGGTTTGAAAGATTGTTAATTATT
>ENA-OBIT01000143-OBIT01000143.1-metagenomes-genome-assembly--contig:-NODE-143-length-30520-cov-5.07038_pt1 | contig 30520 bp, 29 predicted proteins | sample MGYA00153386_OBIT01 | MGnify analysis MGYA00153386
GTGACTGGAGTTCAGACGTGTGCTCTTCCGATCTGACGCTGCAATTCCACGACCGGTACAGCTTGCTTTCGGCCCGGGTGCTGAACTGCGGCCCCTCGATGGCCAAATAGCACCCGCCCCGTACATGCGGCACATCCATCGCCGTCAACGCGGCGGCCACATGCCGGCCCAGCCGGCTGCACACCGGGTCGGCCAGCGACACATGGGCCACCAGCCCGGTGCCGAAGAAGGATTTGGCGCGTGCAAAGGTGCGGTCGATGAACTGGTCGACCACCACGAAAGTACCCGGCGGCAGGTCGGCGCGCAGGCCACCGACGGCGCTGAGCGACAACACGTCGGTGGCGCCCAGGCTCTTCAGTGCAGCGATGTTGGCGCGGTAGTTCACCTCGGACGGCGGTATGCGGTGGCCACGGCCGTGACGCGGCAAGAAAGCCAGTTCGGCGTCGCCCAGCCGGCCGCGAAAAATCTGGTCCGACGGCACGCCCCAGGGCGTATCTACCGTCACCCAGCGCGTATCGGTCAGGCCCGGCAGGTCGTACAGGCCGCTGCCCCCGATGATGGCCAGCACAGTTCCAGTCATGGTTAATTGCCCAGTCAGGTCGAGATGAATGATTCTGACCAGCGCCGCGTCAGGCCAGCGCCGATGTCGAGGCCGGTGCCGGTGCGGTGTGCAACGCGGCCATCGCCAGGCCGTACACATGCTGCGGCGTCTGGTCTTTCAACCGGTGGTCTGACCACACCTGCCGCCAGCGCCGTGCCCCCGGCTGGCCGTGGCGCAGGCCCAGCATGTGGCGCGCCGCATGCCACCAGGGCACGCCTTGCGCGGTGATGCGCGCCATGTAGGCCACGAACTGCTGCTCGACGGTGTCGCGGTCAGGCACGGTGGTGATGGCACCGAAGAAGTCGCGGTCCCAGGTGGCCATGGCAAAGGGGTCGTGGTAGGCGTGGCGGCCCACCATCACGCCGTCGACTTGGGCCAACTGCGTGTGGATGGCGGTGTCGTCGGCCACGCCACCGTTCAACACGATGGTGAGGTGCGCAAACTCGACCTTCAGCCGGTGCACCAGGGCGTAGCGCAAGGGCGGCAGCTCGCGGTTTTCTTTCGGGCTCAGGCCTTGCAGCCAGGCATTGCGCGCGTGCACCACAAACACGCGGCAGCCGCCGCGGTCGGCCAGCGTGCCGACAAAATCACGCATGAAACCGTAATCTTCGGCGCGGTCGATGCCGATGCGGTGCTTCACCGTCACCGGCAGCGACACAACGTCTTGCATGGCCTTCACGCAGTCGGCCACCAGCGCCGGCTCGGCCATCAAGCACGCGCCGAACGCGCCACGCTGCACCCGTTCGCTGGGGCAGCCGCAATTCAGGTTGATTTCGTCGTAACCCCACTTTGCGGCCAGCCGCGCGCAGTGCGCCAGATCGGCCGGTTCGCTGCCGCCCAGTTGCAGGGCCACCGGATGTTCTTCATCGCTGAAATCCAGGTGCCGGGCGACATCGCCATGCATGAGCGCGCCAGTGGTCACCATCTCGGTGTACAGCCGCGTGTGGCGCGTGATCAGGCGATGCAGGACGCGGCAATGCCGGTCAGTCCAATCCATCATCGGCGCCACGGACACGCGCCAGGGGTTCAGGGTTTGATTTGATTGCACTGGGGTTCTTCTTGTCGGCCCATGACCCGGGGGGACGAATGAACTCGGCTCGCTACTCACCACTCACTACTCACTACTCACTACTCACTACTTCGCGGCGAACCCGTGCATGCATGTTAATCAAGGCCTGGTTGGCGACCACGTGGACGGTTATGCGCAGGTCCACGGTCCGCGGCCCGCGGCCGCCCTGCACGCGTGCCGGGTGGGGCATCATCATCGCTCCATGCCTGCCGACCTTGTCGCACTGATGCCGCACCGCATCCTGCTGGCCCCCATGGAGGGCCTGCTGGATCACAGCCTGCGAGACGCGCTCACGCGCGTGGGCGGCGTGGACCGCTGCGTGTCGGAGTTCATCCGCATCACCGGCCAGTTGCTGCCCGAACGGGTGTTCACGCGCATCGTGCCCGAGCTGTTGACCGGCGGCCGCACGGCCGTCGGCACGCCGGTGCGGCCACAACTGCTGGGCAGCGACCCGGCCTGCCTGGCTGACAACGCGGCGCTGCTGGCCGGGCTGCGGCCCGAGGGCATCGACCTGAACTTCGGCTGCCCGGCGCCCACCGTCAACCGCCACCGCGGTGGCGCCGTGCTGCTGGACGAACCCGAGTTGGTGCATGCCATCGTGGCGGCAGTGCGCCGCGCGGTGCCGGCGGACATGCCCGTGTCGGCCAAGATGCGGCTGGGCAATCTTGACGATTCGCGCATGCTCGACTGCGCACACGCCATTGCCAGCGCGGGCGCCAGCGAACTGGTGGTGCACGCCCGCACCAAGGCGCACGGGTACCGGGCGCCGGCCTACTGGGACCGCATTGCGCTGATACGCGCGTCGGTATCGCTGCCCGTGGTGGCCAACGGCGAAGTCTGGACTCTGGCCGACGCCCGGCGCTGCCTGGCCGACAGTGGCTGCAACGCCTTGATGCTGGGCCGCGGCATGGTGGCCGACCCCGGCCTGGCGCTCGCCTTGCGCGGCCACGCCGCGCCCGACTGGCCGGCGCTGCTGCCCTGGGTGGCGCACTACTGGCAGCGCATCGCTAGCCACGTGGCGCCCAAGCACCGGGCGGGCCGGCTGAAGCAGTGGTTGAACCTGTTGCGGCGCCGCTTCCCGCAGGCCCAGGCCGCCTTCGACGAGGTGCGTGAACTCAACGACCCGCTGGCCGTGCAGGCCCGTTTGTTTGCAGGCTTGCCGCTCTACGGCGCCGTTCAGGCCTTGGCGTAACGCCCTTCCAGCCAGGCCAGCAGGGTGCGCAGGGTCTGCGCCTCGCCACCCACCGGACGGCCCGGGCGCGCTTCGTTGTTCCAGGCGAACAGGTCGATGTGCATCCAGGGCTGGGCAGCGGGCACGAAGTCTTGCAGGAACAGCGCCGCGGTCACCGCGCCGGCCAGGCCGTTCTTGCCGGTGTTGACGATGTCGGCGATGTCGCTTTCGATGCTGCCGTGGTAGCCCTGCCAAAGCGGCATGTGCCACAACGGGTCGTGCAGGGCCATGCCGCTGTCGACAAGCTGGCGCGCCAGCGCGGTGTCGCGGCAAAACAGCGCCGGCAATTGCGCGCCGAGCGCCACCCGCGCGGCGCCGGTCAGCGTGGCCATGTCGATGATCAGCGCCGGCTGGCCCTCGGCGGCGTAGGCCAGCGCATCGCAAAGGATCACGCGGCCCTCGGCGTCGGTGTTGCCGATTTCGATGTGCAGGCCTTGGCGCGTCTTGAACACATCGCCAGGCCGGTAGGCGTTGCCGGCAATGGCGTTTTCCACCGCGGGGATCAGCAGTTGCAGGCGAATCGGCAGTTGCAGCGCCATGATCATCTGCGCCAGGCCCAGCGCGTTGGCGGCGCCGCCCATGTCCTTCTTCATCTGGCGCATGCCATCGGCGCCCTTGATGTTCAGGCCGCCGTTGTCGAAGCACACGCCCTTGCCCACCAGGCTGACCAGCGGGTGCTTGGGCGAACCCCAGTTCAGTTCGATCAGACGCGGCGCGCGTGTCGCCGCCCGGCCCACGGCGTGGATGGCCGGAAAGCCGGCCTTCAGCAGCGCATCGCCCACGGTCTGCTTGAAACGCGCGCCGTGCTGGCGCGCCACCAGGTGCACGGCCTCGGCCAGCTCGGCCGGGCCCATGTGTTCTGCCGGGGTGTTCACCAGGTCGCGCGTGGATGCGATAGCCGCGGCCAGCAACAGCCCGCGGCTGGCGCCGGCGCTGCTGGGCAGCATCAACACCGCGGGCTCACGCGGCGCGGGTTTGTAGAGGTCAAAACAGTAGCTGCCCAGCTCCCATGACATCGCCGCCGCCTCGGCCGCCATGTTCAAGCCACCACCCGACCGTTCGTCCACCAACCGGTAGCGGCCGGCGGGCAAGGCCTTGGGCAACGCCGCCAGCGCAAACGGGTGCGCCGGGCCGTGCACCCCCGCCCACACGGCTTGCAGCGAGCCATCGGCCGCGGGCAGCAGGGCGTGCGTGTCGGGCGCGCCTGTGAAGCCCAAGGTATTCAACCATTGCCGGGCCCGCGGCTCCAGGCTCGGGGCGGCGTCGGCAAAGCATGCCCGGTCGGTGGCGAAAACCGGCACCGCGGTGCGCGAAGGGGCTTTGAGCTGGACGGTCATGTGGGACGCCTTTGCAATTCGGGGCGTGAACAGGTCGGGTCGACGCCGCGGGGCGCGATTGTGGCACCGCAGGTTTCCGCCGGCGCGGCTTGCTTCACGCCTGCTGGTGGTGTTTGGGCCTTCACGCCGCTCCACGCCGATCCACGCCGATCCACGCGGATTCATGCCGCTTCACGCGGCGCAGCAGCCGGTCGTCGCAAAGCCCTGTTGACGGCACCGATGCCGCGGCACAGTGCCGTCACCGCCAACGATGACCCCAGGAGCCACCATGAACCCGCTTGCCTTCATCACCCGCCCTGTCAAAGACCTGACCAACGCCGTCGTGATGCCTTTCAAGGCCGTGTTCGTGGTGGGCCTGTGCTGGGCCATCAACGCGATGACTTTCAACGGTGTGTGGTGGGTGCAATGGGTGGCGCTGGGCATGGGCATTGCCACGGTGGCGGCGCTGGCACGTGGCGCGCGCACGCTGCTGGTGCTGGCCCTGGCTGGCTGGGTGGGCATGAAAATTTACCGCCGCTACGGCCCTTCCGCACGCAGCCAGTTCGATGCCTGGGTAGCCCGCACCAACCCGGGCGCGGCGCAGATGATGCAGGCCTGGGCCGCGGCCCCGGCGGCCGGCGGCGAAGCCGATTCAACCGCCGCCAGCCGCCGCCCGCACTGAGTGCGCGGCTCAGCCGTTCAGCACAGCCGGGGCTGGTGGTTGTGCTGGTGCCGTTGCCAATGCCGTTGCCGGCGCCGCAGCCACGCCTTCGGTGTGCCACTGCAACAACCGGCGCATGTTGCCCATCGACACCCAATGCAGGTGGATCAGGCCCAGCACGCCAGAGCGGTGCAACTCGCCAATGACCTCGTCAGACAAGGCCTGCATCTTGGTTTCGTCCACCGTCAAGAAACCGTCCACGCTGTGCTGGCGACCGTCGGGCAGGGTGGCGTCAAAACGCATGTCGCGCAGCAGGTCCAGTTCCAGCAGGCGTTGGCACACCAAGCGGGTGCGCTGAACCTCGCCTTCCAGCGTCTCCATCTGCTTCTGCACGGAATTCAACAGCTCGGTCTGCTTGCCGTCGGCGTCGAACAGGCGCGCGCCTTCAGGCTGACCGACACCCGGCCACGACATGTCGACGCAGATCGCGAACCGCTCGGCGTCGATGCGGCCGATGCAAAACGGGTACAGGCGCAGCACCGCGGGCATGTACTCGGCTCGCCAGGCGCCGCCCTGCAGAAACAGGTTCTGGTCCTGACTCAACCCCATCACGGCGATGGGGGCGATGGATTCGCGACCGTCGGTGTCTTTGCCCGCACGCACGAACACGATGGGGTACTCCCGGCACACGTCGCCGAACTCGGCCGCCGCCACGAACAAGGCATTCAGCCGGTTCGCCACCGACCAGTCGGCCACCGGCACCGCCAGCCTCAGTTCGCGGTGCGGCACGCTGTCCAGCGCCACGGGTTGCACATGCAGGTTTTGATTGATCACGGGTCCGCTCCAGGGAGGTCGGTGCGCTCGACGAGCACCTTGTCTACACGTTTGCCATCGAGGTCGACGACTTCGAATCGCCAGCCGGCCCACACCACGTAATCGGCAGTGCGCGGCAGCCGGCCCAACAACAACATGATCATGCCAGCCAGGGTGTTGTATCGACCCCGATCCTCTTCTGGCAGCTCTTTCAAATCGAGCCGGTCCTTGAATTCAGGCACCGGTATCAAACCGTCCATCAGCCAGCTGCCGTCCTCGCGCTGCACCGCCCACGAATCCTCGCTGGCGGGCGCGCCAAATTCGCCGGTGATGGCCTCGAGCAGATCGCGTTCGGTGATGACGCCCTGCACCGCGCCGTACTCGTCCACCACAAACACGAGGTCGGCGGTGGTCAGCCTGAAGTGCTCGAGCAACTCCATGCCCGACAGGGTTTCGGGCACGAACACCGGCGGGTTCAGGTGGTCGGCCAGATGCGGCTGCTCGCCGCTCGCCAGCGGCTGCAGCAGGCTGTGCGTGCTGAGCACACCCAGCACGTCATCGATGCCACCACGACACACCGGAAAGCGCGTGTGCCCGCTTTGGGCCATCTGCTCCAGCAATGTTTTCAGCGGAGCGGCCACGTCCAGCCAGACGATCTCGGCCCGCGGAATCATCATCGAGCCGATCTGGCGGTCGTCCAGGCGAAAAACGTTGCGCACCATCTGGTGCTCCTGCGCCTCGATGACACCGGCGTCCACGCCCTCTTCCAGGCTGGCCGCGATCTCTTCTTCCGTCACCGCCCGCGCCGACCCGCCGCGGATGCCCATCAGACGCAGCAACGCATTCGTGCACACGCTCAGCAACACCACCAGTGGGCGCACGGCCGCGCTGACCACGTTCATCGGCCGCGCCACCAGGCGGGCCACGGTTTCAGGGTAGATCTGCCCCAGCCGCTTGGGCACCAGTTCACCAAAGATGATGGTCAGGATGGTGATGATGACCACGACCAGGCCGGTGGCTGCGATGCTGGACGCGCCCTGTGCCAGACCAAACATCTCGACCAGCCAGTGCGACAGCGGGTCAGAGAACGCCGCCTCGCCAACGATGCCATTCAGCACGCCGATGGAGGTGATGCCGATCTGCACCGTGGACAGAAACTTGGTCGGGTTGTCGTGCAGGTCCATGGCCGCCTGCGCGCCAGGTTCCTGGCTTTCCACCATCACCTGCAGGCGTGCTTTGCGGCTGGCGGTGAGCGCCATTTCCGACATCGCGAAAAGGCCGTTCAGCAGGATCAAAAAGATCAGTAACGTGACGTCCATGCACGCCGCCCGGCGGGACGGAAAGCGCTGATAAGGTCGCCAGCGTAGCAGAATCAGCCCATGATTTACCTGATTGGCGACACCCAAGGCTGTGACGATGCACTCGAGCTGCTGCTCGCCGAGATCGGCTTTTCGCCTTCGTGCGACAGGCTGGTGCTGCTGGGTGACCTGGTGAACCGCGGCCCGGCTTCATTGGCCGTGCTGCGCCGACTCCAGGGCCTGGGCAGCGCCGCCACCTGCTTGCTGGGCAACCACGACCTGCACCTGCTGGCCGTCGCGTGCGGCGTGCGCGCCTTGCAGCGCGGCGACACCTTTGGCGACGTGCTGACCACACCCGACGCTCAGGCTCATGTTGATTGGCTGCGCCAACAGCCGCTGGCCCACGTCGAAGCCGGCTGGCTGTGTGTGCATGCCGGCGTGGTGCCGCAGTGGACCACCGCCGACGCGCTGGCCCTTGCAGCCGAAGTGCAAAACGCCCTGCGTGGCCCGGCGCTGCACGAGTCGATCCACACCCTGTACGGCAGCGGGCCCAGTCGCTGGACCCCGGCGCTGGCCGGCGCCCAGCGGCTGCGCTTCATCGCGGCCACCCTCACGCGCATCCGGTTCTGCAGCGACGACGGCACGCTCGACCTGAAAACCAAGGAAGGTGCCGGCGCCGCTCCCGCCGGCTTCAGGCCCTGGTTCGACGTGCCCACGCGCTTGACCCAACACCAGCCAATGGCCTTTGGCCACTGGAGCACGCTGGGCCTCGTCAACCGCCCTGACTTGCTCGGCATCGACACCGGCTGCGTCTGGGGAGGCGCCCTCACCGCCGTGCGCGTCGACGGCGGCCGCCGTGACGTGGTGCAGATTCCCTGCCCCCAGGCCCAGCGCCCGGGCGCCTAGAATCCGCTTTGACTTCCAGGAAGCGTGGCAGAGTGGTCGATTGCACCGGTCTTGAAAACCGGCGGCTCGCAAGGGCCCGTGAGTTCGAATCTCACCGCTTCCGCCAGGACACGCAGAGTTCATTCGGGTCGGTTGGCTTTTGTTGGTCTTCGCATCATCCGAAGCACCATACCGACACCGAATCCTTCGCACCGGCGTTCACTCGATCAGCGTGGCCACGCGGGCCAGCACGTCGCTCACCGGTTCAGGTGGCATCACTTCGACGAATTGCGCGCGGCGGGCGGCGCGACGTGTCAGACAAAAGCGTGATTTGTCACCGGCCTGAAAGTGGGCGAATGGCGACACCGATTCCGTCAACGGGAAGCAGCCCGGCGCGCGCAGTCAGCGGCTGCGCGCCGCCCGGCTGATACGGTTGCCGGCCCATCCTGCCAAGGCTGCGGCCAGGGCGGCGACGACGGCCAGGGCCAGCAGGGACGAGGTGACCCACCACCAAAACGGCTGCGGCCAGATCAGCAACGCCAGCGCGCCAATGGCAAAGGTAGCGCCGGCCACCTGCGCCCCCGAGCGTGTGGCACCGCCAGTGCGGGCAACCATGCGCTGAAGGCCGGCAGTGGCCGGCGTCTTGAGCCGCAGGGCCGGCGCCTCGACGAACCGGTGAGACAGCCAGGCGCAGGCCAGTGTCAGCGGCAGCGACCACGCCAGCGTCACCCAGGGCGAGTCTGACGGCGACACCACCCGCACGAGTTGCTGCACCGGCCAGCCGTACAGGTACACGCCATACGACAGGTCGCCCGTGTGCGCGCTCAGGCGCGACAGCGGGTTGTCGCGCGTGCCCAGCCACACCAGCGCATACGCACCAAAAGTGGCCAGCGCGGGCGCCGCATGGCCGGCGACAGCGGCCAGCACCACCACGGCGCCGCAGGCCAACGCCACGCCGGTGCGAACACCCCAGCGCCGCACCACCAGGTAGGCCACCGCGCCGCCCACGAAGTACGGCAGCGTGAAGGCGACGGCAGCGAGCCGGTCGAACATGCTCTCAGACAAGCGGGTGGCCAGCGTCAAGCCGACCAGCGCCAGCACGGTGGCCGGCACGCGGCGCAGCAACATCCACAGCGCCAGCAGCAGCAGGTAGCTCAGCACCTCGGCGCTCAGCGACCACAGCGAGCCGTTGACGACGCGCCGCATGGCCTCGTCGCCCTGGTAATTCCACACACCGGGCAGCCAGGCGTTGGAGCACAGGCAGTCCAGCGTCAGGCGCAGATGGCGCAGCAGTTCGCCGTCGGCAAAGTAGGCCGCCGGCGCCAGCGTGCTGCCGGCCGCGCCGAAGACCAGTGCGGTGACCAGCACACAGGCCACAAAGCCCGGGTAGATGCGCAACACGCGGTTCACGGCAAAGCGCAGCGCGTCGGGTTCACGGTCGAGCGAGCGCGCGAGCAGGAAGCCGCTGATGATGAAAAACACGAAGACGCCGGCGACGCCGGCATCGGCCAGCGTCTGCGTCAGCTTGTCACCGGGTGGCGCACCCGCCCGCGTGAACATGGCGTGCGACACCAGCACCAGCAGGGCTGCTGCCAGCCGCAGACCGTCGAATCCAGGGAAGGGTGTCATCGCCGTGGGCATTGTGGCGGCGGCCATCCGGGCCGCACCCTCAAGACGCGACTGGGCGACCCCGGCCGGCTTCGCAGCGCTGGTGGGCCTTATGTGTCGCGCCGAAACGAACCGCTGAAGGCACGCCGGGCAGCGCCGGACGCCGCCTCAAGGTTGCTTCGTCACGGTTGAAGCTGGCGCAACTTGATGTCCTGCGGCGCGGTGGCGTCGACAGCCGCGGTGTCACGGCTGTCCCGGGTTGATGGCGAACGCAACTCGCCCTGCAGCTGTACGCCGGCCGGCGCCACGCTGTCGTTTTGAATGGCTGCGTACGCGGCATAGGCCGCCTGCAACGCGTCTTCGTCCTCGCGTTCCAGCACATTCACGCCCAGGTCATCGCGCAGCACGCCGTCGTCCAGCAAGGCCGAGGTGCGGTATGAATCCGGCCCGGCGTCCGGGTCCATCGACTCGCGGCGGATGACGGCCACAGCCATCTTTGCGCGCAGCCCGGCCAAGCCCTCAGGCGACCAGTTCGTGACCAGACCCTCGAACTGGTCCAGCGCGTGGCGCATCAGGTCCAGCGGCAGTTTGTCCAGCGCGCGCAGACCCTTCTTGCCCAGCGCCTGCTCGACAAAGGCCAGGTGGCGCATGGTGTGGCGCGTGTCGGGCCGCTCGTCGAGCACGGCGCTCAGTTGGCTGCGCATCAACGCCACCTCCTTGCGCTCGTTTGCCGCCGCTTGTTCGGCCGGGCCCAGGCGGGGCTGGCCCCCATCGTTGGCCCGGTCGTGGAGCACCACCCGCACGCCTTGCGCGTCACGGCGCAGGGCCAGGTGATGCCTGAAGACGGCATCGACGATCGACCTGAGCGGTTTGAACCAACTCGGCACGTCACTCATGCGGCAGAAACAAGGGTCAGAAACATGGGGCAGGCAGCAACGGCCGTCGGTGACGGCCCTGGCCCTGATTTCGGCATCCCCGCGCCGGGCTTGAGCGCACGGATCCTGCCCGTGGTGCCGACCTGCGGCCGCGTCAGGCCATGCAGGTGCGGTTCTTGCCTGTGCGCTTGGCCTCGTACAAGGCCTCGTCGGCCCGCGCCACGGTGGTCTCCAGCGCCTCGCCGTCGCGCCACAGCGTGACACCGGCCGAAAAGGTCACCAACACGTCCTGGCCGTCGTGCATGAAGAGGCTGGCCGACACCGCGCGTTGCAGCCGTGACAGGGCCTGCTGCGCTTCTTCCAGCGCCGTGCCCGGCATCAGCACCACAAACTCTTCACCCCCAAACCGCGCCAGGTGGTCCACCGGGCGCAATCTTTCGCGCACCGCTGCAGCCAGCGACTTCAGCGCTTTGTCGCCGGCGGCATGGCCCAGGCTGTCATTCAGCTTCTTGAAGTTGTCCACGTCCATCAAAGCCACGGCCAGCGGCGCCGCCGCCGGGCCCGCTCGCTGGATTCGCGCTTGCTCGGCCGCGAAGGCGCTGGCCAAGCCGCGCCGGTTGGCCACCTGCGTCAGCGCGTCGGTGGAAACTTCATCAGACACACGCCGCAGCTCGGATTCGAGGTCGCGCACACGCCGCTCCAGTTCGGCAGCGTGGTCGCGGTCTTGTTGCAGGCGCTGCTGCGACAAGCCTACGGCGGACTGCACGTCGCGGCTGTCTTGCAGCAGGGTGGTGACCACCTGGGCCAGGCTCTCCAAACTGTCAGCGCGCGTGATGGCTTCGGCATGCCCGGCCACGGCCTGGTGGAAGCGGCCGGTATGGGCCCCCATTTCATCCACCTCGCCCAGCATGCGGTGGAGCAATCCCTTCAGCGCGTCGCGTGTGGCGAGGCGCTGCGCCTGCAAGGCTTGCTGACGCTGGCGCGTGTCGGCCAGCAATTCGCCCGCAGAGCGCACGCCGGACACGGTGACACCCTCTTGCAAACGTGCCTGCAGCGCCACGCACTGGCCGCGGGCCCAGCTGGGGTCTTCGGACAATTCGGTCAGACCCTGTGTCAATTCACGGCACAAACCTGCCAGTTGTTCGACCAGTTCAATGCGGCGCGAAAACAGCCGCTGCACCGCGCGGCACACGGCATCGATGGCGCTGACATGGCCCGGTGTGGCGCCGTCACGGGCCACGGCCTGGGCCAGCCCTGCCAGTTGGTCGGCCAGCTCGGCAGCACGCGCGTCGTCCGCAGGCAGGCCGGCACGCACGGTGCCTTCCAGCGTGGCCACCAGCGGCGCCCAATCGGCGCCGTTGTCAAGCGTCGGTGCATCGGCAGCGGCAGCGGCAGGCGCCAGGTCGACGGGCTGGTCGGCACGGTCTTGCTCCCAGGCCGTCAGCAACGACTGCATGCGCTGCAGCAGGCGCTGGGCGTCGCTGCGGCTGCCGTCGAGTACCCGCTTCAAGCTGCTTTGCCGGCGCGCCACTGTCCATTGCCGGCTTGGGTGATTCAAGCCCCTGGCCAAGCGCTCGATCAACAATGCCCACGCCGGGCCCGAGGCGGCCACGTCCGGCGCAATGGCCTGTTCGTCCACTGCCAATCCCCTACCGTGACCGCCGGGGTCGGCCACCGGCAGCCACCGCGGCTCTGGCAGGCGCCGCCTCGATGGCCGACGCCGCGCCGATCCACGCTGCCTTGCGCGGCAGCACGGTTTGCTCCAGCCAGCTTTGCAACTCGTCGGGCGGCACGCCGCGGCTGAACAGAAAGCCCTGCATCAGCCCGCAGCCCAGGCGGTGCAGTACCTCCATCTGGCGAAGTGTTTCCACGCCTTCGGCCACCACCCGCAGGCCCAGCGAACGGGCCAGCGCGATGATGGCCGTGACCACCGCCGAGCTCTGCGGCGTGATGCCCAGGTCGCGCACGAAACTGCGGTCGATCTTCAGTTCGGAGATTGGCAAGGTCGTCAGATAGGCCAGCGACGAGTAGCCGGTGCCGAAATCGTCGATGGAGATCTCGACACCGATCTCGTTGAGCCGGTGCAGCGCCGGGATGACGTTCTGCAATTCCTTCATCAAATTGTCTTCGGTGATCTCGAGCTGGATCACCCGGTGCGGCACACCGCAGGACGTGACGCACTGGTGGATGTGCTCGACGAGGTCGCTGCGCTCGAACAGGCGGCTGGGCAGATTGACGGCAATCGATTCGGCGAAACCGAAGGCCTGCTGCCAGTTGCGCGCCTGCTTGGCGGCTTCGCGAAGCGCCCATTCCGACAGTGGCACGATCAGCCCTGTTTCCTCGGCCAGCGGAATGAAATCGCCCGGCGGCACCAGCCGCCCGTCACGTTGCCAGCGCATCAGGGCCTCGGCGCCGACCATGCGGGCGGCACGCACGTCGACCTTGGGCTGGTAGTGCAGCACAAGTTCATTGCGTTCGATGGCCTTGTGCAACGCGGTCTCGATTTCCAGCTTCTCGCGTCCGCGGCCGGCCAACAAGGGGCTGTAGATGGCGGCGGAATTCTTGCCCTGCGCCTTGACCGAGTACATCGCGACGTCGGAATTGCGCAGCAGGTCGAGCACCGTGGTGCCGTCGCGCGGATAGATCGCCACACCCACGCTGGCCGTGACGAAGCACTCTTGCCCGCTCACGAGGATCGGCTCGCGCAGGCTGTCGAGCACGCGCTGGGCCACGCGAGCGGCGTCCTGGTCGTCCAGGACCTCGGGCAGCAGGGCCACGAACTCGTCACCGCCCAGTCGGCCGACGGCTTCGAGCGAGCGGTGCGAACGGGCGCCTGCGATCTCGACGCCACTTTCCATGATTTGGTCACTGTGCCGGACGCAGGCGCGCAGCCGCCGGCCCACTTCGACCAGTGCCTCGTCGCCCGCACCGTGGCCCAGGGTGTCGTTGATGATCTTGAAGCGGTCCAGATCGATCAGCAGCAGCGCGAACTGGTGCTGCATGCGCCGCGCCTGCTCCAGCGCGCGTTCGGCCCGCCACAACAGCTGCCGGCGGTTGGGCAACCCGGTGAGTGCATCGAAGTTCGCCAGCTGGCGGATCTTGTCCTCGGCATGGCGTCGCTCGGTCACGTCCTGCAGGATGCCGGTGTAGCCGGCGTACTGGCCATGGTCGTTGAACTCGGGCTCGGCCTCGACGTGGATGACGCGCTGACGGCCGTCGAACAAGACGATCGGCACGTCCGTGGCGAGCACCGAGTTCTGGCGCAGCAGGTCGTGCAGCAACTTCAGCAGGACCCGCCGCTCTTCCTGCGGCACCATGCGCAGCAGTCCACGCAGCGTCACCGCGTCTTGTGGACCGCAGCCAAACACGCGCAAGGCTTCGGACGACAGCAACATCCCGCCGTTCTGACGCCGCCAGTCGAAGCTGCCCATGCGCGCCAAGTCTTGGGCCCGGGCCAGCTTGGATTTGCTGCGCTCCAGTTCGATACGAGTTCGCGATGCGCGCAGCAGGTATTGCAGCCGTCCGGCCAGCAGGCTCCACTGCGTGGCCTTGACATAGAAGTCCGATGCCCCGGCCTCATAGGCGCGGGCAATGGACGCGTCGTCGTCCAGCCCGGTCAGCATCAGCACGGGCACATTCTCGAAGCCGGGCAACTGGCGCAATGCGGTGCAGGTGGCAAAGCCGTCCAGCCCGGGCATCAATGCGTCCAGCACAATGATGTCGGGGGTCCAGCCGCGCAGGATTGCCAGCGCTTGTTCGCCGCTGCTGGCTTCGACCAGCGTGAAACCGCGCTCGCGCAGGGCCAGCGCGGTCAGCAATAAGTTCACCTCGTCGTCATCGACCAGCAAGACCTCGGGCTGGTGGGACAGGTTGGCGTCGACGAAGACGATGGAAGACGACATCTGTAGCGGAAAATCAAAAGCGCAGCATAGCCCGAACGGCCACCAGCGCGGCGTCGCCCAGGATGACCAAACGTTGCACTTCCGCAGGCAGGTCGACCGGGTCGCCGCCGCGCAGCCGACGCTCGATGTCGGCACAGGCCTGGGCCAGGTCCCTGGCGCCGACGCTGCTGGCCGAGGACTTCAGCGTGTGGACGATGTGCCCAACGGCGGCCGCGTCGACCGGATCGGGGCGGTCTGCAAGCTGGCCGAGCCAGCGCACCAGCGACGACTCGAAGGCTGCAAGCACCCGCTTGATGACGCCACGGCGGCCGTCTGGGTCGAGTTCGCGCAGCTTGTCCAGGGCCGTCGCCTCGAGCGTGACGGGGCCCCCTGCAGCGTGGTCGCCGTGCAGGTCATTCGGGGGGCCGGCTGGGTGGCTCATGCGGGTCCTTCATGGCTCATGGTCGGGCCGGGCCGGGGCGTAGGAGCAGGTGTAAGCGAAACACGCACGCCCGGGTTGCGTTCACCATGGTTTCGGCCCCGGCAGGGCCAACTTGAGCCACAAGCCTGGGGCGCTCAATCGAGCAACCGTGCCGCGCCCAGCGACCGCAGCAGTGCGCGGTTCACTTCCGCCGGCCCCATGAACAGGCGTTCAGTGCATTCGCGGATGTCCAGCATCGACTCTTGCTCGATCGCGCAGGCCAGCGCCAGGTAGGGCGCGAAAGGGCCGCCTTGTCCGCGCAGGGCCAGGTTGACCCTGTCGGGCATCGGCACGCTTTGCAGCAGGCTGGCCATCGGTTGCTGCAGCAGCCGGTCGAGCAGGGAAAAGATGCCGCAGATGTAGATCTCGCCCCGCATGCCGGTGTCGTCGCTGTCACCCACCAGCGTCTCGAGCAGCAATCCGCGGCGCATCGCAGCGAAGAGCAAGGGCCGGGCATTCGGGTCCTTGCTCGAAGAGGCCAGCAGCAGGGCCAGCCAGCGCTTCAAGCGCTGCGGGCCCAGCAACATCAGCGCATGGTTGAATGAAGTCACTTCCACCGACAGACCGAAGCCCGGCGAATTGAGATAGCGAAGCAGCCGGAATGCCAGGGTCGGGTCACGCTTGAGGATGCTTTCCAGCCGGGCCACCGGCACGTCGCGGTCGACGCCGTTCATCAGTTCGACGACCAGGCCCACATCCGGTGGTACGGTTTCTCGGCCCGCCGTTCGGGCGGGCTCGTCACCGAAAGGCCAGCCGAAGGCGGCCACGGCGCCCCGCGCAAAGGCCGCGTCCAGATCGGCCGGCGTGGTCACGCCCGACTGGATGGTGCTGACCTGGCGCGCCCCAGGTTCGGCGCCGGGGCCGGCGCGGCGATCGTCGTGCGCGTCGACGACGATGTGAGCGAAGCAGCCCATCACGTCGCCGGGCAGTGGTGCGAGCGGACGGCCCTTGATCAAAAGGACGCTGCCGCCTGCGTGCAAAGCCTTGATGGCCGTGGCGTGCGCCGGGTCGGCGGCCATGAAGGCCGGCACCTCCAGCATCAGCTGGGGCGGCAACGGGTGGCCCAGGGCGGCCTGCAGCATAGTCTCACCGGCGATGTTCAGCGACAGTGGACAGCGCACGCCGCCAGGCGCGGCATCGGCCCGACGCGCTGCGGTTGCTGGCGCTGGCGCTGGCGCTGGCGCTGGTGCTGGCCACACCTCGCTGACCGCGCGCATCAGCGCGGCCGTGTCGGGCTGGAGGTCGGGGCGCGCCGGGAAGGCGGTCAGCCGGGTCGCCACCACGCTGCGCTGGCGATCGACCAGCGGGCTGTAGCCCAGCGTCACGTGGCCCAGGACGGGATGTTCTTGCATGCGGGGCGAGAGGGGGCTTACTTCAGGTAGTCGACCAGCGACATGCGCTGCACGATGGAATAGGTCCGGAGCGCGGCATCGTAGCCGGCCTGTTTCGACTGGAAGTCGGAAATTGCCGCCACCATGTCCAGGTCCTCGGCCTTGGAGCGCTCGGTCTGCGCGTCGAGCTTGGACTGGCTCAGCCGGTCCTGGATGCCGTCGGCCCGCACCAGCGCCTCGCCGGCACGCGCCCGCCAGCTCGACAGGTTGGTCATCACCGTGTCCAGGTCGCGCAGGCCGGTGGTGACCGACTGCGATATCACCGCACCCGACCTGCCCGGCGTGTTCAGCTCGGTGATCAACCGGTCCATCACGCCAAATACCGACAGCGTGCCGCCCGGGTTGGCCGGGTCGGGCGCCCGCAGCCAGGTATCGGCGCCGTCGAACGACAACGTGGCGGCCTCGCCTGCCGAGGCCTGCAACTGCCCGCCGATGCCGACGTAAGTCACGCCGGTGGGGCTGTCCACCAGCGGCGGCAGGTTGCTGCCCTGGCCGCTGAACAAGTAGCGCCCGTTGCCGTCGCTGCGGTTGGCCACCGACAACAGGTCGCTGCGCAAGCCGCTGAGCTTGGCGGCCAACGATCTGCGGTCGCTTTCGGAGTAGCTGCCGTTGCCCGCGCCGACCATGACCTCTCGCGCCTGCTGCAGCATTTCGCCAGCGTCGCCCAGGGCCGCCTCGGTGTACATCGTCGCGCTGCGACTGGTGTCCAGCCCGCGCATGCTGGCTTCGCTGCGTGCCAGTGCGGCCAGGGCGCGTTCCGCGCGCGCGGCAGAGGACGGGTCGTCGCTGGCGCGTTGCACGCGCTTGCCGCTGGTCAGTTGCTGCTGCGCTTCGCTCATGGCGATCTGGCGCTTCTGCAGCTGGGAAATCGCGGCGTCGAAAGACTGCGAGGTGTTGATGCGCATGGGGCAGGTGCTCCAGGAATGTCAGGTCATCAAACGCAGCGCGGATTCAGCGGCCGGCGGTCTGCAGCAGCACATCGAACAGTGTCTGCGCCACCTGCAGCATCTTGGCCGCGGCCTGGTAACTTTGCTGGAACTGGATCAAGCGCGCGGCCTCTTCGTCCAGGTTGACGCCGGTGGCCGCACCCAGCGCCGCGTTGGCCTGGTCGGCCACGGCGCCCGACAGGTCGGCCGCCGTGCGTCCGCTTTGCACACGCACCGCCACTTCGGACATGGCCAGGGCGTAGGCATCGGTGGAGGTGTGGCCATCGACCAGCGCGGCGTCACGCAGCGCCAGCATCGCGTTGACGTTGCCGTTGTTGCTGCTGACGGCAGAGGCCGGCGTGGGTTCGACCGTGAGAACGTCGCCCTCGCCGGGCACGCCGTCGATCTGGATCTCGAAGCCATTCGCCCCGCGCACGGGGCTGCCGGCGTTCCACGGCACGGCCGCGCCGCCCAGGCTGGACGTGACGGTGTAGTTGAACCCGCCCTGCGCCGGCACCAGGCGGTTGAAGGTGATGGTTTCGACTTGCCCGGGGAACGGCAGCGGCACGGCCGTGGCCGTCAGAGCAACGACGCGGCCGGTGCCGGTGTTGGCAGCGGCCATGGTGGCCACCAGGGGCGACGCCGCAGCCAGATCGCGCGGGTCGTCCATCAACCGCGTCATGTCGACGGCCGCGCGGGCCACGGGCCGCAGCAGGAAGCGGTCGCCCTCTTGCGGGCCGACGGCGCCGAAACTGATTTTCACGCCGTCCACCACGTCGCCATCGGCCACCGGGCTGGCGACGCCGTCGGGCAGGCGCCTGATGGTGGCCACGCCGGCGGTTACTTCGATCTGGTAGTCGCTGGCCTGAAGGCGCGTCGGGTCGCTGATGGTGAACGACACGCTGCCCACCGGACCGCCAGCGCCACGCACATTGCTGGCGTGCGGCATGGCCAGCTGCGGCCCGGCCGCACCGTAGCCCGCGCCCAGGCCGAACATCAGCGGCGCACCCTCTGCAACCTGGGGCTTCAAACTCAGCCCGCGCTGCTGCTGGCTGTTGACGGCCGCACCCACCGTGGCGGCCAGGCGGCCGAGCAGGTTGGCACCGTCGACGAGGTCGCGATTCTGAAAGCGCAACAAGCCGGCCACCTCCCCGCTGCCCAGCGACTTGTCCTGCAGCAGCCGCACGTTGGAGCCGTCCTGGATGCCCACGGCCACCCGCTCGGGATTGGACTCGTCAGCGGCCACGACCATCTTGCTGGCCTGCGCGCCCAGCACCAGGCGCTGGCCGCCGCTGATGAAGATGCCCACTGTGCCGTCGGTCGCAGGGATCTGGCTGATCTGGAACTTGTTGCTCAACTTGCTGATGAGCCGGTCGCGCTCGTCCAGCAGGTCGTTGGCAGGCTGGCCCAATCCCTTGACCGCGGCGATGCGCTGGTTGGCTTGCGCGATGCCTACGGCCAGACTGTTGGCTTCGGCAATGGCGGCCTTGATGTCGGCAGTCACCCCGGCCTGCAGGTCGTTGAGGGTCGCGCCGGCGGTGTTGAAGCGCGATGTCAGCTCGCCGGCGCGGGCCAGCACCACCTGACGGGCCGAGCCGTCGCCGGGCCGGCCGCTCACGTCGACCATCGAGTTCAGGAACTGGCTGATCGCGTGGCCCATGCCGGCCTCGCCAGGCTTGAAGATCGATTCCAGCCGGTTCAGCTGTGAAAGCCGTGCAGCGTCCATCGCCGACAACGACTTGGCGCCCGCGGCCTCGCGCACCAGCAAGGCGTCGTGCGATCGGCTGACCGTGTCGACGTTGACACCGCGACCGAAGTAGCCGCTGCCCGTGAACTGGCCCGGCGCGGTCGACAGTTCGACCTGCTGGCGCGAATATCCCGCCACGTTGGCGTTGGCGATGTTGTTGCCGGTGGTCTGCAAGGCCGCGAAGTTCGCGTTCATGGCCTTGATGCCCAGCGACATCAGGGGTGAGCCGCTCATGCGCGACCTCCGCCACAGGGAGTTGTCGGCGTGGCGTGATCAGGCCGCAGGGGCTTCATGCCATGCCCGTTCGCTGCAGTCGCAGCGTGGTGTTGATCACCCGCGTCAGCTTGTCGGCATAGGCCGGGTCGGTGGCGTAGCCGGCGCGCTGCAATCCGCGGGCGAAGCCCTGGGCTGACTCGGCCGAGGCCACGACACCGGCATAACGCGGGCTGCCCTTGATCAGCTTGGCGTAGTCGGCGAATGACTCGGCGTAGCTGCCATAGGCGCGGAATTTGGCCACGACCTTCTGTGGCTGGCCGTTGACGTACTCGGTGGTCAAGACCTCGGCCACCGGACCTTTCCACGCGCCGCCAGCCTTGATGCCGAAAAGGTTGAAGGACGGCGCGCCGTCGGCATGGCGGATCTCCTTGCGGCCCCAGCCCGTCTCCAGCGCCGCCTGCGACACCATGAAAGCCGCGGGGATGCCGGTGGCGGCTTCGGCCTGTCGCGCGGCGCCGTCGTGCTGCTGCACGAAGCCGGCGGCGCCGGCCTGCGGAATGCGCGTGGGCAACGGTTGGGCGGCCAGCGGCTCGGGCGTGTTGTTCGCCGACCCCGTGACCGGAATCGGCCCGGGGGTCAGGCCCATCTGCCGATCCAGCTGGCGCATGATGGCCTCGGACAAACCGCCCTTCATGCCGGTGAGCTGGTTGGCGTATTGCTGGTCGAGCATGTCGCTGCCCAGCTTGGCCCCGGCGTCGTCCGCCATGCCCGAATCAGGCACCGCCGCGCGCATGCTCTTCATCAGTTCGTTCATGAACAGCGCTTCAAACTGGCGTGCTGCCTCGCGCACCGCGCCCTTGGGGTCGGTGGCGGCGCGGGCCCGCACGGCGTCGAGCGACCGGGCGTCGATGGAGGGGAGGTTGTACACGGCGCTCAGATGACTTCGATTTCGGCGTGCAGCGCGCCGGCGCTCTTCATGGCCTGCAGGATGGCCAGCAGGTCCATCGGCGTGGCGCCCAAGGCATTGAGGGCCTTGACGACGTCGCTCAAGCGCGTGCCGGCAGGCATCTGCACCAGGGCGTTGCCTTCCTGGGCGATGGCGATGTCGGACTTCGCGGCCTGCACCGTCTGCCCCTGGCCCAGCGCGTTCGGCTGGCTGACCACGGGAGTGGTGCTGATGGTGACGGTGAGGTTGCCGTGCGCCACGGCGCAGGCGCCCAGCGTGACGGCCTCGTTGAACACCACCGAGCCGGTGCGCGCGTTCAGCACGATGCGCGCCGCCGGGCGGGCCAGCTCGAGGGACAGGTTCTCGATGTCGGCGAGGAAGGCCACCCGGTCGCCGTCCGCCGGTGGGCGCAGGCGCACGGTGCGGCCGTCCAGCGCGGTGGCCGTGCCGGCGCCCTTGGCGTTGTTGATGGCCGCGGCCACCGCACGCGCGGTGTTGAAGTCGCTGGCCGACAGACCCAAAGTGAGCGTGTCGCCGTCGAGCAGCGGTGTGGGTACAGCGCGCTCCACGGTGGCGCCGTCGGGAATGCGGCCGGCCGACAGGTGGTTGATCTGCACCTTGGAGCCGTTGGCCGAGGCACCCGCGCCGCCGACGATGAGATTGCCCTGAGCCAGTGCGTAGATCTGGCCGTCGGCGCCCTTCAGCGCCGACGCGATCAGCGTGCCGCCGCGCAGGCTCTTGGCATTGCCCACCGACGACACGTTGACGTCGATGGCCTGGCCCGGCTTCGCGAACGGCGGCAGCTGCGCGGTGATCATCACTGCAGCCACGTTGCGCAGCTGCATGGTGGTGCCGGCCGGCACGGTCACGCCCAGCTGCTGCAGCATGGCGTTCAGGCTCTGGGTGGTGAAGGGGGTCTGCGTGGTCTGGTCGCCGCTGCCGTCCAGGCCCACGACCAGCCCGTAGCCGACCAGCGGGTTGCTGCGCACGCCCTGCACGGCGGCCACTTCCTTGATGCGCACGGCAGCGTGCGCCGCGTGCGGCCACCACAGCGCGGCGCTGGCGGCCACGGCAGCCAGCAGGATGGCGCCGCGGATCAGGCGGTCGATGAGTGGGGTGTTCATATGGGGAGCACTGACAAAAAGACGCGCGACAGCCAGCCGATGGCCTGGGCGTCGGCCTGGGCGCCGCGGCCGCGGTGTTCGAGCCGCACGTTGGCCACCTGGGCGCTGGGCACGCTGTTGCCGGGCTGGATGGCACGCGGGTCGACCTGGCCGGAGAAGCGCAGCACGTCGACGTTGCTGTTGACGCCGATCTGCTTTTCGCCCGAGATCAGCAGGTGGCCGTTGGGCAACACGCCGCGCACGACGACGGTGATGGTGCCCGAGAAGTCGTTGCTGCTCTCCGTGGCGCCCTTGCCGGCAAAGGAGTTGGCCGAACTGCCGCCCACCGTGGCGCGTGCAAAGGCTGCGGGCCTGACGCCGGGCAAGGCGGTGACCGAGCCGGCGATGGTGCCGCCCTTGTCGATGGAGCTGGTGGACTTCTGGCTGGCGCTGACTTTCTCAACGATCTGCACCACCAGCGTGTCGCCGACCAGCCGCGCACGGTGGTCCTCGAACAGCGGCCGGTAGTTGCCGGCCTGGAAGATGGCACCGTTGCCCGTGATGGGCACGGCCTGCACGGGCTCGGGCACGGGCAAGGTCTCGGCCACGTCCACCCGTGGGTACAGCGTGAAGCAACCCGACAAGCAGGCCGTGGCGGCCGTCACCAGACTGACGCGCACCGCAGTCATGGTCGTGTGTATGAACAGAGTCGTATTCATGGTCACGGTCCTGACCACGGCTCAGAGTTGCGCCAGCCGCTGCAGCATCTGGTCAGACGTCTGCACGGCCTTGGAGTTGAGTTCGTAGGCGCGCTGCGTGGCGATCATGGACACCAGTTCCTCGATGACGTTGACGTTGCTGCCTTCGACGAAGCCTTGCTGCAGCGAACCCAGACCGTTGGCGCCTGGGGCACCTGCGTTGGGCGTGCCCGATGCCGCCGTCTCGCCGTAGAGGTTGCCGCCGCGCGGGTCCAGCCCGGCGGGGTTGACGAAGGACACCAGTTGCAACTGGCCCAACCCTTGCGGCGCGACCTGGCCGGGCACGCTGACGTTGACCGTGCCGTCGTTGGCCACGGTCACGTTCTGGGCGTTGGCCGGGATGGTGATGCCGGGCTGCACCGGATAGCCCGCGCTGGTGACGAGCTGGCCGTTGGCGTCGACTTGAAAGGCGCCGTCGCGGGTGTAGCCGGTGCTGCCGTCGGGCAACTGGATCTGAAAGAAGCCCTGCCCCTTGATGGCCATGTCCAGGTTGTTGCCGGTCTGCTGCAGCGCGCCCTGGCCGAAATTGCGCGTGGTGCCTGCGGCGCGCACGCCCAGGCCCACCTGCAGACCGGTGGGCAGCGTGCTCTGGTCAGACGTGGCCGAACCGGCCTGGCGCAGGTTCTGGTACATGAGGTCCTCGAACACCACACCGCCGCGCTTGTAGCCGTTGGTGCCCGTGTTGGCCAGGTTGTTGGCAATCGCGTCCAGCTTGGTCTGCTGGCCTTCCATGCCGGTCTTGGCAATCCACAGCGATCGGATCATGGTGCGGGTCCCCTGCGAGTGAACAACGATCTTGACGCGGACTTGAGCCCGGCCAGCGCTGGAAAAGCGGGGTCATGGGCCGGCATCTCCGGCATCTCAGGCGTCTCAGGCGCTTTGCGCGGCCCGTGCGCCAGCGTGCCGGTCAGGGTGCGAGCAGCTTGGCGGCGCCCTGTTCGCGCTGTTCTGCGCCTTGCAGCATCTTCATCTGCTGCTCGAACTGGCGCGCCGCGCTAATCATCGCCACCATCGTCTCGATGGCGTTGACGTTGGACCCTTCCAGCGCCCCGCCCTGCACGCGCGCGGCGGGGTCGGCGGTGAGATCGCCCTCGGCAGCGCGGAACAAGCCGTCGGTGCCGCGCAGCAACGGCGCCTCGGGGCTGACCAGCTTCAGCCGCCCGGCCTGCTGCGGCCGGCCGTTGCCGACCGTGGCGCTGATGCTGCCGTCGGCAGCGACTTCCAACGCAGCCCCGGCAGGCAGGGTGATGGGGCCGCCATCACCCAGCACCGGCAGGCCGGTGCTGGTGACGAGCTGCCCCTGGGGGTCGACCTGGAACGAGCCGTTGCGCGTGTAGGCCTCGGTGCCGTCCAACGACTGCACGGCAAACCAGGCGTTGCCCTGCGCGGCCACGTCCAGGCCGCGGCCGGTCTGCTGCAGGGGGCCGGCGCGGGTGTCGTTGCCGATGGTCGACTCCAGCGCATAGACGCGCGTGCTGGCGCCGTCGCCGCGCACCGGCACGGCGCGAAAAGCCTGCATCTCGGCACGGAAACCCGTGGTCGACGCATTGGCCAGGTTGTTGGCCAGCACGTCCTGGCGCTGCATGGTGGCCTTGGCGCCGGCCATGGACAGGTAGATGAGGCGGTCCATGGCTTAGGGCAAGTTTCAGTTATCGAAGATTCACGAGTGTCTGCAGGATCTGGTCCTGCGTCTTCACGGCCTGGGCGTTGGCCTGGTACATGCGCTGGGTGGTGATCATGTTCACGAGCTCCGCAGTCAGGTCGACGTTGGATTCCTCGAGTGCACCGGCCTGCACGGCGCCGACGATGCCGTCGCCGGGCCTCCCGGGCACGACGTCGCCCGACAACGGGGTCCGCCGCCAGGCGTTGTCGCCCATCGGCGCCAGGCCCTGCGGATTGCGGAAGTTGGCCAGCATCAAGACGCCTGCGGCGCGCGTTTCGCCGTTGGAATAGCGCGCCGAAATCTCACCGTTTTTCTCGACTGCCACCGAGGTCAGCTGGCCGGCGGAGAAACCGTCCTGGCGCAGGTCGGAGATGGAGAATCCGGCACCGAACTGAGTGGCCTTGGTCAGGTCGAGTTGCATGATGCGGGCCAGACCGCCGGCGCTGGTGACAGGCAGGTCGAACGGCGCCAGCGGGGATGTGGGCGCGCCGCCATCATCGCTGAACACGATCTCGGTCAGGGGTGCCGTGGGGTCGTTCACCGACAGCCCGCTCTGGGTTGCGTAAACCTCCCAGGTGTTGGGCGCATTGGTTTTGCGGAAGTACAAGGTGACTGCAGAGTCGATGCCCTGGGGGTCGTACACCGTCACCGACGTGGCACCGTTGTAGGTGGTGGCATCGGTGAATTTGATGGGCTGGGTGGGCGTTTTGTTGCGCGCGTCCAGGTTGAACTCGACTTTCACCGTGGCCGTGGCCTGGGGCGGCAGCATGCGTCCGGTGGGCAGCGACAGCGCGGCCGGCTCCGCGCCAGCCGTGGTGTCGGCGGGGATGCCCATCAGGCGCTGGCCGCTGTTGGTGACGATGAAGCCGTCCACGTTCACCTTGAACTGGCCGTTGCGTGAGAAGCTGCGATTGGCGCCCGCCGCGTCGACGAGCTGGAAGAAGCCGGGGCCGTTGATGGCCAGGTCCATCGGGTTGGTGGTGGTGGTGATGCCGCCCTGGCTGAACTGCTGCGAGACGGTGGCCAGCTTGGTGCCGATGCCGATGACGTTTTCGCCCGCGCCGCCCAGCGACGCGGCATACATGTCGGCGAATTCGGCACGCGCCGCCTTGGAGCCGAAGGTGTTGGCATTGGCGATGTTGTTGCCGATGACGTCCAGACTCTTGCTGGTCGAGTTGAGTCCGGAGAGGCCTTGCTGAAAGCTCATGGATGTCCCTTTTGCGTGAGCCGAGTGAGCTGCCTTGGCAGCGTTGGCAGCGTTGAAAGATCAGTTGAAAGCACGGACGTCGCCGTAGGCCACCCGGCCCGAGTTTTCGGTTTCGAGCATCAGGCGATCGCCATCGACGCTGACCGCGCGCACGCGGTCCAGCATCAGCGGCTCCGCACCGACCCGCGCCGTGCCGGCGGTGGCCGTGATGCGGAAGCTGTACTTTTCGCCCTCCACCGCGCCCGCGCCCGCGGCCGCAGCCGGGTTCCAGTCGAAGGCGCTGCGGCCGGCAGTCTGCGCACCCAGGTTGAGGGTGTCGATGACCCGGCCCGAGGCGCCGAGCACCTCCACCGTCACGCGGTCGGCAGCGCCCGTCAGCTCGAAGCCGGCCGTGCCGGCACCGTCCTCCAGCGTCATCTTGTTTCCCGGCAGCGTCACGTCGCGCCCCACCAGCGCCGTGCCCTGCAGCACCTGCATCTGCATGAACTGGCCGTTCAAGCCCTGGACCGTGGTGTTGAGCTTCTCGATGCCGCTGACCGTGTTGATCTGCGCCATCTGGCTCGTGATCTGGGCGTTGTCCAGCGGGTTCAACGGGTCCTGGTTCTGCAGCTGGGTGACCAGCAGCTTCAGGAAGCGGTCGGCGCTGCCGGCTTCGTTGGCGGTCTTGACCGGGTTGACCGGGTTGCTCGCGGCGATCTGGCTGGCGGTACGGTCGATGGTGGTGGTGGTAGTAGTCATGGCGTGGCCTGGTCAGCGGTTCAGTTCTGGCCGATCTGCAAGGTCTTGAGCAACAGGCTGCGCGCCGTGTTCATGACCTCGATGTTGTTCTGGTAAGAGCGCGACGCCGACATCATGTTGACCATCTCCTCCACCGTGTTGACGTTGCTGTAGGTCACGTAACCCTCGGTGTCGGCCAGCTTGTGCTTGGGGTCGAAGACGCGGCGGCCCTCGGCCTGGCTCTCGGTGATCTCAGCCACCTTCACTCCCGCGGCGGCAGCGGGCTGGCCGCGGTCGCCCATGAGCAGGGTCTGGAACACCACCTGGCGCGCTTTGTAGGCCTTGCCGTCCGGGCCGGCCACGGTGTCGGCGTTGCTGAGGTTGGAGGCGACGATGTTCAGTCGCTGGCTCTGCGCACTGACGGCGCTGCCCGAGACGTTGAAGACGTTGAAGAGACTCATGATTCAGCTTCAGCCCTGGTTGTGGCTCTTCATCGCATCGAGCATGGTGCGCACGTTGCCGTTGATGAAGCGCAAGGTCGACTCGTAGCGGATGGCGTTCTCGGCGAAGGCACCGCGCTCGCGGTTCATGTCGACGCTGTTGTTGTCCAGATTGGTCTGGCTGGCGGTGGCGTAACGCAGCGTGGGTGCCGTGCGCCCGTGGCTGGCCGGGGCCATCACTTCGACGGCTATGCCCTGCCCTGTCGCTGCGGCGCCGCCGGTGGCTTGGCGCAGCGCCTGGGCGAAGTCGAAGTCGCGCGCCTGGTAGCCCGGCGTGTCGGCGTTGGCGATGTTGCTGGCGATCAGCCGTTGCCGTTCAGCCCGCAACATCAGGGCCTGGCTGTGGAACTCCAGCGAATCGGTCAGCTTGGGGATCATCCTGGTGCTCCTGCAGGGCCGTGCAGACCTCGACCTATGGAGCGAATTCTGGGCAGCCCGGGCGCGAACATGAGCCGGATAAGGCCGTGCTTGCGCCGCCAATTCCTGCCTACGCGTCGCCCGGGCGCTGGGTACATTGGCGGCGTGACGAACGTCTCCGCCCTCCGCCTTGCCCTGGCCGCTGCCTTGCTCGCCCTGGGCGCGACTGTCGGCGCGCAGCCCCCCGCCGACGGCGTGAGCCGCGCCGTGGAACTGGCCCGCAGCGCGGCCGTTGCCCGCGCGCCTGCGGGCGCCCGCGTGCTGGCCAGCGCCGGGGCCATCGACCCGCGACTGCAACTGGCCCCCTGCACACAAACCGAAGCCCACCTGCCGCGCAACAACCCTGTGTGGGGCCGCACGCGGGTCGGTTTGCGTTGCACGCAGGGGCCCGTGGCTTGGAGCATCTTCGTGCCGGTGCAGATCCAGGTGCTGGCGCCGGCGCTGGCCACCGCAGCCGCTCTGCCCGCGGGCGCCCGCCTGGCCCTGGGTGACCTGGGCATGGTCGAGGTCGACTGGGCCGCCGGCGGCCTGCCCTTCGCCGCCGGCACCGATCTGGTCGGCCGCGTCCTGGCCCGCCCGCTGCCGGCCGGCCACGCGCTGCGCGCGGCTGATCTGCAGGCCCGCCAGTGGTTTGCCGCGGGCGACACGGTGCGCATTCGTGCCAGCGGGCCGGGATTCGCCATCACCGGCGACGGCCAGGCCTTGACCAACGGCGTCGAAGGCCAGCCGGCGCGCGTGCGCACCGACCAGGGCCGGGTACTCAGCGGCCTGCCTACGGGCGAAAAGCGCGTCGAGGTCGGCCTTTGAAACCACTTGACCCCAGGTGGGGCACAAAATCGTGAAAATTTGTCAGCTGGCCCTAAAGTCCGCCTGCACACAGGCCGATAGCCCGTTTATGTCAACGGGTCAACACGGACACCGTGTCCCAGACAGGAGCCCACCATGAAGATCGGTCCCCTCGATTCAAAACCACCCGTCTCGCCTTTGCAGGCCGAGCGCAAGACCACGCCTGAGGCTGCGGCCCCGCAACCCGCGGAAGCCAGCACCAAGGTCGCCTTGTCTCCAGCAGCGTCTTCGCTGTCGGTGGCCACGGGCGACGCTGCCTTCGACACGGCCAAGGTCGAGCGCATAGCCCAAGCCATCCGCGACGGCAAGTTCAAGGTCAATGCCGACGTCATCGCCGACAGGTTGATCATCAACGCCGAAGAGTTGCTGGGCCCGAAGTCCAAGCCCAACTGAACTCCGAGGCGACTGACCGATGATCACGTTGCACGACGAACGCCGCGCCTCGCACCGGGCGGCCGCACTGGAAGCACCCCTGGCCGCCGTCGAACAAGGCCTGAGCGCGCTCAGCATGGCCCTGCACCGCCAGGATGCCCCTGCGGTCGAGCGCGTCGCGGCAGAGTTGCACACGGCTCTGGCCGCGGCGGTCGACCACTTCGGCCGCGCTGCGAAATCCGGTGGCGTTCCACCCGGCATGCGGCGCCGCCTGGCTCTGGCCGGCGGCCAGGTAGCCGCCCAACGCGAGGCCCTGGCGCGCGCCACGGCGTCGCTGGACCGTGCCATCGACGTGCTGCTGCCCCGCCTGCCCGCTCAACCGGCTCTGTACTCGGCCGGTGGCAGCACGGCACGGGCCATCCGCCAGGGCGGCAGCCTGCTGGCCTGAAGCAGCGCCTCGGGCACGCGGCGCGGTTCCCACCAACGACAAAACCGGCCGAGGCCGGTTTTTTGCTGGTCTGTGCGACTTCCACCTAGGGCGTCGCCTCGAGCTGCCTCGCAGGACAGCGTCGGGCCTACCACTCTCGCAGCCGCGCCCGCAGCCGGGCGATGGACTGGCTGTGCAGTTGGCAGACGCGGCTCTCGGTGACGCCCAGCACGGCGGCGATTTCCTTCAGGTTCATGTCCTGCTCGTAGTACATGCTCATCACGTACTGCTCGCGTTCGGGCAGGTTCTTGATGGCCTCGACCAGGGCCTCGCGCATGCGCTGGTCTTGCAGCCGGGCCATGGGATTGGCATCGCGGTCGACCACGTGGCGGTCCAAGAAGTCATCGTCGCCTTCGTCACCGCTCATGTCTTCCAGGCAGATGAGCTGGGTGCCGCGCACCTTGCCCAGCAGTTCCTGGTAGTCGACCAGCGACAGGCCCATCTCGCGCGCAATCTCGCCTTCGCTGGGCGCGCGGCCGAAGCGCTGTTCCAGCTTGTGCACAGCGGTTTCGATGCTGCGCTGGTGGCGGCGGTCACCGCGGCTCATCCAGTCGTTGCCGCGCAACTCGTCGAGCATGGCGCCGCGGATGCGCTGGGTGGCGAAGGTCTCGAACTGCACGCCCTGCGCGGCGTCGAAGCGCGACAGCGCGTCGCTCAAGCCGATCATGCCGACCTGGATCAGGTCGTCGAGCTCGACATTGGCCGGCAGCTTGGCGATCATCTGATGGGCCAGGCGGCGCACCAGCGGGCTGTACTGCTTGAGCAGCTGGCCGGCGTCGAGTTGTCCCTTGGCGGTGTACATGGGTGCGCCCTCTAGCGAAAAACGTGTGTGGTCGATGTCGACCCGAATGAACCGGCAGCGGCGCCGGCCGGCGCGGCGCGCCAGTTCGGGACCTCTTCGAGACCGAGCTGCGCTGCCAGCAGCCTGGCCAGCGCCTCGTCGGTGGGGTCGCCCGGCTCGCCGGCAGGGTCGATGAGCGCCCAGTCGTGCAGCAAGGCGCCGAGGAAGCCGTCGGCACAATGCGCCAGCGTCGATGCAATGCCCGGCGCCCGAGGTGAGCCCGGGGCGGCCGCCAGCAAGAGGTCGTACGTCATCAAGCCGCAACGCCGCGCCAGCAGCTTGCAGGCGGCATAGGCGTGCTTGACACTTTCGGGGTGGTCGGCCGCAATCAGCACCGGCCGGGCGCTGCGGTGCATCAGCATCCGCGCCAGGTCGGCGGCTTCAGCGTGCAGCAGCATCACCTCGGCCTGCGGCGCAGCCGCATGCAGTGCGTCGATGAAAGCCCCGGCGTAGCCGCGGGTGTCCACATGAGCCATGGGCAGGCCGCGCGCGGCCAGGTAGCACACGCGCGGCGACAGCCGCTCGACGCAGGCCGACAGGTCCAGCAAGGCCAGTTCATGGGCCGGTGGCGACTGCAAGGCGGCGTCCACCACCAGCACCTGGCGGCCCTGTTCGGCCAGCACCGCAGCCAGGCGGTCGAGCACCACGCCGCAGAACGGCACATGCGGGTTGGCCACCAGCGGCAGCACACGGCGCTGGCGGCCCGAGAACATGCGGCGCAGGCCGTCGGCCTGGTCCTGAGGCGGCGCGCTGGCGGCCGTGGCGTAGAAGTCGTGCATGGCGTCAGGCGTGCAGCATCGAAGCGGCAGGCGCCGACGGCGGCGGCAGCGGCTGGCCGGCGAAGATCAGGCTCACGTCGTGGTCGTCGAGCCGCCAGGCCGGGCCGCTGGGGTTTTTCATGGCGCGCTGCATCAAGGCGTTGGCCGACAAGCGGTGCCAGTCCTCGGGCACGCGCTGGCCGTTGGCCACGGCCAGCACCGTGAGCTTGTGGCGGATCATCGAATCCAGCGCCGGGCCCAGCTTCACGGCCTCGTCCATCTTGGACAGGATGACGCCGTGGCAGCTGGTCGCGCCATAGGCTGCGAGCTGGTCCTCGATGGTTTCGCCCTGGGCCGACGCATTGACCACCAGCAGGCGCTGGATAGATCTGTGGCCCAGCATGTCCAGCAGCTCGCGGGTCCGGCTGTCGCGCTGGGCCATGCCGGCCGTGTCGATGAGCACCATCTTCTTGGCCGACAGCAGGTCCAGCAGATCCTCCAGCGATGCCCGGTCGTGCGCCGTGTGCACAGGCACGCCCAGGATGCGGCCGTAGGTGCGCAGCTGTTCGTGCGCGCCGACGCGGTAGGCGTCCAGCGTGATCAGGCCCAGCTGCGTGGCACCGTGCCGCGCCGCGAAGGCTGCGGCCAGCTTGGCCGTGCTGGTGGTCTTGCCCACGCCGGTGGCGCCGATCATGGCGTACACGCCGCCCGCGTCTTCCAGCGCGCTGTCGCGCTCGGCGGTGGGCAGGTTGCGCTCCAGCACGCTGGCCGCCCAGGAGATTTCCTCGACGTCGGCGGGCAGGCTTTCGACCAGCTTGCGGATCAGCGCGGGCGAGAAGCCGGTGTCCAGCAAACGCTGCGCCAGCAGGGCCTGGCGCGGCTGGCGTTGCAGCTTTTCCATAAAGG
>ENA-OBIT01000146-OBIT01000146.1-metagenomes-genome-assembly--contig:-NODE-146-length-30181-cov-13.3068_pt1 | contig 30181 bp, 36 predicted proteins | sample MGYA00153386_OBIT01 | MGnify analysis MGYA00153386
CAGTTCAAGCCGGGGGGATTTAGCAAGTCTGGGTTGACCTCTAATCGCATCTTCGCCCACTCCAAAACTTGTTTAGCTGAGGCTGGGTTGGCGAATGGGTAAGTTAGCCCTTTTTTTTCCTTGAAGACTGAGAAGCTATTACAGTACGAGGCGATATGTGGACGCAACTCGGAGTCTGGTGAATATTTGTAATGATTGCCAGTCCAGTAGTAGAGTTTGTTATCGGCGCATATCCAAGGCTTATCACCAAACAGGAAATTTAGCGCTTGCTGGTTGAATTCTTTCTTTAAGTCGGAGCCATCGCCATATTTAAGGTTTTCTTCGGGGATTTTGGCGTCATCCTCTGCACCTTTGTTTTTTTTGCGAGCAGCCGACTCTTGTTGTAGCCTTTTGAGCCAGTTTTTATAGCTTTCGACATTCTTGAACTCTTCCCATTTTTCCCCCTTGGTGAAGATCAAGTCGTCAACACCCTTGCCTAACTCCAAATCCCAAGTAGGTATAGTAATCACACAGCCCGCCCGCAAAAGAGCAGCACAGAAGCCGATCAAAGCGTCTTTGACTTCTGATTTTTTGATAATATCCGAATCAAAAAATGGCTCAACCGGGCGATACTTGACCGCAAGCTTCTTCAAAGATGGAACAAGATTCCCTCCTCGTCCTTGGGTAGTTCCCATGTCTACGCCACTGATCGAAATCCCAATAATTCCTTGAGCCAATAACGAGGCCGCCTTCTTTCCTCCCTCAGCAGGGGAGATTGGCAACTGGGGATTGTCCAGCACCCAACGCCAAAACTCATTTGTTATTTCGAGCGAGTCTTGGTAAATACTTGTCCCATCAGGTAAAGCCATCCCGTAGCGCTGACCAACTTTCCGCCATACCCACATGGGAACTCTCAAACAGGCGGCGTCGTAAGCGCGTTTTTGGGTTAGGTATTTGGCAAGTGTGCCATCGGGAAATGCAAATTCTTTGTCAGGCTTAAATTGTCCGATACCCGTGTCACAGCCTGTTTCTGGGTCTATCCCGGTATATAACCAGCCAGCCGATCCTTTATACCCTTTCCAGTCCAGAAACTGGGCTATCTGATGAGTACACTCAACTGATCGAAAGTTCAGACGCGCCAAATCGTCGGGAATGGCGCTGTCTGCCATCTCATTAAGATGCGTAGCTGACAAGCTGTACGGAATTGGGCGTTTCCTTTTCTCTTCCCGATCGGCGGCCAGCAATTCTTGCAGTTCGCTAGGCGGGAGGATAGCATTCTGAATTTCTTCATTGCTACAACCACCTTCCCAACACGTACCCCTGTTGTCGTCTTTGTGGATGGTAAATTTGGGGCTATTGCAGTTCGGGCAAAAAAACCTGTTTCCCTTTGATGGGGTCAGCCGTTCTGTATAGTCGTTGATATTGAATAACATTAGACCGCACCCCCAATCGCTGCAAAGGTTCCAGCAGAGAATCCCCGGTTTGCTTGCGCGGATACCGTGGATTGTGGATTTATTGCTGCAAAGGTGGCCCCAAACAATCCACGGTTATGTTGCGTGTTTAGAGGGGATTGTGGTAGAATAGGCTGATAACAAGGCTTTGCAGGCTCTTGAAACTTATGGGTAGCTCTATGGGTAGTGTAAGAATTCCGGGAACGTGCGATCGAACCGCTACAGATAACGCGAAGGCAAGCAAGCAAGCTAGCACCAACAGTCACAGCGCCAATAGAGCGTGTGCATTGTGAGACAAGGTATGTCATTATGTTATTAGGAGCCGGCCCTTATTGACGGCGTAGTTCCTAACTTTGTTACTAAAACCTGCCAAGATTTTTCACAAGCAAAGTTAGGGGTTTATAGATAATACTAAAAAAGCGCTGGAAGCTTACGCTGCCTGCGCTTCTTCATTGTATGTCTGTGTTTTGGCTTCAGTTTTTTCGAGCTTCTCAATCTGCATATAAAAATGCTTCAGATAAGTCTCTAGCGCATTTTGGATAAAATACGATCGGCTGATTCCTAAATGCTTAGCCGCAGCATCGACACCCTCTATTACCTCGGAAGAAATAGAGAAAGATTTGGCGTGTTTGTAGTTTGGAGAGGGAAGCATAAATCACAATCGGTGTTGAGATTATTACTGCCATCTTACAACATCAAACTCTATTGCGATCGATATTTTGCCGTGAATTTAGGAATTGACCGACTATGAGTGACTATGACCGACTGTGACAGACTGTGACCGCTAGACAGCTTGCTGCTTCGATCGGACAGCCTTCCCCACTTTTGCCTAAAAAATTAGCTACCAGCGTATTATATGCGGGATATATACATCAGCCGATCGCCTATTGCTTTTTCTGAGGATAGGGTGTATTTTTACAACTCCAATTAGCCAAAGGAACGTCAGAGAATTGGTTTGAAAATACCGACGCAGGCAAGGCACAGTCGCAGAATATGCCTTATTTACCACTTTATGTAAATACGCTTTTACCCCACAAATAAGCGTAAACGAACTATTAATAAGTAGTCGATCGCCCACACAGTCGCGGTTCCCCACAATCGCCGATAGCACCGTCGCCACATTCCCCACGGGCGATCGGCAGTCGCTTCAGTTTTGCCCGCCGCCGTTGCCACGGTTTCGGAGTTGGTTGTTGAGGTATTGCCAGAGGTCGCGAATTTCTGTCTGAATGATTCGCATTTGCTCCCGCCATTCGTTTTGCTGCTGTTGAAGCAGCCTCAGCGCTCCTTGATGGTCTTGGATTACTGAAACCATGCGATCTACCCGATCGACTAAACGATCAAGTAGTTCAGTGCTTGCCTGTTGCTGCACCGCAATATTGTCAACGCGCTCTGTCAGTCGGTCAATGGCTGCGGTGTTGGCGCTGGTTTGAACTTCCAGCCGCCCGATCGCATCACTGTTCGCCTCCTGCTGCACCGCAATCCGATCTATGCGATCGGTCAGTCGGTCAATGGCGGCCGTGTTTGCCTGCTGCTGCACTGCGGTGGCTGCGAGGATTGCTTCTATTCGGTCTAGCCGATCGCTTGAGTTCATTTAGCTTTCTCCTTTACTAGACATTAACTAGACATCAACTAGACCGTGTAGAACCTCTAGCCTGCTTACTTTTTGCCGTTGCCTTAGTGGCTGTGGTTGCTTTGGTTCGGGTGGATGACGGTTTGACTTCGGGCGGGTCTTCTGGGTTGTTGGCAAGCCAAATTCTCATCTCCTGTTCCAGTAGTAAATTGCAGAGATTGGACATAGACCGCTTCTCCTCTTTAGCTCGCCGCTCCAACGCCTGAAACAGTTCTGGTTCTAAATATATAGTTGTGCGTGGTTTGTCTGTGGCCACATCAATCTCGTTAAAAGGTACTTTTCATCATTCTCCCCCCTTAGATGAGTTTTGTCATTTTAGTTCATTACTACTTGACACGTTGCATGACTAGCCATTAACATAGCGCATAGTGATGAATCGATTCCAAATCGATTCAGAATTGATTCTCCCAAAGCAGGCTAAACTATGAACCTTGAAAACCAGGCTGTGATTGATGTAGAGGTTGAAAAAATCGATACTCCTGAGCGCGAATCGATTGCGATCGAGCGGTGGTATTCAGCCGCACAAGTGCAGCGCATCCTTGATTTGAACAAATCGGGGCTGCAAAAAGCAATCGCCAAGCTACAAGACATTTACGGGATTGAGCTTAAAACTTTACGGCGTGGGGAAGCGCGGGCAACCGAATATTCCCAGATTGCTCTGGATGCGATCGAACTGCTGAACGCTGGCAAGTTCACCGAGCTCCGCAACTTGGTAGATAAAGTGCCGGCCACGGCTTCTCCCTCCCCAGCCGGAGCACTGACAATTGCCGAATATACGCCCGCCCTCGATCGACGGATCACCCAATTGAATCAGAATGCAAATTCTGCCTCGGCATCTTTGAATCAAAATGTGCAGCAGCTTCTAGCTCAAATTGCTTCCGAAAATCAGGCGGCCGGGCAGCGCGACGCTGACTTGGATACTGCTGAAATCAACGCAGCTCAAAACCGTGGGGCCACGCGTGCTCTGGCAGTATTTCAGGCTGAGCAAAAAGCTCAAGCTGAAGTTCTGGCACAACTGCGGGCAATGAAGCTGGGGGCTGAATCATGAGCTTTTACAAAGTGAAAGTGCAGCGCGAAAGCAACACCCCGCGAGTGTTTAATGTCAGTGCCAAAAAGTCTCAGGACGCTGTTCTAGTGGCAGCCCAAAGCCTTCGAGAGGAAGGGATAACAGACGCGAAAGGTATCGAAGTCATCGGTCAAGTTAACAGTTTAAGGGATTGATTAATATGGTACGAATCATCAATGGCGTAGTGTTTGAAGACGGCAAACCGGGAAAACGAGTTATCAATACTAACGGCGGAAATTACGTTGAGAAAATCGAGGGTGATTTTATCGATGGCACGGTTATCAACCACAAGTCGACTCCAACACGCCAGGACTTATCTAAAGATGGCGATGCAATTGACGTAAAATCTGAGGAGGTTTAGGCGATGCTTGATGATGACAAAGACTTCGACAAAAACGTGACACGGCTGATGATTGGCGGTGTGTTGTTGATTGTCTTCGCGGCCGGCTACGATGCCGGAAAATCCGCAAGCAAACAAACCCCGCTTATCAGTGTACAGGGCAATCTCATTATCCAGCAAGATAGTTTCAATTCAAGCCAGCCGGCAACCGTCGAAAAGTGAATCGGCTGACTCGCAAGCAAAGCCCTTATCTCCAAGGGCTTTACCGCACTCTAAGGAGATTTTACCATGCAATTTCGAGTCGCGCAAACACCGGGCGCTGCACACGTTCAAAAAGAATTTGGCTATCAGTCGGGAATGCTTACTCCAGAGATAGTGCGTGAAGCCGCGCGCCAAGCAAAAATCTGGGATCTTCAAAGACAGCTACGAACTGCTTATAACAGGCACGACGCGAAAATTCGAGGAAACAAAGTTGAAATCGAAAGACTCACTTTAGAGGCGATCGATAACGGGCTGAAGGATGGGATACAGATCCAAAAATATGTAAACGATGCAATTAAAGCGGCTGCAAAATATGATTCAAAGATTGCTACCCTTGCTCATCAATTACAAAATGAATTGAATTTGGTAACAGCCGAGGGCTTGTCAACTACAACCCTCGCAAACATGGATTTCCGTCAGCGCTTATTATTGATTAAAGCGGATCATCAGGCAAAAGGTGAGATTCGGACTAACAGATTTGAACAATCTCTCAGACTGATCCAAGCATCACCTCAACAGGCAATCGCTATGCAAGGGCGAAAAGCTGCTCTCAACAACTACATCAACGCCAAGGATTTTGATGCAGTTCCAGCCGTACCAGGTAGCAATAGTGGCGGTAATAGTGGTTTGAATATTGGTGGTAATGACAATGGCTTTTTAGGTGGTTTGTTTAACTTCTTTTCTGGACGCAAATAGTAGTTTGTCGGGCGGGTAAATCCCCGCCTTTTCTCTCGTGAATATCTCGGAATTCGACTCTTCAGAATTTGACTATCTCAATGCTGACAATTTTTTACAAACTGAAACTCAAACCCAATCTATCAATCCCGAAGTTACTAACATTGAGCGGTTCTGGAGCTTGACCGGGAACTGGGGCGAATTTGGCAGTTACTTCGGCGCTGGACTATCTGTATCGCTCATCGTGCGGGCAATTCCGGCTCTGATACCTAGCGCTGTTATTCTGATTCCTGCTGTCGGTTTGGGGCTGGGATTATTCGGATTGATGGCCGAGGGTGTTGCGAAACTACGCAGTCAATTAATCTTTTTGGCAGTCGCTACCGCATTAATTGCGGGTAACTGGGACGCTTGGCAAGCTTGGATAATTGCTAATTCTCAGTTGTTGATTTTTAGCCTTGCCTTAATCATAATCACCCTCGGCTTTGTCGGCGCGCAAATTTGGAGTAAATTGAATGTTAGCCAATAGAAATCAGCCAATTATTGCAGGGCTTTTAAGTCTAAGCGTTGCCGGAATTGTAGGCGCTACAGCCTTACAATTCAATGATCGAATTGAGTACAAAATTGGCAATAGGATAGAGTCTCAGCCCGCATGGTTAGTACCCTCAAAAGCTGAATTTAGAAGTGTAGAGCGCGGGTATGGTGGCATTAAGATTCTGCTTGCTTTATTGGCTACTGGGGGCATGATAACAGTGATGCTGATCGCCAGAAAAGAGGGGGAATTAGAGCCAACTCGGCAACGAATCAAAGGTTATCAACAGAAAGCTTATGAATTCGATTATGCTGCTGAATCTGCCTATCAAATGGCAAAAACCCAGCAACAGTACAATACATTATTAAAAGCGGATGGGGTAGCTTTTGAGGGTGAAATTGAGGAGGCTTATTATAAATCATTTGGAATTGACCCCAATGCTCAACAGCCACAACTTACAGGAACCGCGACACTAGACTCTGTGAATAATCCTGGTGACAAAGTGGAACGGGCGACAGTTGCGGTAATTGAGTCTGATCAAGCAAGTAATTCACAAATGCCGGATTTAACCTGGTATCCCTCAGTGCTCATTCACGGTGTACCGGGTGCGGGCAAAACATTTTTTGTGGAACAAGAGGTTAAAAAACGGCTAGCAGAGGGGCATCAAGTTGTCGTGCTTGACCCCCATGCAGCGTATGGGCAGTGGGAAGGCTGCGAGATAGTTGGAACTGGAATGGATTATGAAGCGATTGATGTCAAGTTAAGGTGGTTTAGAAAGCAGGTTAAAGACCGTTACAAGGAAAGAAGCAGCGTTCCTAACCCCACATTTAAACCTCTAACTATCGTAGGTGAGGAGTTCACTAACTGGGAGTGTAACTGCGAGGAAAGTGACGAGCATTACCGCACCTGTAATAGCGATATTAGGAAGGTAGAGTGCCACTCAATTATCGTTAGCCACCTCGTAACACAAGCGGGTTTAGGTGGTGGTAAAGGGCTAGCTAAGATGAGGGTAGGCATGATAGAAGTGGAACTGTTGGGCATTTTTAACCCAGCAACTAAACGGGCAACCCCCAAATTTGAAGCCCTGGTAAAACTCCCCGGACAGTCGCAAGCCGATCGCACTTTGGTTAAGTTGATCAAGCACTCAGACCCGAAAAATGCGACTGTTCCCAATGTTTCCGACGCTCAAATTGACACTTCCAATAATCTATCGGGAACGGTCGGGAACGTTCCCCAGGTCGGAGCGGAAAACCTTGGAAACCCTTGCGGAATGGGAACGGAACGCTTGGAAGCTCTTTTGGCAGAAGTGCTTGCAGAAGCTTCCCCGCCCGTATTTTCGGAAAACTTTTCGCTCTCGAAACACTCTGAGCGGGTGCAATTAGCAAAAATGGTAATTGCACAAAACTTAGGCAAGGAACAAACGATTTTATTGCTCTGGGGAATTCGCCCCGGGGGAAGGAATCATACCATGTACACAGAAGCGCGCAAAATGCTCGATCGACTAATTGAAGGCGAAACCAGTTAATTATGGTAGGTGATCGATCAAGCTCAGTTAGATAGATTTTTGTTGATTAATTTGTAAAGCCCTTTTATTGCAGCCATACAAACCCCAATCGCATCACTAGGCGCTAGCATTCTACTAGGGGAAATGGGTGATTCGTCTTCGTCGATCTCAACGTCTCCTCCTAACCCAAAAGCTGCATAGAAATCTTGCGCCATACAGCTTAAGTTTCTAATTCGAGTATCACTCTCTTTAAAATTATAAGTATAAGTTGGAATCTGTAGAAGCAATTTTAGAATTTCGACATCATTGGTAGGTAGTAGATTCTCTTTTTTATTGCGATCGGAGACAGATGTTAGAACCCCATTGGGGGTCATATGCGCTGAGTAAACGCCTCCGATAGAAAAAAACAAATGAGTGTTATCGGTTCTGAGAGTCGGATGTCTACTATTGGGATATCCTGGTAGAGAATTTAACCCTTTGTATAGGCCGATAAAACCACCATCAGTTACGACTGTACTACTGTAAATGTTAAGGTTGCCATTATCGTATAGCCAATGCCAGCCACCATTCGCAGCATTCAAAGACCAGACCCCGTGATCTCGAGTATTAGCACCAAACATCAATACAGCGCCATCTGTTGCGCTTGTAAAACGAATACCAGCATAGCCGGTACTTGCCCCTGGGATAGCTATAGATCCATATCCAGTGACGGGGTATTGAATTGGTAAATTGCCACTATTCCAGATTTTATTCCAAGGGTTAAAAGTCCCTGCTGTAATTGTGCGAAAATAAAACTCATTGGGAATATTGTGCTGGCATCCGGCCTGCATACCCCAAAAATTACTTGAATTTCTGTGACGAGTTTGAAACCCATTAAGGTGATTGATTCCAGCAGGGAAAATGCTTGAAGCTCCATAAACATCAATGAATCCTGATGTGGTAAAAACATTGTTTGTAGTAGCTGTACCGCCTCCGCCTAGCGACTTACTGTCCTCATCGCCAAACACTACTCGTGAGATATCAACTCCATCAAGTAAGTCTGAGTCAGCAGCCTTGAAAGTAGCTCTATCAATGCTTTCGATTGTTCCCTTTGTGTTATTTCTGCCTAGTAAAGTATTCGCGGGTAAGTTGATCAGTTTTCCATTAACCGCTAATTCTAGCGAGGCAATTCTTGCCGACAACATCTCTACATCGTCATCTTTTTTTTTGCTAAAGCTGACAATTTGTCGCCAAGTCCCTTTAATTACTAAATAATCATTTATTTTTAGTGGTTGATTCCACTTTGGTTCAATTTTAACGCCAAGCTTAAAATTACCCGCTATTAACAAAGTTTCATTGCTAGAGAGAAACGGCACTAGAATTGGCACGTGAGTTTCAGATCCGCCCTGATTTTGTAAAACCACTTCACTCTCATATTGCCAGGGCCCATTACCGCTAGCCACATACAATCCCAAGCTTACTTTCTGTCCCTGAGTGCGGATTTTGGCTATTTCGGCCATCGTGGCAGATTCGCTCATCAAGGCGTTTGTGTCCGGCCACGGAGCCTCTAAAAGGCTCAAAAGTCCAACCGTTACTTTTAGATCCTCAAGCACGGCTTGGAATTCTACCAAATAATCTTGATCGAATATTTGATATTTAGCATTAGCAGCATTCATGTCGAGGACAGTAATAATATTATTGCTGTCCGCTACGGTTATCCTACGGTTGAAATTTCCTGTCGATCGCGCTGGTTCCATGTTTTTAGCTCAGGTAAATTCTACCGGAATAGGTTGTATCACCGTTCGCTGCCACTGTCATGTCCAGTGGGAAACCACTCCATCGAATAGCACAATTTCCGTTTGTGGTGCCTCCTGCCGAAGTAGTCCCCATGCTGAATCCGAATTCTGTAATGTAGTTACCGTTAGTTAGGTTTTTGGATGTGTCGAGTTCTAGCAGCTTAATCCGTCTGGCCGCATCAATTAAAGCAATTACCTCATTAGGCGGCGCAGCATCTCCGCCAGTTGGAGCCGTCCAGATAACTCCCGTTAGATAGGACGCTGCCGCAATTGAAATCAAACCGCCCGTTCCTGACGAGATTGTGATCGGGACAGACAGCGAACCGCTCATCGCTCCTGCACTGTTAATCGTTCTCTCTAAATTTCTAATGGTGGTGGGATTTCGCGCTGTGTTCATTTGCTGTCCTAGCAGGAAATTTACGCATCCGCAAAACCAATCTTCTACAGATGTTATACCCGAAAGAGTGCCACCGGTGCCGTTTGTATAAGCTGCCATGTCATACTATTTAATGAATGTAATTAAATGAATTATTGCATAAATCACGATAATTTATCACTAAGTGCAGGGTAATAAATGGGTATTACTGGTAGGGGGAAGATTGGATCAAGTAACGATATTAACACTGGCGAATATACCGCGCCAGAGTCAAAGGGTTCACTTGGTTTTGATTTTGACACTCCTCGAATAGGAAATCCCTCTAATTCTATTCGAGATTCTATAATTGGAAGTGGCCCAAAGGCTCCTAAATCTTCCATAGGGTTAGGCGTTGGTGCATCTCCCGTTGGCAATTTAGGACTAGGTTTAGAGATTCCCTTGCCTGTTGCCGCGCCTGTGTCGGCACGGGGTGGAGTCTCGATCGATCCAGCTACAGGAGAAATTCGTGGTGGCTATGGCGGTCTAGGAATTGGTAAAGGGCCTGTTGGTGCATCCGTAGATGTTGGCGTAGACACTCCTAAGGGTAGTGAGGATTTTGGTTGCTTTAAATATGTGACTTTCAATGTGGGGCCCTTTTCTCACACTGTGAGTAAAAATGAATGTGAACCAAAGTCGCCTAATAAAAGTTCGTCAACATCAACTTCCTCGCCTCCTTCTAATCGCATTTATACTCCAAATATTTATCCGCCCGGTAGTGACAAAAATTGCGAAGTATGGTTGAGTCTCAAAGGAGAAATTCGGTATTTTTATCAGGGATTTTACGAAGTAGTTTTTACTGAAACAACTGTAAATTACAGTTACACTACAAACCAAGGAACCTCAACTCGACTACAGAAAAAAAGACGAGTAGGTGCTGGCTATGATACAGATTGGGTAATAATACCTTCCGATTACGATAGTATGACATTCACTGGAGGAGGTGCTACTGAATATCGACGCTTGGCTCCGAGTGGTAGAAGCGTCTACGATTCAAACATCGGTAACGCAACTATTATCTCTGGACGCGAAGATGATATATATCAATATATATCTCAAATTCTTGACGCTCCAAAGACAGGTACGGGAACCTATTCAGAATACGTCCATACTATAGTAGCCGGACAATGTGATTTACCTGACAACAAGACTGAACCTATAAATAACAACGTTCCCAATTTGATTAACGTACCTCAAGGTCTTCCAAACCCTCCACCAACTAAGAAAAAAATGGACGATAAATGTTGTAAAGCAATAATTCAATTGCAATTGGAAACATTACGACTACTTGGGAGACAACTGGGCCCAAAAGGAGTAATGGCACAATCAAAAGAAAAAGGGTTTATTGGTGAAGAAATAGAACGCACACTAACGCCTATTGACAATCCCAATAATCCCGAAAAAGTCAAGGTTAGGTTTACAACTGTTTATCAGATGTTAATGTACGCATTAAAGCAGGGAATTGCTCTCGACACAGCATTAGATCCTCAAAGCTACAAAGTACCTACCGGGAAACTTCAGAATCCTGCATATAGTAGAGACTCAGAGCATTCTTTAAAGTCAAACAATCAACCCAGTAAAGACAAAGCCGGCAACAGTCGAGAATTAGAAATCAACAAAGATGACGCTGTTAAAATGAGTGGATTTTTGCAGCAGCAATCGTATATGTTTAAAATGATGCAACGGCTAGAGTACCTGTTTCCACCGGGTGAATTAAAAGATGCTTTAATTGCCAAAAGTTTATTAATTCCGGGTGCTAAAGGTGACATCAAGATTCACAATATGATTATGGCGTACGAAGTCCAGATGCAATATTTGGATGCTACGTTAGGCAATCCCCGAGAAATTTTGACAATCAAAGATGCTAACCCGGCAATTGAGGGCGATCAACCAATTGAAATCCAATCGCTATCGGTTTCTGATTTGTTAAGGCAAAATATAAAGTTTCACATTGACACGGGTGGCGATGTTGATGCTTTGGTTAATTTAGTTCTGCGAGATTTCCGAACAAATTTGGCAAATCGACTTGACCAAATCAAAACGGCTGAAATGGTACAGGCGTTATTTGAAGATTCGGGAATGCTTGAGAAACAAGAATATGTGGATGTCCACCTTGAAGGCGATCCTTATGCAGGGCAATGGATAAAAGGTCAAGGATTTAAAGCTAATCCTGACTTGGAAAAAAAGACCGAAGAATCTACAGAAAAAGTGCTTAGAGAAACTATGAAACCAACCGAACAACGAGTTAAAGTTTCTCGCAGGCACAAGGATGAAAAAACCGATATGCGTGATTTGCTGCGAGGTTTGGCTGATTTTATTCAACGTTTATTATCAATCCCGTCCGCAGGAGATGCTGGCAAATCAATCGATCAACTTGTAGAATCTGCTAAATTTAAGATTCAAACAGACATGGCTTTGCTTCGGCAAAACGTAACTCAAGCTGCTGCTGCTAGCAGAAATCGCACAAAAAAAAGGAAAAAATAAGATGAATTTGACACAAGGTTACTTGCCCCAGTCTTGGTTTAAGGGCGAAGGTCTGAAGGAAATTGCCGACGCTGTTGCCGGATTCTGGAATAATATTGTGACGGCTGCTGGGGATTTAATTAATAAATTTGCTAATTTTGTGCAAAGTCAACTCAACAAAATCAACATTTTTGGCGTAAATTTTGGGAGTTGGTTGCAACAAGATCCCATCAGTGCGGTAGCTGGCGCTGGTGCGGCTTTGCTAAGTGGCGGAGTAGTTTTGGTTGTTGGCGGTGTTGTTGCCGGCTTTGTTAGCGGTGGTATTGTAAAAATTTGGAAAATGGTAAAATTAGGACTTGATGCGCTGGGATTAGGTGGATTAGTTCGGGCGGCAGTTGGTGGAGTACAGCGAACTTGGAATTACAACCATCAAATCTCAGATAAACAAATTCGAGCGCAGCAAAAATCTTTAATTGACAGCCAAGCCGGAATATGGGGAGAGGCTTTAGGTAGTATGGTAGGCACTTTGTGCGGGTTTTCATTAGGTCGAGTCGCTTACGCTAATCAAGCCGATCTGGTTCGATTTAACCCAGATTTAATAGCCAAATTGGATCAGTTGAGAATTAATAATTTTGATGAAGACTCGGAATTGTGGGAGGAAGCGGTACAAAACCTTAAAAGTGCGATCGCCAGCACTGGTAGAGCAGCTATGAATATCGCAGGACTCGAAGCTTATTTGAACACTAGAAAAGCCATAAAAGCTATCAGTCGCGGTGTTAATCTTTCCAGCATTCACCCAGGACTTGGTAAAATGGTGGAGACTTGGGGAGAGGAAGGACAAAAACCCTGGAGCTTTGCTAGTGCTCAGGAAGAATGGATCGAATCATTGCCCGAGGGTGCAGTCCAAAATTTCACAGAGAATTTTTTAGAAGCTGCACAAGATATGTGTGCAGAGTCAAGCCTTCAAGTCTCTTACGCTTTGTAAAATTTATGGCTGGTACAAATTCGTGGATTGGAATAGGTCGGCAAGTTTTGGATCAATACTTGCAAGCCGAAGGTGGTGGCGGTGGTGGCGACGCTGGACAAATGGGTGTCGATGTTTTTGTCAACGGATTTGAGGATGAATTTCCCGGCGATGCAGACGATCCGATCGGCGGAACCTATCAAGGATATTCGTTAGAGGCTAATCGAGCTTCTGAAAGTCGCCCCTGGGGTGGCAATTTTAGCGATCGCCCTAAAATTCACGAACTTAACCAGCCACCCGCAGCGCAAGTTTTGGGATGGCGGGTAATTGATTTTTATCCAAATCGCGATCACAAGTCTGAATTTTATCGGCTTGCTGGCACACCCGCCGAATTACGGCAAATGCTGCAAGTAATTCAAGCCACTCGAATTGTTACCGGAGCTCGGGTAAATTTTGAGGCGTGGTTTGAGCAATGGGAAAAAGGATTTCCCGAATTTACCGAGAATCGATCGGATAGTAACTTTTTGCTTAGTGGCGAGAAACAATGGGAACGCATCAAAAAGCCAGAAACTCGACCGCGATATAAAGAATTAACAAGCTCACAATCTCGCAGCGATTTAGGGTATCGCGTGATTGAATATTGGCGCGATCGGTCGGCAGAATCTAGCTCGGTAATAATGTCGGGTACAGACTTATTGTTAATCAATCAAATAGTACAATACGAATATCAAAGCGGTGGTAGTGTTAAAGTCGATGAAAAACCACATTATTTAACTACTAGCAGAAAGGGATTTCCTATAATTAAACTTTACTTTCTTGAAGATATTTTAGACGTAGAGCCAGGATATAGAGCGTTAAAATCTGAATTAAAAATTACAATAATGAAACCCGAATGGAAAAATATTTCTAATATATCTAAAAATGACATTGAAAAAATAGCCATAGCTGTCAAAAATATATTTTACGGATTTGTAATAAAAAAAGGAAAGTTAACTTGTTCTTATAAAAATTTAGAACAGGGCTATGACACTTGGACTTATGTGCGAACTCGTGCTGAAGGTACTCGCATCATGATCGCATTAATAAGCGTTTTAGGTCACACGCTCGATCGAAAATTTCTTAAATTTACTGAAACTGATGACGAAGTAGGAGCTTATCCCATCATTCCTGAATTAATTACAGCATTTGGCGAACAATTTAAAACACGACGACAACGACCAATAGCAGAGACTAAATTTACTTACGCCACAATATTTTTGCCAGGCTTAACCGAACCGTTAGGATTGGTTGACAGTGCTGGAGGAACGTTTAAATCTTCCGATAATTTAGTAGTATGATTTGGTATTTACACAGACTTATGTAAGTTTGTGCCGTAAAAAGCTTTGTACAACAAAGGTCTTGGCGCTAAAATAGAGTAAATAGACAAAGGCAGATAAACGTATGGGTAGACGATTTGGCGACATCGAAAATGGCGGAGTTTTAAAACTTGCGCTAGACAATCTTAACAAATATCGAGCAGAAGCAGCAACGCGACCATCGCCTCAAATCACGGGAACTGGCACACCTAAAAATCGAATTCAGCAAAGAGTAGGAATAACTCCTTTTTATCCGGAAATTGATGCAACTCAGTTTACGGCAAAAACTGCATCTTTCATTGTGGGGGCTGCTAAGGCTTCACTGGTAGGAACTGAAAATTTTGGCAAGACCATTATTGAGGGCTATTACGACGCAACACCAAGCGACAAAGCAAAGCCCGCTCCTAAAGGTTACGTTCCCTCGCGTTGTCGAGTTTTTAACCCTACTTCAGAAGTAGCAAAATATACAAAAAGTAAATTTACCGGACTTTACTACGCTAAACGAGAAGGTGTTGGGTATTCTTTGCCTATCGGCAGAAAAGTAGCTGGCGATCGAGAAGAAGCTGTGCAAGCTGCGATTTTAGCGGCTTTAACTGCGGAAATAAACGCCGAGCCTTATCGTCGAGTTAATTTTACTGATGAGAAACCACCCAGTTTATAATGAATCGATTTTGGCATCTCCTAGTATCATTTGGCAGAAGATGTCAGAATCGGAGCTAAAAGCAGAATTTCAGAATTTAAAATTGCGACAAAGCGCAATTAATCATTTTGTAAAACATCTTACAACCAGCTCAACTTGCAATTATCAAGAATACGAACAATTCTGTGACACAATGTTAACAGTAGGTGTCAATCCTAATTTGTGGATTGATGGCGCTGTCGAAAATATTGATTGTGAAATTGAGGCGTTAATTAAAAATGCAAATTGTTGAAAAAAAAGATACATCACAGTTGAACTTTCCTAATATTGAGCGTAGTACGTCCATAAAAACGTTTTACAACGAAGCGGGAGAGTCTACGGGAGAGATTCGATTTGAATCTGGTGCTGATGGTACATGGCTACAGTTTGATTGCGAGTGTCTTGATGCGCTACCTTACTGCAAAGCTCACTGTTGCTCACTTAACGGGCTATTAGTATGGCCTGCGGAATTAGACAAATACGAGCATTTATGCGAAGTTGATGATTCTAACGGCACTTATGTATTAGGAAAAGGTGCGGACGGGTTTTGTAATTGTCTTGATCGCGAAAAACGTCTTTGTCAAATTCACGAAGATAAGCCACAAACTTGTCGCGAATTCCATTGCACCAAAGGCGCTAGTCAACGAGGCTGGAAATTGTCAAATCGAGTTAATAGGCATTCAATGGCATGACATTAATATTAGAGTTAGAAAAATCAATACATTGGATACTTCGGGATTCGCAAATTATCACTTTTCCTGTAAGCAGCATTCCCGAATATTCGAGTATTGTTAGTTTTAGCTCTAATATAATTGGTGTATTGGCAACGGTAGAGGATGCGCCGAATAGTTGGGAATTTGGTGGGTATATGCACCAAGAGATTGACCTTGGCTTTGGAGGTAGTACCAATTCAGCACGATTAAATCCCAAAAAGTTATTTTTGCGACGGAAACAGCTATTTATTTTCCCTGATTTTTTACCATCTTACAAATTGTCGATTGATTTCCCTCGCTGGTTTCCCAGTGCGTCTATCAAGATTTGGGAATATTCCGGACCAAAAATTGACACCGTAGAACAAAAACTCGACACGTTACTACAGCAACATTCGCCGTGAATATTGATTGGAATTTCTTTGCTTTATTATTGACAATAGCTACGGGGACAATTAGCACAGCTAGCACTTTGTGGAAAATCTCACGCTTAATGTTAGCCAAGGCAAAAGCTCAAGACATGAGAGATCAGGCATTATACGAAGGGCAAAAAATTCAAGCAGCCGAGATTGAAGATATTATGGAATATTTAAATCGAGATCCAGCAAGTCGCGGGAAATTTTATCGGCGCAATTCATTGTCAAAATTAAAGGAAAATGCTTTTAGAGATTTTGAAGACGAACACACGGGATTTTCATAAATATGCTAGATAATTATTCCTATAGATTTGCTATAATGTGCTTTGGACTAGCGTTTATGTTTCTGGTAGCGCTTTACGGTGTCGCTGTCGTTAACAACAAAGACCCTGGTAATTTGGGAACCGTGTTACTGGGCACTGGAACCTTTTTAAGTGGATTGCTGGTAGTACCAAAACAACAATAATAGAATGTGTGCCCTATTTTCAAGCCGCCGAATTGCTGAGACTTCGATCTACTGATGTAGAGGAATTGTTGAACGCTTTAGAAGACTTGAGCACAGAGTATGGACATATTAGGAGTAGCGTCGATCGCGGTCTGAGAGAAGATGCTGGCGCGGACTTAATTAGAATTGTGATCCTCAGCAAATCTATCAAATATAGAATTTTAGAACTTTTTAAGGAAAAATATGCTTGATACAGTAGCCAGCTCTAAAGTTATCAAATATTGTCAGTCAAAGGGCTATCCGATTGGTGATTTCAATATTATCTACATTGAAGGCGTGAATATAAACGGTAAATCTAACGGAGATGAACCTAACCAATTTAATGATGTTCGCGCAGTTTTCGACAAATTCAAGTGCATCGACTGTTGGCAAGCAACCTGTGAGCCGGGCGCTTGGTACACTCACACGCCCATGAATCCCGATGGTGCTTTCAGAATAGCTTTTGGGCATCATGTCGCCGCTTGGGAAATTGGCATTCACGGCAACAGTGATCCGCACGAATCTTTGATCCAATCTGGAGAGGTGCGAGGATTTCGAGATTACAACCAGGATTTTGTCCGGCCGGGCGATCGCGAAGTGCGCGGATATTACGGCATTAACCAGCACTGGGGGTACGATATGCCCCCTGGTGATATTGGTCAGGCTAGCGCAGGTTGTCTTGTGGGGCGGAGTCGCCACGGACACCGCGAGTTTATGCAGCTTTGCAAGAAGTCGGGCAAGAGACTTTTTGACACGATCGTTTTGCCCGGAAACGAAGTCTTTAAATTCTGAACTAAGATTTGCTGAGCGCTAGTTATAATGCAATTGTAATGCAGTTTCATTGGACGAACCTGAAACGCTTAGACGTAAAGGTTTTGGACTGTAAAGCAGAGGTCTGCAAAACCTCCACCCCCAGTTCAAATCTGGGTGCCGCCTTTTTAAGTCGTGTTTTCAAATAGCCTCAATCGCTTACCGTGTGAGGGTAAGGCGACTGAGGCAGATTGTAGACCGCATTTAATCGCGTATAATCGGCTGGCAAAACTAATGCAAAATTAAGACAGTGCCAAGCAACCCAAAAATTAATCAGGCAAACGGGCGATTAAAGGCGGCCAAAACTGGGGTGACTATTTTGCAGCGGGGCGATCGCCTTTACCTTCAGGCGGTGCTTCCCCCACGTCCCGGTTCTGGCAAATCATCATCCTCTCAACAGCAAATTGCTTTAGGAATTCACGCCAATGCAGGCGGGGTATCGCTGGCAGAGAAAGAAGCGCGCAAGCTGGGATACCTTCGGGATGCAAGGGAGTTTTGCTGGGAATTGTACGATCGCAAAGTTGCACAAAAATCGGAGACGATCGCCGACTGGTTGGTGAAATTTGAGCAAAGCAAGCAGTCGGCGATTTGTGCGACCACATGGAAAACTGATTATCAGCAACCATTTGGACGTTTGCCCGCCGACGAACCGATCGGCTCAGAAATGTTGCTAAGTGCGATCGCTAAAACGACACCGAACACTCGGCAACGTCGCCGATTTTGCTTAGCCTTTCGTCAGCTTGCTCAATTTGCCGGCATCGAATTAGATTTAGGGGACTTGCTCGGCAACTACTCGCCGACAAAAGTACAGCCTCGGACTCTGCCAACTGATGACGAGATCCAGGCCTGCTTTGACGAAATTAAAAACTCTGAGTGGCAGTGGATTTATGGCGTGATAGCAGCCTATGGACTTCGCGATCATGAGGCTTTTTATTTGGATTTGAGCAAATTTCCGATTGCTCAGGTGCTCGAAGGTAAAACCGGGTATCGGCAGTGTTGGCCGTTGCGACCGGAATGGGCGGAGCAATGGGATTTGAAAAATATTAAGCGCCCTCCCGTCACTGGCAAGTATCACGCTGACTTTGGCGATCGCGTTTGCAAGTTTTTTGCCCGATCGCCTGCTAATTTTTGTGCCTATGACTTGCGCCACGCTTGGGCGATTCGAGCGATGAGTTTTGGGCTGGATGCTTCGCTAGCCGCTAAACAGATGGGCCACAGCCTCGCTACTCACACACAGACTTATCACCTAGCTCTCAATGAGCGAGAACAGCAGCGCGCGTACGATTTACTGCTAGCGCGTAGCAAAGCTTAGACCTTCTAAAAGTGTCCGAGATTTCGGACATTTTTAGCTATGATCCTTTTTGTCATTCCTTGTTCCGGTTATTTTGATTTTTAAAACTTCTTGAGAGCGCGGTTTTAATTTCTGTCTTTCTTGAAATCCAAAAAGACATATAAGAAAAACTAACCCTCTAAAATTTTCCGAAAATCATTTTCAACCTATAATGGAACCTTATCTATCAGCCCTTGAATTCGGGCCCGTCGTCGCCTAGCGGATACCAGCCGATGATCCAATAGATAAATGTTGCAGTGTGGCTTCCACCAGTCGCCGTGCATGGAAAATAAACCATCTTCCATGCACAATACTGATGGCATCTTCTTAAGTAGCGGCAACTTTTCGACAAGTTGCTTTTTGACGATCGGTGGCAGTTCCCCGCGATATCCTCGCAATGGTGCCGCCACTAGCCGATAACTATTTGAAAGATGCCGACTGACAGTCGCCGGACACACTCCCCGCGACTGTGCGATCGCCTCTTGACTTCCACCGTAGAATCGAAATTCCGAATCACAATAAATAAACCGATCGCCCTTTCCCAGTACCCGCGCCGGATAGTCGCAGGTGTGCAGGTCGATCGGTCTCAATATTTCGCTCGAAGTTTGCCCAGGATCTAAACCCTGAGCATTTATTTGCTTGATCTCTTCCTGCCGCTGACAGTGAAGAGATGCTCGTTGCAAATTCTGGGCTTCCACTTCTGTTGCGATTATGTGGATATTAGCCAAATCATCAATATTTATGGCGGCGATCGGGCCGAGATTCTCTATCTCGGTAAGAGCGATCACCTTTTCCAAGCTGCTGTAAAAAACTGTAATCTTGTCGCCCGCTTGTAAGTAATTGCGGATTAACCCGGACTTTTTCGCCCCGCCTAACAATTTTCGGATGTGACCAGCACTGCGATTTAAGATTTTGGCTGCTGCCAAAATGGAAAACTTCCCTATTCCGGATCCCTTCGATTGACCCTGATGACTCCAGCGTGAAATATCATAGCGGCGTGCGAGTAGCCAAATTGCTATCTGGCGGCCAAAATGTGCGAACAATCGTACCGGAAACCTCACTAAATCTACTGTGTCAGCATTGATATATTCGGTATGCCAGTTTTGGGAGAGATTTATCAGCCATTCCGGTGCTGACACCGGGGGAAATTGTAGCGGATCATTAATCCACTCGTAGGGCTTGCCACTGGGGTGAATACTTGGCGGCAAAACACTCTGACAGCCGAGCCAGCGAAATTCTAAACACTCCTCTTTATCGTCGTTGCCCGTGACTCCCGTGCCGATCCTTCGAGTGCGAATGCGATGCCATTCTGCCGCCGGCACTGAAAATAAACACTGTTTTCTACCGGGTCGGCCGCTAGTCCATGCGGTCGTCGTTAAGAAAGGCGCGAGGCTGTTTTCGCCGGCCAACTTAGTCAAGAGTTTTTCGGCAGACTCGCCGTCAATGTCGATCGCCAACAACCCATTCCCCAGCTTTAAGCCTATGCCGGTTGCCTTGCCACTCTCTAATTCTGACAGACATGAGAGACGATCGAGATCCGTCTCTGTCCAATTTTTTCTGTAAGGACGCTTGCCGATAACTGGCTCTAAAATCCAGTCGGCGGGGAGGGTTAAAAGTGATTCGCTGGCGGTTAATTTAATCATAGCTAGCGAACTTCTGGCCCCTTGTCCAATATTTTCTGGAGGGCTGGGAGATTCCACTTATAAGTCGCTCTCATCGCATTGGTGCGACGAATATCTCTAAAATGCTTGCCTTGTTTGAATGTACCGTCAGCCTTTAGTCGAAGTAAATGCCCACGGCAAATACCTAATTCATGGGCTGCGTCTGATGTCGATACCCAGTCGCTTGATAGTGGTCTACCTAGTGCTTTCTGCATCATTTCTCACCACCGTCAACGTTGCCAATCTTGGTCAAAGTTCCAACATTGTGTTCCTCTGGTGAGTTGGGTTCCCCTTCATATCTTTGGGGCCAAACTACCCATACAGTTAGCAGCCCTGTAGTAGATATTTCCAGCTTATCGATGATTCCTTTCCTATCAGGATAGATTTTTCTAATTACCGAATCACCGATTTTAAGAGTTACAAAATTATCTATATCTTCCCGCCGACTTTCTTGGATTCTAATGTCCGCTCTTATTTTTTTTGTTTTTTTCTCGTCGCTGGTTCGTAACAAATCTTGTGTCAACGCTTCTAAATCTTTCTCAATCCTTTCTCTTTTTGCTGCGATAATCGCGTCATTGTCCTGATCTGGATTTTTGGTGGTCGGGGGATCTGTGGTAGCTACATCTTCTACGACAAAAATCATGCGAACTATTTCAGTGCTAGCAGTGTTTTGAAGCTTGCCTTCTTCGTAATATTTGACCCACACTATAGGCATCTCGTCTTGGGTGAATTCAAGCCCTGTTATTTTGCCGAGTATGGTAACTCGGCGTTGATGACAAATGGTGCTCCCGATTCTAAATTGCTCGAAGTTTTTTAAATTTTCCAGCTTCTTCTGTAAAGTGTCTATATTGTCGTTGAGATTGTCTATTTCTTTCTTTTTGGTGGTAGCCTTTTTAGTCTTTTCATAGTTTTCTATTAAATTCAAGAATTTGTTACGGATGCTATCTATTTGGCTTGCTAATTCTGGTGGTAATTCCGGTTGGGTTGCACTTTCCCATAGAGCTGGATTGTCGGAGGTATTTTCTAGTAAAAGGTCGGCTGTTTGTCCAGGCTCCAGGGGGGGGGCTGTGGAAGATGCCATCATAGGCTGGATGGTGGTTTCGGCTTCAGGTAGCTGTATGAGTAGGCGCTGGTTTTCTTCTACTAATGTGCTTGAAGATTCGGGGATTGCTTGGGGGAATAATTGTAATAAGCTGGTAATTAAATCGGCGGCAAATTCCTTACCTTCGGCTTCGGGTAATTCGATCGCCTGTGCGAGCACCAATGTCTTGAGGTTTGTTGTCGTAGTCAGTCCCTCCAGTAGTTCCCCTGCAAATTTGTCCTCCCAATTCACCATGAAATTGATCGGGCTTAATTCGTGAGTGTGTGGCTCAAGTGTTAATCCTGCGGGCCACCTGTTCGAATAAATCTTGTCTTCTCTCGGAAAGTAATAGTAAGTGTTTTTTCCCGATTCCCATACTAGCTCTGAGTCCCAATTGGCGTTTTTTTCTTCAACTTTTTTGACTAGCTCCATCTCTGCATAGGCGATGTCGATCGGGCTGTTCAGCCCATCCACTATCACTAATGCTTGCTTGCCTGATTTCCACTGAAAGATCGTGCCTTCTTTTCCCTTCAATCCTGGGGAAAATATTGATACTCTGTCACCCTTATTGGTGATATCTTCGTTTGATGGTTTTGCGGGTTGCTCATCCTCCGAAAGTATCCGTAAGTCGGCGGCATCATAGGGAATTGCAACAATACTGCCATAGTGAAATTCAACGTAAATTTTGCCAGCCTTATCGACTTTAGTGACCCATCCTCTGTCTCTCTTGAGCGATTTAATTACTTCAACCTGTACGCCCCGACTGAATCCCAAACCTTGAATTGCTGCCCTGAAATCCTCGGATCGTTTGCCGGAAAAATGAAAGACTGCAATCTCTAAATCCTTCTTGGTAGCCTTCCTATTTTCGGCTGCTGCGAGTTTGTTTGCGTACTCTATAGCTTTGAGTTTGTCGTCTATATTGTCGATTTCCTTGAGTGGTTTGAGGTGTGATGATGGAAAATTTAGAGTTACCACTTCGCCGTACTCTTCGGAAATTCGCGCTTCCAATTGGGAACGGATTTTTGCATCTTCGATTGCCTGGTAGGCCGTGCTGCTAGACTTCCCAAACTCTGTCTGGCAGTAGGTCTCGAAGCTTCGATACCCTAGTACCCTGAAAGCCTTACGATCGCGGGCGGCTATCAACATATTGCCGAGGCTATCGAAATTTTCCTTTATTTGATCGGTCACGGTTTCGGCCTCTTCTCGCGTCATGTCGGCGAGACGTATCGGTCGATCTGTGGTGGTGGTTGCCATTACCATCGCGGACATCCTTTGTGAATTTAATCGTTGGGATTTTCTAGGATTTCGATCGCAACTCCTGCGAGTGTTTTGGTTCCGATCGTTGCCATTAAGATGCTGGCGACTTCCAAATGATTGCCAAAATTTGCGCCGAACGGATGGAGTTTTATTAGTTGGACAGGTTGGCGGCTACTGATTTGATCACAAGCAATTTGAGCTACAGCGATTTTCTCGGGCCAATTCAGACGTTGAATCAGCATTCGGAGGCCTATTAGAGCAGTTTGCTCTTGCTCGGTTTTGTCGGCTTCGTTTCCTTCTAAGTCGGTAATCTGGTTAGTTTGCATTTTGTGTCTGGAGTGAGGGAGGGAGAAAAGCGATCGCTCTTGCAGGGCGATCGCGCCAGAGTAAAAAATTAGGCGTGAAATTGGATCTCGACTACTTCTGCATAGGCCTCACCTCGTGAATGTGAGCGGCGCGCCGGCCGCTTCCCGGTGGCGGCGTTTGATCGGGTGGCAAATCGTGGTAAGATCCGCGTCCCGAAAGAACCAAAATCATGACCGATAAAACCGTAACCATGTGTACTTGCGCCCAAAGCGGAGGGGGTTGGCTCTCAGGATTGGCCGCGAGGTTGATCGCTTGAGAGAATGGGGGGAGTAGTAACGGGCTGAGGCTCAATTCAAACCCGTTACTACCAGTTGTTTATTCGCAGGACGGGTCAAAACGGCTAGCCGTTTTGACTCGCTATTTGATATTATGGCAGAAGACAGGTTAAGTCAATCCCCCAAGTTCAGGAAAATTACCGTGTTACGACAACTACGAGAAAAAGCTGGTTTGACCCGCGAGCAGTTGGTGACAAGGCTCGATAATCGGGTTGCTCTTAAAACTCTTCAGCGGTGGGAAACCTCTGGGAAGGAGCCAGCAATGACCCGCGAAGATTGGCTGGATCTTTGCGAAGCTCTCAATGTCCGCTGGGAAGAATTGCCTAGAACCTTGGCTGGCTTTGTAGAGGAAAGTCAGGGCGTGGTAGTTTAAATCAATAAGTCAACTTGGCTAGCTAAGTTGACTTCTTTGGTGGTATTATAGATGAATCGTCAACCACCGCCAAAAACCCCTGAGAGTTAGCAGCCTCACTGACAAAGATCTGCTGAGGCGGTGCGCGACATCTCGGAGAGACTGGTATCCTGACGGCGCGGGGAATTCCCCCATCGGAAAGACGGCTGACAGCTTGGAAAGACAGGCATTCTACGGACGTTTGCTCTGGCTGATTTTCGACTTGGCCAGAGCGAAAATAATCCCAGTGAATCCAGAAAGTGTCCGAAATTTCGGACACTTTTGGATTCTCGGATGTCGGGTCTTGGATATTGTAAATAGTTGGTGCTATTTAATATGACTAATAAGCAATGAGCAAAAAGCCCTGCCCGATAGGGCTAGAAGATTGCATCCCGCGAGGCGAGAACAGTTGCATTAATTTTTTCAATTGTTATGCCTGGACTAAACCCTGGCCCCTCCCTTTAACCAAAATTACACAGGCAAACGGTTACTTAGACTCCTTAACCTTTCACTCGCCTTACTGGCTGGTACAATTCCTTACCTTGTATCCCCCTATAAATTCAGCGGGAATCATGCAAGAGCGTAACTGGCGAGATTATTTTGCCGACTATGGTTACGCAGAGGCTGTACCTTTGCGACGGAGTAAGGAATAAACCAACAAGTAGAGGCGGGCGTTTGCTCTGGCTGATTTTCGACTTGGCTAGAGCGAAAATAATCCCAGTGAATCCAGATTTGGGAGATTGGTTAGTGCGGCCGATCGCTACTGGTACACTGGCGGCACCTGCCAGCACGAAGTGGTGTTGACGGCTCGGAGCGACGGGCAGCATTCCCCCCATCTATCTAGTGCGATCGTGTTTGCCTTCAAGTGCGATCGCTTACTTCATGACTTTTATAATTAAATGCCCCTACGTTGCCGAAAACAACTAGGGGCTGATCACCTTAAAAACGTAAGATGATATGCTCACAGTAACAACAAATCGACACATTGATCCGAAAACTTTTAGAGAACTGACAAGTTGGTCGGTGTACAAGATGGCTCGCGAAACGGATATTCCCATTCAGAGCCTTTACAACTATTTGAAAGAACCGAGTGATCCGAAATACAGGGAACCAAAGCTTTATATAAAGCGCTTATTCGGTGAGATATATTCCCGTCTGGATGCTTGAAAAAATCAGCCCTCTCCAAGAAAGGAGGGGGCTTTTTTGCGTCTGAAGTGATAGTATGAAAGGACAACGGCGGGCATCCCCTATATGGCAGTAGTCGCGGCAAATAACGAGATGCAGTGAAGTTGCCCCCACGCACGGGCCCTCGACAGTGGCTGGCAAGATACTGAGAGATGCGTGAAAAACCAGTATAAAAAACCTCTGACGAGTTAATAGCGTCAGAGGTTTTTTGTAGACACCAAGGATACTAGTCGAATACATCTTCTATTGTGTATCCGTTTTTTTCTAAATATTGAATCTGACAATATCTGTAGTCTCATGTTTGCCTCATCAATGCTGGGGTTACAACCACCCGGCAGACACCCTCATGAGGGTGTTTCGGCATTGTTAATTATTCTGATTGAGCCAACCTTTGAGGTATGTATATTCTTCTGTTTCTGTCTGATTCATTAGCTTTAAAGCGTCTAGTCGAGATGTTACTATTTTCGTTTTTTCCTCAAAACAAATATGATCTGCGAGTTCCAACATAATTGCAAATCTTTTGCAGTGATCATAAGTTGGCCCTTGCTCTAATCTTGCGTACACTTTGGAATTTTTGACCCACCATTGATGTGGTTGTCCGATCGTTGATAAATACCCAAGCTTGCCAAAAGTAGGCATTGAAACAGCTTCAGCAGCTAATTCTTGAGCGTCTGCCAAGGATTCTGCTGTCACAAATTTGCGTTTAATCGCTTCTGGATCACCAGACAGTGTTTGTGCGTATTCTAAGGAAATAGTTTTCATCTTGTGCCGTTTTTTGCTTATTTGATTTCAAGTATGGCATAATCAAATAGAATACGCAATAGGCGAAGTCAAAATAAGTGACAAAATCTTTGAAACCCCTAGCCAGCAAAGAATCCAAAAAAGCGAGAGGACGCAACGGGGGGCGGATATCGCTACCCCCAGAGGAGAAACGGGAGCTCGCGCAATTCTATCTTCCCCGATGGCTGCTAGAAGCCTTTAAGGAATTGATACCAGTCGCGGGCGATCGCTCCAATCTGATCCTTAGTTGGGTGCGGGCCTATGTGGTGGCAAATGGTGAGAGCGATCGGCTGCTGGCACAGTCTTCGGTCGCCGGCGAAATTCTGAATTACTTGGAGGCATCAGATGCACCGCAAGAACTGATCGATAAACTGGAATCTGTAATTGTGGCGAGGCTCTGCGATGAAGTGAAAATTACAGAGGGAGTTTTGCAGGTCGGCGACTCTTATATTCTGTAGAAATCAGTCACAGCGAAGCACTAGGATTTAGCCGCTACCGTGCATCGGTAACGGCTGAATTCTAGTTAGCTTGATGATTTAACTTTGACTTGCTTGCTTTGACCTTGCCGCTGTTTGGCTGTGGTAGCTGTAACTTTAGCCGCTGCTGTCTGTTGCTTGAGCACTTCTTTCTCTACCGTTTCTTGACGGCGGGCCATCCTCCATCCGGCATCTTGCGCTTCATCCTCTGATTTGTAGGTATAGCTGGCAATATTGATAATACCGGTGCCGCTTTGCTTTGTGACTATTAAGCTGTTGTGATCGCATAGGTAGCTAAATTTTCCGATCTGGTAATCTACGAAAGATCCGTTATCTACGGTTTTGATTAAACCCGTTTGTGTAACGATTGTCTTGGATAGATGCTGGTATGCCTGACTGCCACAGGAGAGACAACAGACTTGATCTTTCTCTAGAAGCCGATCACAGTGTGGACAGACTTTCTGAATATCGATCGGCTCCGACGTGTCTACAGCTAGATTATGGCCAACTTGTACCGCTTGCCGTTCCTTGTGAATTTTGGACAACTTGCGGCTAACGGCGATCGCAGATTTAGATTTGAAGATAGCCGGTTTAAGTAAGTTCCAGTTGATATCGTACACCGTGTATTCTTGCGGTTTGTCCAACCGCCACGCTGTCACTGTTACAAGTAAATCTTTATCTAGACCTAGTTGCTTGATCTTTGCCTCTAAATCTTCGATCGTGAGTTTTTTGACCGACTTCTTAATTGGTGGTAGCGCCGCTTTTTCTTCCTCTGCCTCCCTGTTGATCCGATCGAACCTTGACTGATCGGGTTCATAAACTACGGTTACTTGACAACCGTTAATTTTGAAGAACTCAATAAAAGCATGAGTTTTGGCGATTTCAGCGAAAATCAAGTTAGCCTCTGTCTCTGATGTGGCGGTTGCTACGATTGCCTTCAGTTTCATGATATAATCCTTGTGTTTCAGTTTGAGGAGGGCTAGTCAGTGTTGGAGCACCGACTAGCCCGTTTTGTTTGCTGTTATCAAGCTACACGATACCTGCGGGAGTGTCAAGTCCTCTACCAATATAAGGTTAACGTAAGCGGTAGGACTACTGCCAGACATACTGCACAGGATTTGCGCTATGCAGTCCTAGAGATAGTTTGTTAGAGGGCTTGACAAGCTTGGAATGATTTGATAATCTTATTCACATAGACGTTTAAGCGCAAGTCAAGCGCAAGAAAAAATGAAAACCTTATCAAGCATTTTGGAGCCATTAGGGCTTACCGATCAAGAGTACGTCTATGTGTCGAAACGGGTACCCCATTCCTATCTGTATCATCGCGGGGTAAAAGCTCCAAGATGTAATACCTGTGGCGAAATCATGCTGACAGAAAAAGATTCTTTCATTGTTGGTCGGGCCGTTTCCGCTGCTCAAAGCTTTAGCAGGGAACTCGATCCTGATATGTTTTTTGAGTTGGCAAACAAAAGCTATGCTTAATCATTTTTCAAGAATCAAAGACTAGATTTAAACCAACACATAAGCCTAAATGCAAGCTGAACCAACTAGCACATCGACAACTCTAACGCCGTCAGAAGCTCTCGCGCTTATCTCAGCCGTTCAACTCGCGACTACAATTACTGACCTTGACTTAATCCAAAAGGATGCGGTAATGGCAGCTAAAAAGATACAGGAATCACTTGGCAAAGACTCCGAAATTTTTAAGCTTTTAGAGCTAGGGTGGGAATAAAAGCTATGCTTGATCGTTTTTCAAGAATCAAAGACTGGATTTAAACCAACACATAAGCCTATCGGTTGCCCCGGTAGGTCTTCATTTGACCAGAGGGCTTGACAGGTGACTCGATAATTGGTAGTCTATTTCACAGACTTATACATTTTTGCAGAATGTTGATCAACATAAAAGATGTTCAATTTCTCAGGTGGGATACTACCAAAGCTGAAACACTCAGAGGATTGAGAAAGGCTGGCACGATCTCCCGGCGTGCATTAGGGGACAAGATTTTGAAACAGGGTGGGAATTGCTCTCATGAGAACATCCGCAACCTGGAAAAGGATAACTTTCAACAATACGTCAGTGTCGAGTCTTTGATTAGTTTGTGTGAAGCATTAGAGGTTCCATTATCTCGGTTTGTGAAAGTTGTGGATCACAATATTGGTAAAAAAACAGAATGAACAAATACACTGAAGCAAACAAAAATATGAGCGGATACACGAAAAAACCAATCGAAGAAATGCCAAGTGTTGCCGAACATTGGCGACACAGTGAAGGTTCCGTCTTGTTCGATTATAAAGGGGTTCAGGTTTGCTTTGGGAGGAGCGAGTACGGCGACTATTACTATCATTGCTGGTTGGATAGCAGCGGTAATGAAATGAAGCTTGGGGCTCAAGTACACCTTGGAGAATGCAAAAAAGAGATAGATGGCATTCTGACAAATGGATTCCAAGGTAACGGCCGAAATTGTAAACGAATGTTGCTAACGCCTATACCTTTTTTTGATTAGTTTCGAGAGAGTGAATAATTGTAATTCCGTAGTGATGAGGTCAATCAAATGACTGGTAACGCAAGGGCAGAAAATTTGAGATACATTGCTAGACGATTAGGCTATGTCCGGGGATATGGTGAAAATTATATCCAAACCTACGGCAATCTAGCCGATAATGAAGCGGCCTATTTGTTGCAAAACATCGACTCAGGAAGTAAAGGTTCTATTGCTTACAATGATGATACTGGCTTCTTTGCTCATTGGATAGATAAGCAATCTCGTGAGAAAGTATACTCTCCCTACTTTCAAGATAGGGAAAAATTCCTAGACTATCTACTAAAAAATTCAAATTTACAATTGAAACTGTGAATTACCACTCAGATAGATTCAGCAAAGCATCTCAGCGATCGTGCTGCTGATAATCAGTCCTCTCCAAGAAAGGAGAGGGCTTTTTTGTGCGAGTTTAAATCGATTTACTTTCTATTTAGCCAGCGACTAATAATTAGTCGCTGGCTAGTACCTTCGCCTTCTATTACCTACTATTGTTTAGTTATCGATTCCAATCGATTCCGAATCGATTCCCCAGTGACAAAACGCATGGAACAATTCAAAGACGATACTGTGATTGAGGTTGAGGCTGAACATCTTGGCTCTATCGATCCTGCCGACTCCGAATCGATTGACGAGTCGTGGTACTCGGCCGCGCAAGTGCAGCGGATTCTGGATCTGAACAAAGCAGGGTTACAGAAGGCGATCGCTAAACTGACGAGCCTCTACGAGATCGATATCAAAATTCTGCGCCGTGGTGGTGCCCGAGCAACTGAATATTCCCAAATTGCTCTGGATGCGATCGAACTGATGAGGGCTGGCAAATTTGCCAAACTCCGCAATTTGGTGGAAGTCGCGCCGATCGCACCGGCTATCGAAACCTCGACCGCGATCGTATTTCTCGATCGGCATCGGGAAATCGCTCAAAATTCTACAAGTGTGGCGGACAGCAACCTGACTCAGATTGCTGCTTTCAAATCTGGACTTCTCAACAATTATCGTGAACTCGGTCGGGCGCTTGGAAAGCAAGCAGCAGCGGAGGTGCGGCTAGGATTTACTGAGGAAGTTAAAACAGCATTAGAAAATCTTCAGGAGTCATAATGGCTTATTTTAAAGTCCGAGTGCAACGCGAAAATAACACCCCACGCACCTTTAATGTAGTCGCTAGTAAATCTCAGGATGCTATCGTAGTGGCATCTGAAAGCCTGAGAGATGAAGGGATTACAGATGCGAAATGTGTTGAAGTGGTTGGTCAAGTTAACAGTTTAAGGGATTAATTAATATGACACGAATCATCAATGGCGTAGTGTTTGAAGACGGCAAACCGGGAAAACGAGTTATC
>ENA-OBIT01000154-OBIT01000154.1-metagenomes-genome-assembly--contig:-NODE-154-length-29615-cov-9.90288_pt1 | contig 29615 bp, 23 predicted proteins | sample MGYA00153386_OBIT01 | MGnify analysis MGYA00153386
AAGGTATTTAAACGGGTCACGATTGCTGTGAATCCTGCCTACACGTCCCAAGAATGCTCTAGCTGTGGTGTTGTGGTCAAAAAGTCTTTGTCTACTCGCACTCACGTTTGTCAATGTGGGTGTAAATTAGACCGCGACCACAACGCTGCTATAAATATCCTTAACTCAGGATTGGATACTGTGGGGCATCATGGAGAATGGTTAAGAGAAGCTATTAAAGAACAGAATTGAATAAACTCGTTGTTACTCATTCCGTTTTTTGCTAAATTAGCTTGCTCTGAAACCCATTCAAGATTGGTTAACTCTTTCGCGAGGTCAGGTCTATTTTTCCTGGATTCTATATGGTCAAGATGAGCGTTGATACCAAGAATAAGAGTCTGTCCTGTATAAGGACAAATAGGATTAGCGTAAAACCTTTCCAAAAAGATTTTTGTCACTTGGTTGTCACATCTTCCAATAGCCCATTGAACAGCATTGGTGACGTAATGTTTTTCGCAGAGCTGTTTATGCCCAAGAATTCTAGGCTGAATGCAAAACTTACACAATCCTTTGCCCATAAGGGCTTAACGCTCTTTCTGTCGATCTCTTTTCATACTTACAGTATGGCGTACTTTTCTTAAAGAGTACCAAAAATAGGTAGGGCGGGGCACGTCCGAACCTTTGCACTAGATGTAAGCAACGCTTTAGGAGATTTGCCCTCTACTCTTGTTGGTGAAAACCTATAAGAGCAAGGCGAATCATTGATTAAAGAATCTCAGTGGTCATCTGACCCTGAGAGTGTCAACTTGTGTTTTGCTTGGTGCAATGCACGAGCTTAGGCGAGCATCTACCCGCTGATGTCACTTGTCCCTCAACCCTAATCCTTACCTAACCGATGAATAGTTGCATTTTAATGGCGGAGATTATCAAAAATCCCGAATTACGCTACACCTCTGATAACCAGATGGCAGTAACTGATATGTTCGTCCAGTTTTCGCCACCACCTGGAAGTCGTCCAGACGAGAGATCTCCAACGATCGAGGTTGTTGGGTGGGGTAAGTTGGCAACAGAAATCAAGGAAAATTATAAAATCGGCGATCGAGTGACGATCGAAGGTCGCCTAGAGATGATCACAATCGAGCGAGATGGATACAAGGAAAAACGCGCCAAACTAGTCGCCAGTCAAATCTATCATCTGGCGATTGACACTCCATTGGCAACGGGAGCGGCTATGACACCTAGTTCGCCACCCTCAAGTAGTCGCGCTAGTACTTCAACTCCTCCTGCTCGGACTGAGGAGCCACCCAGCTTCGATGATGAGAAAGATAACATTCCGTTCTAGTCGATTGAAATTTAGGGAAGGGGAGAGAGATCGATTTCCCCTTGCCGATTTGACAAGATCTAAAGTAACTCGATTGCGGCTTTGTCTGGGAAAAACTGGTAGAGTGGCTCGATCCGCACTTTGGCTTAATCGATCGGCAGTGAAACTAGTTCCAACGCAGCAACTAATCCAGGTAGAGTATACTCAGTTGCTTCGATATCGACCTTCCCAAATAAATCTCGACAGGTAGCCGAAGTCTGGGGGCCGATCGACGCAATACACACTCGTTCTTGCCAACCCGATGGTAAACTAACACCAATTAATTGATAGAAATGTTTGACTGTTTTGGAACTGGCAAAGGTGATAATATCGACCTGCTGCTGTTGTAGAGCTAGAAGGATGCTAGGATCGATCGCAGCCGGACATTGAGATTGATAAGCAGGTACTTCGACTACTTTCGCCCCCAGATTGGTAAATTCTTGGACTAATACTTCGCGCCCACCTGTTTCTACCCGTGGAAATAATATGTTCAGATCTGTGGGAGAGATGGGAAAACTACTAACTAAGCCATCCGCAACAAAATCGGTAGGGATAAAGTCAGGCGTAATCCCTTGCTGTTGAAGAGATTGGGCGGTTTTTTGACCGACGACAGCGATTTTAATTCCCGCGAGGGCGCGACTATCTTTGCCAGCTTGGTGCAGCCGTGCAAAGAATGAATCCACACCGTTAGCAGAGGTGAGAATCAACCAATCAAAATCACTTAATCTGTCGATCTGTCGATCCAAATCCTGCCAACTAGTCGGTGGCACGATCTCCAATGTCGGCATTTCTAGCACCCGTGCGCCACGCGATCGCAGCATTTGAGAAAATTCGCTCAACTGTCCGGCGGCGCGAGTCACAAGGACAGTTTTGCCAGCAATAGCAGCAGAATTGGGCGGCTCATCTAATGTCACGTGACTGACTGGGGTCGATCTGCCACAATTTAAATATGCTCGTAACCCTACCACTTGTCCGATCACAATTACTGCTGGTGATAGCTCAATATCGGTAGTTTCAGAGATAATCTGACCTAAATCGGATACCCAAATTTGTTGTTGAGGTGTTCCCGCCCAGCGAATAATCGCGATCGGTGTATTGGCGGATCGATCGTGTTTTAATAGCTGAGTGACTATTTCGCCTAATTGTCTAGCTCCCATCAAAATTACTACAGTTGGCATCCGCGCCAAAGCCTCCCAATCGAGATCGTCAGGGAGGTGAGCGGTAATCACCGCAAAGCCTCTACTCAATACCGGATCTGTGAGTGGTATCCCTGCCAACAGCGGCGCAACTAAAGCCGTAGATAATCCTGGTACCACCTCATAGTCACACTCAGCAGCAATCAACGCATCAATTTCGGCTGTTACTCGCCCAAAGATAAATGGATCGCCACTTTTGAGCCGAACTACGATCCGTCCAGTTTGGGCAGATTCTACTAGTAACAGATCGATCTCGGATTGGAGCATACTCGGTTTACCGCCCCGTTTCCCCACATTGACTAGTACACAAGCATCTGGGACTAAATCTAGTAAACAGCGATCGACCAAAGCATCATAAATTAACACTTCCGCTTGAGTGAGAATCTGTTGTGCTCGAATCGTCAGATATGAGATATCACCTGGCCCAGCACCGACAATGTAAACTTTGCTCATCAACAGTGAATTGTGAATAAATAATTAATTATTAAAGACGGAATTATCGACTGCTGGTTACGTTACCAATTTTCCATTAGTCGTTCGCCAACGAACGGTGGCACGGAACAAGCAAAGCAGGCAAAGAATCATCAGTCTATCCCCATCCTCACCAACTCAGATCTAAACCCTAACGATCCCCGATCGGATAAACCTATTACACTATCACAAATTGTCGATCGGACTCGCCGATTGTGCCAAATTGGTGTAAGAATATAATATGATTCCCCGTCAACAGATCGGTAATGCCGAGCGCGTCAACAAACATTGTGCAACGTCTTGCTCCGATCGGATGCCCCGATGGCAGTAAGCTTGCGACAGCGAGGCTCCCAGGGGAGAGGCTGTGCAGCGGCAGGCGATCGCCTGACGGTAGCAAGTGCGCCAATACCAACGCCAAACTCGTTGGTCAACAACGGATTGGGGTAAGTCATTAGCATCACTTAGCCGAGCGACGATTTTAGGAAACCACTACCAGGTAATAGCTTTCATCTAAATATACTAAAATTCATAATCAAAAAATTAACATTGTGTAGATAACTATATGGTCTTGCCTACATCAAGTCATCATCTACACCAGAATCGATATCATAAATAGGAACATAGTGGATGAACAACGGCAAAGTCAGAATATACGAACTGTCAAAGGAATTGAATTTGGAAAATAAGGATTTATTGGGAATTTGTGAGGACTTAAATATTGTGGTCAAAAGCCACAGTAGTAGCATTTCTGAAGTAGAATCAGAGCAAATTACCAAAGCAGCCAACGAGAAATTTCCCGATCGTCAAAATAAGGCACCCCGTCAGGTCATAACTGACAAGGTGGAGTCTGCTGTTGCCCCGAAGAGTGAGCCTCCCAAGTCACCATCCGCACCAAACCCCGCTCCCGCTGCCAAAGCAGAGGCTCCGCGAACGGCGGCACCAATAGCCAGTCAGGGCGCACCCGTGCGACCAACCGAACCCAAAGCCCGCATTTTGCAGATCGAGCACAAGAGTGATAGCCCGACCAAGCCATCCTTGATGCCTCAGCCACCCGTACAAACCCAACCGCCACTGAGACCAGCGGCGCAATCGCCAAGTCCTAGCCGTCCAGTCGTACGTCCGACACCTGTAGGTGAAAGTGCTACTTCAGTCAAACGTACCGAACTGAATGTTGAAGGAAGCACCCCCACTCGTGCCAAAACTGCCAGCCCAGTTGCACCTCCAGCACCAAAACCACAATTATCCGGCCCACCAGCCCGTCCTGAGGCTGTGGAGTCCTTAGAGCCAGCCAATGGCGATTCAGATGGCAACATGCCGCAAGGCAACCGCGCCGCAGCTCCGAGTAAACCCATTCCCAAATCCCAACAAGTCAAGAGCGAACCCAGCGACCGACCCGCAGTTGGTGCCCCAACCCTGAGTCCAGCAACTGGAGTCGTCCGCCGACCAGTAGCTAAAGCTGAAAATGCCGCACCACCATTAAACCGTCCGCCCGCAAGGATCGTCCAGATCAAGCCGCAAGGTAGTGGTCCCACCCGACCAGGTGCGCCAAGCAAAGACGGTGCTGCAAATGACAAAGATGATAATACCCCGACCACAGTCGATCTCGAACTCAAGCGGCCACCACTGAGAAAACCAGTCAATAAAGGTAAAGGCTGGAGTAAAGAAGAGGAAGAAATTGAAACCGCTAAGGCGAAAGTTCCGGCTAAAGGTAAGCGGGTCAAAACAGTTGTTATCGATGAGGATGATGAAGATGACGATTTAGATGGTAACGATAACTCAAACGAAACCATCGTGAGTTTGTCGATTGCCAGACCTGCCAAACAGAAGATCGGTAGTGGCGGCGGCATCCGACCAGCAGCGGTTCCTGCTCAACGCAAGAAACCCGTAATGAAGGGGGATCAACAAGCTAAAGAACGCAGTAGTAACAACAAACGGGAACAGAAAGCTACTGTTGACAAGCCCGAATCGATTACGCTCATGGGCAGTATCACCGTTCGCGATTTAGCTGAAATGCTCCTCGTACCGGAAACTGAAATCGTCAAACAGCTATTCTTTAAAGGGATTGCTATCAGCGTCACTCAGATCCTAGATGCGGGTACCGCCACAATGGTAGCCGAAGAAATGGGCGTCGCAGTGGTAACAGGTGTCGAACAAGCTGCGGCGACGAAAGTTACCGAAATGCTCGATATCGGTGACTATGACTTGCTCCAACGTCGTCCGCCAGTAGTTACGATCATGGGTCACGTCGATCATGGTAAAACTACTCTACTAGATGCCATTCGATCGACCAAAGTAGCCCAAGGAGAAGCAGGCGGAATTACCCAGCATATCGGTGCCTACCATGTGGACATGGAACATGAAGGTAAAACTCAGCAGGTAGTATTCCTTGATACTCCCGGGCACGAAGCCTTCACCGCCATGCGAGCGCGGGGTGCGAGGGTCACTGACATCGCCATCCTCGTCGTTGCGGCTGATGATGGTGTCCGTCCTCAAACTATCGAAGCAATTCGTCACGCACAAGCGGCAGAAGTACCGATTATCGTCGCCATCAACAAGATCGACAAACAAGGTGCCAACGCCAGTCGGGTCAAACAGGAGTTAATCGCCTTCAATCTTCAATCAGAAGATCTCGGTGGTGATACCATCATGGTCGAAGTCAGTGCCCTCAAAGGCGAAAACCTCGATACTCTCCTAGAGATGATTCTGCTAGTCGCCGATGTCGAAGATCTCCAAGCCAATCCCGACCGGACTGCGCGGGGTACGGTAATTGAAGCTCACCTCGATAAAGCCAAAGGCCCTGTTGCCACTCTATTGGTGCAAAATGGTACCCTTCGCGTTGGGGAAACTCTAGTTGCCGGACATGTGTTTGGTAAAGTTCGGGCGATGGTAGACGACCGCCTCGCGCGCGTCGAAGCCGCTGGGCCATCCTTTGCCGTCGAAGTACTCGGATTGAGCGATGTACCTCAAGCGGGAGACGAGTTTGAAGTCTTCATCGAGAAAGAAGCTCGCGCCATTGCTGATGTCCGTTCTGCCGAACGTCGTCAGTCGCGACTACAGCAGATGATGGCTTCCCGTCGCGTCACCCTGAATAGTCTGTCTGCCAAGGCACAGGAAGGAGAACTCAAAGAACTCAACCTGATCCTCAAAGCTGACGTTCAAGGTTCCGTCGAAGCAATCCTCGGTTCGCTCCGCCAACTTCCCCAAAATGAAGTCCAGGTGCGCGTACTCCTCTCCGCCGCAGGTGAAATCACCGAAACTGATGTGGATCTAGCAGCAGCCAGTGGTGCCGTAATTATCGGCTTCAATACCACTCTCGCTAGTGGTGCCCGTGCCGCCTCTGATGAAGCTGGTGTCGATGTCCGTGAATACAACATCATCTACGGTCTCCTCAGCGATATCCAAGCCGCGATGGAAGGTCTACTCGACCCCGAACAAGTCGAAGAACCGCTCGGACAAGTGGAAGTCAGAGCAGTATTCCAAGCTGGACGTGGCAACATTGCTGGATGTTATGTCCTATCCGGTAAAGCTCTACGTAACTGTAGCATCCGCGTTCAACGCAAGGGTCAAGTGGTCTTTAGTGGCACACTCGATTCGCTCAAACGGGTCAAGGATGATGCACGTGAAGTCAATGCTGGCTTTGAATGCGGTATCCGCTTAGATAAGTTTAATGCCTGGGAAGAAGGTGACATTATCGAAACCTTCCAAATGGTCAGCAAGCGTCGGACGTTATCACCCGTTTAGGTTGTAACGCGATTCGATCGATCGAGAAACCCAGCTTCTTTTAGAAGTTGGGTTTCTTAATGAGTTGATAGTTGATAGTTGATAGTTGATAGTTGATAGTTGATAGTTGATAGTTGATAGCGATTCGCGCTCCTCATCTGGTCTTTGTCACCCGCCCAGTTGCCCAATGTTCTTGGGGTTTCCCAACTGGGCGGGAGACAAAGGCGAGACAAGTAAAGCACCTTTTCAAGACAGCGAATCAAGACAGCGAGGTTTGTAGGATGGGGATTTATACCCCTAATTTTTGTTAATACTCGGATCTCCGTAGAAGTCGGGTATCTATCCTCACCAGCTTGGAGATCGCCATGCTACTCTAGCTTGTACAGTGCAAATTCTTGGCGAATGGAATTAGTTAGGAAACATATCCGATATTTGCTAATTTTTTCCAGCCAATAAGCTAGTCCTCTTTGATAAAAATTATTACTAAGCGCTTTAATTGCGATCGGAGTCATGCGATAGTTTTCTTGATTTTCAACACTATAGATACCTCCAATTAACGGCAGTACTTGTAATTTAGTACCATTCTTCAAAGTAGTTGCATTATGTTCGTAGTACTTGCCTTCATTCATCAATAATTCCGCTAGCTCATATTTAACGATTATCGACGTTCCACACAGATCGTTGAAATTTTTAGAGTTAAGATAAATGTATCTTTTACCTTCTTTATAAACATATCCTTTTTTGATATACCAACCATCACAGCCAATATTTTCTTCAACAAACTTGGCAATATTTTGATTGATACAGTCATCTGCATCCACAACCATAATATGAGATGGATTTAGTTGCTTTGCATGAGCTATGCCTACTAAGATTTTATTAGCTTTATCAGCTTCCTTAGGTGATTCCAGTCCAATTAGCGGACTGACTTTTTCCGAGCTTGGTGGTGGAAAATCAACAGTTAAGTATTCAATATGGGGAGATTCAAAAGTTGTTTGAGGCTTCTCATTGCAGACAACTACTACCCTAAAATTGACTGAAGTTTGATTGCACACTGATTTGACGCACCTTTCAAACAAACGAGAACATAAACTCCAGTCTGAAGAAATTAAAGGACTTTTAACAGGAATGATAAAGACAAGCATAAGTTACACCTAGTTGTTTTATTATTTTCTATTTTTTTAGTTCGTTGCCGTTAGGCACAGCCTCTCCCCAGGAGAATCGAATCTAATTGCTATTACCCTCTATTTATTGTAATCTATTGTAGCAGAATGAACTGATGTACTGAACGCGGCTATATTAATTTCCGATCTAAATCCCAATAATATACTTACGCCACTCTGCATGAGAACCATTATTAATATGAGTCGCAGCCTCATAATGTAGACTACTATATGGTCTACGCGGTTGAGTATAGAGCTGTAAATTGGCTTCCTTGGGAGTGCGACTACCCTTTTTGACATTGCACCGCATACACGCTGTAATTAGATTTTCCCAGGTATCTGGGCCACCACGCGATCGAGGCATGACATGATCTAGGGTCAGACTATCGCCTTTGTGACCACAGTATTGACAAGTGTGATTATCGCGATTGAGGACATTGCGGCGAGTGAGGGGAATTTCTCGATACGGTACTGTCACATAATGCCGCAAGCGAATGACCGTTGGTAGTGGAAAGTCTTTTGCTAAATATTTACCACTGTGTTCTACCTGTTCTGCTTTTCCCTTGAGCATCAAGATCGCCGCACGTCGCCAACCAGTGATGTTGAGCGGCTCGTAGGAAGCATTTAACACCAGCACTTTGCTCATGTTTCCTTTAGGATTTAAGACCTATTTCTCCTGATAGTAACACAAACCATATTAAGTGTTAAGGGTTGGGGTGTGAGTATTCTCCACAGGAAAGAAACACGCGCAAACGGAAGCAGTATTCGGTCTAGTAGGGTTCCCCGTCCACTGAGGTGGAGCAGCCAAAAAAAATTACTGATTTTTGGAGTAAACAAGTGGATCTAATTTACAAACTCTTAAAGATTCGTTAGATTTAATTATAATACTCCTGCAAAAAAAGATTGCCGCCATGGCTGATACCCTCACCAAGCTAACTTACCAAACCCTTCAACAAGGCAAGAGCTACCTGAGCTTCGCCCACAAAACTCTCAGCATCCAAGCCCGGAAGGCTCTCAAGCCCAACGATCTGCCGATGATTCCTGTACCCCCAGAATTGATTGCGAAGCTTCAGCAGCGTGTCAACGATCTCCTGGCGGTAGATTGGCAAGATGCCGAAAATGGCGTTTACCCAACCAGCTTGCTCTTCGATGAGCCTTGGGTAGATTATTTGAAACAGTATCCCTCGTTGATCGTTGACATGCCCAGTATTTGGCGGCGTGCTGACGGCAAAAAACATCAAGATTTCGATCGAGATATCGAAACAGATGGTTATCCTAGCTACTACGTCCAGAATTTTCATCATCAAACTGGCGGCTACCTGAGCGATCTCTCTGCTAACTTGTACGATCTGCAAGTCGAAATCCTCTTCGGTGGTAGTGCTGACGCAATGCGCCGTCGGATCTTGGCTCCACTCAAAGCTAGCTTAACAGCATTTAGCGATGTTCCCGCCAAGCAAATCCGCATTTTAGATGCTGCTTGTGGTACTGCACGCACACTTCGAGGCGTACGCGCGATGCTACCTCAAGCTTCGTTGTTTGCGGTGGATCTCTCAGGAGCCTACCTCCGCAAAGCCAACGAGCAACTCGCCGATATGCCAGGAGAGCTAGTGCAGTTGATGCAGGGGAATATCGAAGAGTTACCCTATGTAGACAACTATTTCCACGCTGTCACATGCGTATTCTTATTCCACGAACTCCCGCCAGCGGTACGTCAAAATGCGATCGATGAATGTTATCGAGTCCTCAAACCAGGTGGCTCATTAATTATTTGTGATTCGATTCAGGTGGCTGATTCCCCAGAATTGGAAGCAATGATGCACATGTTCCATGAAACATTCCACGAGCCTTACTATCGTAGCTACATGGAAGACGATCTGATCGATCGACTCAACAAGGCTGGTTTTGCTCAAGTGCTGCCCACCGAAGTTCACTTTATGAGTAAGTACTTGGTAGCTACAAAAGCAGTTGACAGTTGATAGTTGACAGTTGACAGTTGACAGCTTGCACCGATCGAAACAATCATCCTCATGGCGATAAACTATCGATCGCCATGAGGATGATTGCGATCTAATCTAGATCCTAAATTAATAATGCTTTCTGACGCAACTCGATCGCATCTATTTCTGACAACTCCCATCCCATCGCTCCGGCATTTTGATCCACCTGAGCGGCGGTTTTAATCCCTGGAATCGGAATCACCCCCGGCTGACAGATCAGCCAGTTTAGGGCGACTTGGGCAGGGGTTTTAGAGTACTTTTCGCCCAATTCATTGAGCTTATCCAAGACTGGTTGAAGCTTAATCAAACCAGCAGTCTGAAACCGCTTGTCGAAACTCCGAGCACCAGTCGGTGGATTACTCATCGTGTATTTACCCGTCAATAATCCTTGAGCCAATGGGCTATAAGCCAAAATCGTCACACCCAACTCGCGGGCGGCGGCTAGTACCCCATTAGTTTCAATTTCACGGGTGATGAGCGAATACCGCACTTGATTGACAGCTAGAGGTACACCCCGCCGCGCTAATACCCGATGTGCTTCGCGGAGTTGTTCGGCACTATAATTACTCACGCCCACAGCCTTAATCCGCCCTTGTTGGACTTCATCGGCAAGAGCATTCATCAACCCTTCTTGACTCAGAAATGATGGAAAAGGAAAATGGACTTGATACAAATCTACCGAGGGCATTTTTAGGCGTTTGAGGCTGGCTGTGACGGCATCAGTCACATCTTCTGCCCGAAATCGCCAGGGTAAAGGCATATATTTAGTAGCGATTTGGGTAGTTGCATTAGTTTCTTTGATGAATTTACCGATTAGTTCCTCAGACTTGCCCAAGCCATAAACCTCAGCGGTATCTAGAAAAGTAATCCCATTATTGACTGCTGCTTGAAAAGCCAGCCGTAAATCCATCTCGCCATAGTCTTTGCCGTATCCCCAAAAGATCGAATCACCCCAAGCCCAAGTGCCAAATCCCATCGGTGTCACTTCAATGCCAGTATTGCCAAGTGTGGTAGTTGCCATAATAATTTAGGTAAACGGGAAGAATATTTCTTAATTCTAACTAAAACACCCTTGGGCAAAGCGATTCCATTTTCTAGTAAAGTATTGTAAAGTAAATTAATAATAGCTTAATTTTTGTCGGTAGAGATGGTCGCGATCGGTGTGTGAATCTAGTCGCCACAATTGCTGTCAGGTATGTACTCAAGACAATCCTCTCCGGTATTACCCTGCCTCTAGATCGGCAATGGTGAATGTCGATGCTAATTCTCACCCGCTGCTCCAAAATCGTTGGCACTGCAAATGCAGAGGATGGGACAACGATTTAACTGACTTTATTAGAAAATGCCTTCATCAAAAATGATATTACGCCGTCTGCTCGGATCTGCCATTGCCATCGTTTTAAGTATATCCGTGTGGTCGATCGCCCCCGCCGCGCAAGCCTTTGACAATCCCGAACTCTTGCCCACAATCCAGACTCCCGTGATCGATCTGGCTAGAACCTTCACCGCCATCCAAGAAGAGAGATTAGTAAAAGATATCGAAACCTTTGAAGCCGATACTGGCTGGAAACTCCGGGTCTTGACTCAATACGATCGCACCCCTGGACGTGCGGTACGGAAATATTGGGGACTAGATGAAAAAAGTGTTCTGGTTGTCTCCGACTCGCGTGGTGGGAATACCCTCAATTTTCGAGTCGGTGATGATGTCTACAAGCTGATGCCCAGAACCTTCTGGATCGAGCTGCAAACCAGATTTGGTAATTTGTACTACGTGCGTGAAAACGGTGAGGACAACGCCGTGCTGGACTCCCTAGCCGCAGTCAAAACCTGTCTAGTTAGAGGTGGTTGTAATGTCGTACCAGGATTACCAGATGAGCAATGGAACCTGACGCTGATCAGCTCGGCGATCGGTGGTGTGATTTGTGGCTTTGCCGGACAATATCGCAAGCCTGGAGAGGGTTTTGCTTGGCAGTGGGCATTGATTTTCTCGCCATTATGGGGGATTTTATTCTTTGCGTTCGGCATCGCGCCAGTAGTAACCCGCACACAAGAATTGTTGCCATTATTACGGAATTGTGGTGGATTCATAGTGGGACTATTGGTTGCTTATCTCGTGCCAGTTCTCGGACAATCCAACCCATCGGAAGAAACGTAGAAATGTAGTAGCCTGTTCAGATCCCCGACTTTTTCAAGAAGTCGGGGATATTTTTGGAATATGCACGCTTCACACACCCAAAATAGAGATCGTCGATCGCACTAACTACGACCTCGTGCAGTTATTCATAGTGATAACGACAGGCAAAAAAGACAATCTGCTCGTTATTAACTATATATATTAATCGATGTTCGAGATCGACGCGGCGCGACCAATAATCTGAGTCCAGATACTTTAAAGGTTCCGGTTTGCCAATTCCTGTAAATGGATCTGACATGATGGCTGTTACCATGTCGAGGATCTTATTTGCCTTTTTGGGATCGGTTTTATACCACCAACTTAAATCTTCTTTGAATTTGGTAGTGAATACTGGAATTAATCGGATAATTTGAACGGGTGTTATTTCTGGCGATTCCTTAGATTTTTTCTTCGCCATCGATTCCTAACTCCTGGCGTAATTCTTCAATGCTTTGAGACTCAAGTTTCCCAGATCGATATTCATCGATAGAATCGAGTAAGTGACGTGCATTTGCAGGAGAGCGAAATAGATACACGGTTTCGATTAGACTATTGAGATCTGATTCGGCGATGAGAGCTACATTCTCACCATCGCGGCGATTGATGATACAGACTTGGTGACTCTGAGCAACTCGATCGATCAGTTGAAAGAATCCAGCTCTAGCTTCAGTCGGTGAGGTGATTTCTGTGGAGAACATAAGTTATGTACGCAACTATGTACATGATATCAAATTAAATCGCGATCCAACCAAAGCCAAGCAAAGTAGTGCTAAAATACTATAAAGAGCATACTATAATAGTCCTACCTGCCATTGCATTAATAATTAGCAGGGGTTTAATTCCCCATTCCCACAGCACACCTGTCTTGATTCGCTACACCGTCAGGGAGACTGACGAACGCGAATCGCTACCCTCTACCACGTAACCTATGACTTTCGTTGGTTTGCACATGCACAGTGACTACAGCCTGCTTGACGGAGCTAGTCAGTTGCCGAATTTGGTCGATCGAGCGGTAGAATTGGGGATGCCCGCGATCGCCTTGACGGATCATGGTGTGATGTATGGAGCGATCGAATTAATTAAAGTCTGTCGATCGCGCAATATCAAGCCAATTATTGGCAATGAAATGTATGTGATCAACGGTGACTTCACGCAGCAAAAACGCTATCAGAAGTTTCACCAAGTTATCCTAGCAAAAAATACTCAAGGATATCGAAATTTAGTTAAATTAACAACAGTATCTCACCTCGAAGGTTTTCAGGGTCGGGGGATATTTGCGCGTCCGTGTATTAATAAGGAATATATCGAGAAATACAAAGAAGGATTGATCGTGACTAGTGGTTGTTTGGGTGGGGAAGTACCACAAGCAATCATGGCTGGACGACCCGATGCGGCGCGAAAAGTTGCCAAATGGTATCAGGATCGGTTTGGTGAAGATTACTACCTAGAAATCCAAGATCACGGCTTGAAAGAGGATCGGGTTGTTAATGTTGAAATAGTTAAAATTGCCCGTGAGTTGAATATCAAACTAATTGCGACAAATGATTCACATTTTGTCTCTTGTTATGATGTCGAGGCGCATGACGCTCTATTATGTATTCAGACTGGGCAACTAATCCGCGAAGATAAGCGGATGCGCTATAGCGGGAATGAATATCTCAAATCTGCCGAGGAAATGGCACTACTATTTCGCGATCATTTGCCAGATGATGTAATTGCTGAATCGATCGCCAATACGCTCGAAGTTGCTGACAAGATTCAACCTTATAATATCCTGGGTGAGCCAAAGATTCCTGACTTTCCGATTCCGGTTGGGCATACTCCGGCTACTTTTGTTGAAGAAATCTCGCGGGAGGGATTGAAGGAACGGCTGAAAGTTCAACGGTATGGAGATATCGATAAAGTCTATCAGGAACGTCTCGATTATGAGTTGAAAATGATCGATCGGATGGGATTTTCAACCTATTTTCTAGTTGTATGGGATTATATCAAATTTGCCCGCGACAGGGCTATCCCCGTCGGCCCTGGTAGAGGCTCTGCTGCGGGTTCTCTGGTAGCCTATGCGATGAAGATTACCAATATCGACCCCGTACATCATTGTCTGCTGTTTGAGCGATTTCTCAATCCCGAACGGAAGTCGATGCCGGATATCGATACAGACTTTTGTATCGAACGTCGGGCTGAAGTGATTGACTATGTGACGGAGAAGTATGGGAAGGATCGGGTAGCGCAAATTATCACGTTCAACCGGATGACTTCCAAGGCGGTACTCAAAGATGTGGCGCGGGTGTTGAATATTCCCTATGGTGCGGCAAATGAATTGGGGAAAATGATTCCCGTCGTGCGGGGGAAACCGACTAAATTAGCAGTGATGATTTCGGACAAAACTCCGGTACCAGAGTTTAAACAGGCGTATGAATCGGGTGAATATGCCGATCCTGAAACTGGTGAAAAAATCACTGCCAAACAGTGGATTGATATGGCAATGCGGATCGAAGGGACTAACAAAACTTTCGGCGTTCATGCGGCTGGTGTGGTGATTTCGGCACAGCCTTTAGATGAAATTGTGCCATTGCAACGCAATAATGATGGCTCGGTGATTACTCAGTATTACATGGAAGATCTAGACTCAATGGGTCTACTCAAAATGGACTTTTTGGGGCTGAGGAATCTAACCATCATTCAAAATACCCTCGATACGATCGAGCAAACTAAAGGCGATAAAATCGATCCAGATGATATCACTCTTGAGGAACGACGTACCTATAAAATGTTAAATAAAGGCACGGTAAATAAACGTCCGCCCAGTGTTGAAAAAACATATAAACAAGTCGAATCAGGTGACTTAGAAGGTGTCTTTCAATTAGAGTCTTCGGGGATGCTAGATGTGGTAGAAAGATTGAAACCATCGAGTATCGAAGATTTATCATCTATTCTCGCACTGTATCGTCCTGGGCCGCTAGATGCGGGACTAATTCCCATTTTTATCGATCGCAAACACGGGCGCGAAGACATCACCTACGAGCATCCAATCCTCAAACCAATTTTAGAGGAAACATATGGGGTAATTGTCTATCAAGAACAGATCATGAAGATCGCTCAAGATTTGGCAGGATATACCCTCGGTGAAGCCGATATCTTGCGGCGATGTATGGGTAAAAAGAAAGCCGATGAAATGAATAAACAGCGAGAGAAATTTCTCGATGGCTCTGCGAAGAACGGAGTCGAACATGCGATCGCGGATGCCTTATTTGATAAGATGGTATTATTCGCTGAATACTGTTTTAATAAAAGCCATTCTACAGCTTATGCTTATGTGACTTATCAAACAGCATTTCTCAAAGCTAATTATCCGGCTGAATATATGTCGGCACTATTGACGGCAAATAGTGGCGATCGAGATAAAATGACCAGATATCTAAATAATTGCGAACAAACTTTAGATATCAAAGTCGAGCCGCCAGATATCAATCGATCGTATGTAAAGTTTCGACCAGTAATCGATCCAGCGCGACCAAATCGATTAAATATTCTGTTCGGATTATCCTCAATTAGAAACGTGGGCGAAGCGGCGATCGAAAACATCCTCACCGCACGAGAAACAGATGGAGAATTCTTATCTCTAGCTAATCTTTGTCAGCGAGTCAGTCTCCAATCTGTTAATAAGCGAACATTGGAATCACTGATTCAATGTGGTGCATTTGATAATATCGACCCCAATCGCCGACAATTAATCAACGATCTAGATGTGATTATTCCTTGGTCGCAAAATCGTGCTAAAGAAAAAGCGATCGGGCAAGGTAATCTATTTGACTTATTTAATGACTCCAAACCAGATTCAGGTGGTTTTGAAGCTGTCCCAAAATCTCCTTTAGTAAGTGACTATTCATCTCAGGAACGGTTGCAATTCGAGCAAGACCTTCTAGGCATATATGTCTCAGATCATCCCCTCAAAAATGCTGAAAAATTTGCCAAATTTCAAAAACATGATTTCCAGCGAATTATCGAAATTGAGAAACCTTGTAAAGAAGCTAAAGTGGTAGTGATGCTGACAGAGGTGAAAATAGTCCAGACTAAAAAAGAAAATAAGTCGATGGCTATTCTCAAACTAACCGATCTAGCTGGTGGTAAATTAGAAGCGGTTGCTTTTCCTGAAGCTTATGAGAAAGTCAAAGATCTACTCATACCAAATACATCAGTAATTCTGGTTGGTAAAGTCAGCCGTAAGAAAGATGATGATGAACTTCAGATGATCGTTGATGAAGCGATCGCGATCGATTATGATGCTGTTCATAAACCCATATCCGAAGTCCAATCCAAACATATAGTCTTAATTGAGCTGCCGATTAAGATGGCGATAGACGAGATTCAATCTCAAGAACTGAAGACAATGTTAGAAGAGTATTCTGTCAATACCCCAGACATCAAAACCCCTGTATATGCGATTGTCCGTGGCGATAGTGGGTATCAATTAGTGCTATTCGGTAAACAGTTTTGGGTTCAAGAGCCGACAGAGCTAGTAGATAGAATGCAGAAGCAAGGATTTGATATCCAAGTTAAATTAATTGATAGTTGATAGTTGATGATTGATAATTGGGTTGTCCAGTGGAGATTTCAACCCCACTGGACTATATAGCAGTCCTATTTGATTTGTAAGCATACTGTAAGCTGTGTTACCTCTGTAGGGGTAACGCACCAGAGCCAATGTAAATCTCACTTGGGCTAACCTCCGCCAAAAAAGTGGGATGCTCCCGATATTACAGCCGATCGCCAAGCACTAGTTTATACTAGTAATCAGCTCAAATAGCCAGACATCAATGAAACCTTATACAGCCTCCATAGATTCGGGTTGGCGGCATGAATTCATCCAAACCAACAACATTCGCTTGCACTGTGTCACCCAAGGCGAGGGCGAATTGGTCGTTTTACTGCACGGGTTTCCTGAATTTTGGTACTCCTGGCGACATCAGATTCCCGCCCTCGCCCGTCATTTTAAGGTCGTCGTTCCCGACTTGCGGGGCTACAATTATTCCGACAAACCCTCAGGCGGCTACGATCTCGATACCCTCAGTAGCGACGTACAGGGGCTAATTCAGGCTCTAGGGTACGTCAAAGCTCATATTGCTGGACATGATTGGGGCGGGGCGATTGCGTGGCATCTAGCCCAAAAATGCCCTCAAGTACTCGATCGATTGGCGATCCTCAATGCGCCTCATCCACAGCGATTATTGCAGGAAATGGTTGGCAATGTCGATCAATTGCGTCGCAGTTGGTACATGTTTGCGTTTCAAATACCAGGTTTACCAGAATGGTTGATCCAACAAAATCTTAAAGACTTTATCATCAATGTCTTTCGCGGACAAGCTGTTAGAAAAGGGGCATTTACAGCCGAAGATAATCAAATTTATCAGGAAGCTTTAGAAAAACCTGGAGTCTTAACTGCTGCACTCAAGTACTATCGAAATCTATCCGCGCCTCAAAATTGGCTTCAGAACTGGAATAATTCGCCGCCAATGGTAACTGTTCCGACGCTAATGCTCTGGGGTGCAGAAGACAATTTCCTCAGCAATAAGTTGACAGAAGGAATGGAAAAATTAATCTCTGCACCTTTTGAACTAAAACTAATTCCTCAGTGTGGGCATTGGATTCAACAAGAAGTACCTCAAATTGTAAATCGAGAACTCTTGAATTTTTTCCAATCCGACACGATCGTTCCAATTGTGAGATAAATACGTTTTTATGAGTGCTCACACTACAATTTTTTCAGATCCGCACTAATAAATTAATTATCAATTATCAATTATCAATTATCAATTAATCTAAGCATTGACTAGAGCTTGAGAAAGATATTTATTGACCAAATTTATAAGATCGGTAGGTGTAAATGGTTTAGTCATATAGTCATTAGCACCCACCATTTTTGCTTTAAGCCTGTCGAACATCCCATCACGACTACTGAGCATCAAAATTGGTACGTGTTTGAGACTAGGAGATTTGCGGAGGAGTTGACAGAGTTCGTAACCATTAATATCTGGCATACTGATATCCATCAAAATCAGCGTCGGATGAGTGCGAATTAGCTTAGTCATTGCTTGAGCGGGTTTGAGCAAACAGAGCACTTCATACCCTTGAGATTCCAGCGTTAATTTCACACTATTTTGGACTGTTTGACTATCATCGATACAGGCAATCAATGGACGGTCTTCATCTTGTTTCTTACCATATCCAGAAATCTGTGCGCTGCGGTTGCGTACCAATGGTAGCAGCATATGGGTGAGTTCTTGAACATCAATATTTAGTTGATTTGCGGTGCTATAAAGACAAAGATTTTGAGTCAGCGCAGCTTGATAAGACTCGATCGCTTTAGTACTTTGAAGTTGTTGCCATAATAGCTTGTATAGACTATCAATATTAGATAAATACACTCTGACTAATGGGGACGCAATATGCGGACGCATTTTCTGCCATTGCCAAATTAATTGTTTGACAGGAGTAATGATTTGTTGCACTGAAGCTGATAAAATCAATACATCTAAATTAGCATCAAGATTAAATTCCATTTCTGCCGTCCCAATTGCCATAATGTGGACGAAAGCCTCTTGCGTACTAGTAAATGCTAATTGGCGAACTTGTTGAAGTGATAATTTGCCTGATTGCCATTGATGACAGATGAATTGGTAATCAGACTGACCAACGGGGAACTCGCTGACATTGAACTCAGGATGATGGTGTCTAGTTAGATATATCAATCGTTCCCTTTGTCCCAGCGTACTAGTTGCAAAGTGTAACTTACCATTACCAAAGTAAGCTTCCCAAGTTAGCGAACTATCTAGCGCATCTTTAATAATTAATTGTCCTGATAGTTCTTGATGGATAATATCTTTTAATGCTTCAACAATTCTAGTCATCACTGGTATTGATATATTTTAACTAATCTTGTCGATACAGCACCATTCGACTTTACAGATCGCGAGTATGAATAGCAAGTAAATTGGGTCTTTTTACCTACCCTGTCATAGTCAATAATTGGGGAGGATGGCTCGACTTTTAATAAATAAACCTCCAATTCCGAACAGTGGATGTTAGGCATTGGAGCAAACAGAGCCTCTGGTAGGAGCATCGCGAAGAACATTAGTCGAGATATCTCCTGTATCTAATATGCCCATTAGCAACGCAATCTAAACATCCTCTGCGATCGGATCCCCAACCGCCCTCACCATTTAGCAGTGGAAACATGTTGACGATCGAAATAGTCATTAAAATCAACGCTTCAATGGTGAAAAAAATTCCCGAATGGCTAGGATTCAACAGTTGCTAAATTTATCCACAGGTCAAATCAGTACTTCAAAGTGGTGGAATATTTCTAATCCCACACCAGCCATAGCACTCCTACTTACCGCCAGTTTTGTGCTAATGGCGGGAATTGCCCCTGGAACTACCCAAGAACGGAAGCCAGCTCGAACCCTAACTGCAAGTGGTAGAGGGATTGTCACCATTCCCACTACATTGAGCCAAATTCGACTCGCGATCGAAGTTTCAGCTAAAACCCCAACCGCTGCCCAACAAGCAGCGGCAACCCGCTCGACACGAGTTATCGATTATCTCAAAACGCAGCGGGTAGATAAGCTCCAAACCACGGGTATCAATCTCAATCCGACTTATACTTATCCACCTAACAGTACCCCCCAACTCACGGGATATACCGCCAACAACAGTATCAGCTTTCGGGTGACAACCGATCGAGCGGGTGCGATCCTCGATGCTGCTGTCAAAAACGGTGCGACGCGGATTGACGGGGTGAGTTTTATTGCCAGTGATGAAGCGATTGCGATCGCTCAAACCCAAGCTCTCAAACAAGCTACTCAAGATGCCCAACGCCAAGCCGATGCCGTCCTCGACAGCCTCAATTTCAAACGCCGAGAAGTCATCGGCATCCAAATTAATAGTAACTCCACCCCCGCGCCAATTCCGATCTCTCAAGCAATGTTGTCGCAACAGAAACTCGCACCGGATGCTACTACTCCAGTTATCGGCGGCGAACAACAAGTGGAAGCAGGCGTGACGTTGGATATTGGGTATTAAATTAATTGATAATTGATAATTGGGTTGTCCCGCTGGGGATTTCAACCCCGAAGCCATAGCTTCTGTCCTTTGTTAAACAGTCGAGCGTGAAGGTAGGGGCAATTCATGAATTGCCCCTATCTCTACGACAGCAACGCCTAACTCTGAACTTGTAACTCTCCCACCAACTGGGTAAGTTTTTCCTCACTCACTTGATAGATTTCCCCACAAAAATCGCAAACAGCTTCAGCACCCTTGTCTGTAGCGATCATATCTTCAAGTTCTTCCGTACCCAATAGCTTGAGCGCGTCTAACATCCGTTGTTCGGAACAAGGACAGTCAAATTTGAGCTTCCGTTCTTCAGGAAAAATTGTCAAGCCCAGATCGCCCAACAGCTCCTCGAAAATACCCGGCAGATCTTTACCTGCTTTCAATAAAGGTGTAAACCCTTGCAAGCTGCTGACTCGTGATTCTAGCAAAGTTACCAGTGACTCATCCCGTGCGGCTTTTGGCAACACCTGAATTAAGATTCCCCCAGCAGACTGAACACTCTGGCTGTCCATCGAGACACCTAATACCAAAGCAGAAGGGGTTTGCTCGGAGCTAAATAGATAATTGGCAACATCATCCCCAACTTCTCCAGAAACTAACTCCACAGTACTAGAGTAAGGACGACCGTAACCCAAATCCCGAAAGACATAAACAAAGCCTTCGGTACCGATCGCGCCACCGACATCTAGCTTACCATCAGTAGTAAGTGGTACCTCAACATGGGGATTATTTACATAGCCTCTGACAGTCCCATCGACCCCAGCATCGACCATTAGCCCGCCCATCGGCCCATCCCCCTTGATGCGGAGATTGACGCGGGCAAACTTGGTTTTCATCCCCGATGTGAGCAATAATCCAGCAGTCATCGCCCGCCCTAAAGCATCGGTAGAGACTGGCGAGAGTCGATGCCGCACTCTGGCTGTTTCGGTCAGACTGGTAGTAATTGCCCCGACTGCGCGAATTCCTCCATCTGCTGCTGTTGCTCGAATTAATCGATCGCTCATAACTATCTCTAAATATTCCTTTACATATTATTTTAGAGGTTGCCCTCCTCAGATTCCAGTTTTGGGGAGTGCGGATTAGAGTACTCTCAAAGCTTGTAATGAGCGTAGCCTGCCGTAGGCATAGTATCAATTAATTTAACTCTTCGCCCGCAAAGTAGTTTTCCATCGCCAGATCCAGAATAAATAGCCGATTTCCATTATATTTCCTAAGATCATCCCGATTGCCGCAGCGATCGCGCCATTTTGTCCCGATTGCGCGCCCAAATATGCCGTACCCAACATCACGATCGCTCCGATCCAAGCAGCCTGATTTATGCCCCAAGTGTGTCCTTCACTGACTAAAAAACCTTGGATGGCATTTTGTACCGATACGCATAGCGGAATTACTGTACAGATTAATAATACCGGACGCACCCGCGCGATTAGTTCTTCATCATTACCAACAAACCAACCGATCGCCGCATCACTTATCGATGTCCCACTAACTGATAATAAAATTAACGAGCAAACAATTCCGACTGTCATCGCGAAGGTAATTAATAATCGATCGGGTAATAACTGCCGATTGCGAATAATAATCTGCTGTACCATCCGCGTCGAATTAGCGATAACTAATACTAAGCCCCAAGCAGCAGGCCAAGCAACCAGAGCGATCGCCCCATCCTCAGCCCGTGCGACAATGCCAACTAGAGCCGCTCGCGCCCCCCAGACAAGCATCATCGTCCCGCCCAAGGGTGCGTAAAATTTCCAGACTCCAGCTACATCCTGGGGCAATTCTGGGGTAGATATTAGCTCCGGTAGCTTTGTGGCTCCTAACTTTCGCGCTAGATATGTGACAGCCACAGCCTCAGCAATTACGCCCCAGACTAGGCTCATCCCTGCGACGACAGCACCGTTAGTTTTGAGTGTAAATCCGCCCGCGAGAATTATCCCCACTACCAACAGCCGCACGATCCCTGCTTGAGCGACAGCGTAACTTTGTCCGCTATGAATTAATAAGCCTTGAAAATATCGCCGCCAACCGATCGCCAATGGCCATAAAATCGCGATCGTCAGCACCGATCGAACAGTACCGCTCAAACTAGGTGACACTCCCAACCAGCCTTCCCCGACGATCGCAAAAACTGCCGGAATAGTTGTCAGAGCTAGGAGCAAACTCATCGCGCCACTAGCAATCAGGGCAAACTTCCATAGTGCCCGACGCGATGCTTGAGTGGGAGCCAGAGCATTGCTGGTATGGAGCAACATAATAATCGGACTTTCGCAAAAAATGGCGATCGCTTTGGCGACACCTACGGCGGCAATATTAGTTCTCGGATCTGGTAAATGGGCAAGGGTAGTAGTAGTTAAAGGATCTCCCAATGCCATCGTGACATCAGACAATGATAAGGGAATAAATTGTTGCCACAGTTGAATTAGTTGACGATTGCGAGACATTAAAATCTGAGTATTTAGGGAAATTCAACATTATCTAGCCGATCGCTAGACGACAAATTAGGACTTAGTTTTGGTGAGTTTAACCGGAGTGAGCTGACGAACTGCTACTTCAAGTTGTTGTTTAGAAAATAACTCGATCTGATTAGCCTTGAGCCAATCTCGATCGTACACTGTTTCCAGATAGCGATCGCCGCGATCTGGATTTAACATTAAAATTGACAAGTCACGGTGTGAATTAGCCTGAGCATAAGCCAATCCACCTGCTAAAATCGCTCCGGTAGATGCACCTAGTAATAAACCTTCGAGCTGGGCAATTTGGTGACAGTAAGAAAAGGCCATGCGATCGCTCACAGCATACGCTACATCCAGTAAGCTCGGATCGAAATTAGGTGGGACAAAAGACAAACCCAATCCCGTCATTTTATAGGGAGATGGTGGGGTGCCAAATACTGCCGAACCTGCTACATCCACACCAATAATTTTGGTACTCGGATAACGTTGTTTGAAATATCGACTAATTCCGGCTATTTGCCCCGCTGTACTCACACCAATGACAATTACATCGGGCGCACCAGCAAAAGCTGATTCAATCTCACGCGCCGTATAAATCTCATGAGCATCGGGATTGTGAGGATTGAGATGTTGACAGGGATACCATGCTCCAGGAATGTTACTATACAGCTCTTGTGCTTTTTCCATCCGCGCTACTTGCATCGAGCCATTCCGATCGGCAGCAGTGAGTGGAACTTCGATTAATTCGGCACCGTGAGCGGACAATATCCGCCGCATGGTAGCACTTGTTTTGGCATCGATGACGATTTTGACCTGATAACCCCGTACCGCCCCTACCATCGCTAAGGCGATCCCAAAATTACCCGAACTAGACTCGACAATAGTCCCATCTGGTTGCAGTAACCCATCGGCTTCAGCTTGATTCACCAAACAAACTGCATTTTTCTCTTTGATGCTCCCACCTGGATTGCAAGATTCAAGTTTGAGATAGAGATGATGCTGTTGACATTGTTGGCTGACTCGATTTAGTCTGACGATCGGTACCGAACCAACTGCTTGCGTGAAATCTTGGGCGATGCGGGGCTGTGAAGGTGCGATCGTTTTTGTAGTCACGAGCTATTCAGGAGTGTGGATGAGAATAGTTCCCAGTGTGACAGCCGCAGATGAAATCCAGATGAAATCATTTAATCGGTAGACTCACTTTAAACAGTTGACAGCGAAGTGAAGGGTAAAGGACAGATGACATGCCCTTTCCTCCACTGCACTAGAGATTTTGCACCTGGTAAAGCGAGGTAAAGTGTTTTGTGGGGGAGTGATTTTTTTCGGTATAATCAGTGGCTACTGCCATCTACTCATCCATATGCCCCCATCAGATCGTCAACTCCCACTTACCCAGCGTCCGCGCCGTCTCCGCCGCAATCCAAGTATCCGCAGCCTAGTCAGCGAAACCCAACTCACTGTTGACGATCTGATCTACCCGATGTTTGTGATGGAAGGTGAAAACGAGCGGGTAGAAATCGTCTCGATGCCAGGTTGTTATCGTTATACACTCGATCTCTTACTAACAGAAATTGCCGAACTATTTACGCTAGGGATTAAAGCCGTCGCCTTGTTTCCTGTCGTCCCTGAAGCAAAAAAAGATGAGACTGGCACCGAGAGCTACAACCCTGAAGGATTGGCTCAACGCGCTGTTACCGCAATCAAGGCTCAAACCCCAGGCACGATCGTCATTACCGATGTTGCACTCGATCCTTTCACCACCCACGGACACGATGGAGTCATCGACGAACACGGTGTCATCCTCAACGATGAAACTGTCGAAATTCTGGTCAAAATGTCTATCTCTCAAGCTCAAGCTGGCTGCGATATGGTAGCCCCTTCAGACATGATGGACGGACGAATCGGCGCAATTCGTCGCGGTTTGGATGCTCATGGCTTTACGGATGTAGGAATTCTGGCTTACTCAGCCAAATATGCTTCGGCTTATTATGGGCCATTCCGCGATGCTCTAGCATCTGCACCCAAGTTTGGCGACAAAAAAACCTACCAAATGAACCCAGCTAATGCTCGTGAGGCTCTAGTAGAAGTCGCACTCGATATCGCTGAAGGTGCAGATATAGTCATGGTGAAACCCGCTTTAGCCTATCTCGATATCATTCACCAAGTGAAGGCAAACTGCAATGTTCCAGTTGCCGCTTATAATGTGAGTGGTGAATACGCAATGATCAAAGCTGCTGCTCAACTCGGCTGGATTGATGAGAAAAAAATCATCATGGAAACTTTGCTAAGTATCAAACGTGCTGGTGCAGATCTGATCCTCACCTATTTTGCCAAGGATGTTGCGTTAATTTTGCACGGGAAGTAGTTGATAGTTGATAGTTGATAGTTGATAGTTGACAGGACTAGATAACAGCACAGATCCAAGGGTACCCATGAAGCGGCGTTTTTAGATCTAGGGTTCCCCCCGCATAAAAAAACGACAAGACAGCGACGCATCGAACGGGGGGGAACCTCCCGTTCGATGCGTCAAGACATGGCACCCCTACACAATTAACCTGTAGGGGTGCCCGACAGAGGGTACCCTAGATCTACGCATATTACTCAGAGTCAGTGCTACTGTACCGTGACGCTCTTTTACCCATGTTCTCACATGACGATCGATCGAAGTATTTGGTGCAAGATATGAGATAATTCATTTTCTATCTACCCTGAAAAACCGATTCTTTGTTTCGATCGTCACACCCACAACAAGGGATTGATAAACTTTGTAGGCATCAAGGGCATAATGAAGTAAAGACTACCGACCGTAGACTTCAATAACGGCAACCAGTTATCTCTATCTACTAGCCACTAACTCAAAATATGGCAGCGACAAATTTTCGGGACTACTACGCGCTCTTAGGGGTGAACAAGAACGCCAGCGCAGATGAGATCAAAAAAGCTTATCGGCGACTAGCGCGTAAATATCATCCAGATCTCAATCCAGGCGATAAAACTGCTGAAGCAAAATTCAAAGAAATCACCGAGGCAAATGAAGTGCTCTCGGACGTGGATAAACGCAGTCAATACGATCGATTTGGACAGTACTGGAAACAATCCGAGCAACCCAGAACTAATCCGCGATCCAATAACAGTACAACTCCTGGTAACAATCCACCCGGCGACTTTAACACGGTTGACTTTGGACAATACAATAACTTTGATGATTTTGTCAATGAACTTTTAGGTCGCTTTAATAATTCTAGTAATCCTAATCCTGCTGGTACCAAGACGACGGCAACCAAGAATGGAGCTGATGGTTTCACTGGCAATACTAGCACGAGTAATTCGCCCGGCAACCTCGGTGGCGATCGCGAAGCAACGATTAGCCTCTCCCTCACCGAAGCCTATAAAGGTGTCCAAAAGAGCTTTAATCTCGGCACTGAAACGATCAAAGTGCGGATTCCTGGTGGTGCCAAAGCCGGAAGTCGGATTCGCGTTCGTGGTAAAGGGAATATCAATACCTACAATAAGCAACGGGGAGACTTATACCTCACGGTAGAATTGCAACCGCATCCCTTCTTTCGGCTCGATGGGGAACAACTGATTTGTGAAGTCCCTGTGACCCCCGACGAGGCTGTTCTAGGTGCTCAAATTGAAATTCCTACCCCAGATGGCATGGTGACAGTTAATGTCCCTGCTGGAGTCCAATCTGGTCAATCTCTGCGACTACGCGGCAAAGGCTGGGCAAATCCCAGAGGCGAACGCGGCGATCAATTAGCCAAAATCGCGATCGTTACGCCCAAAAGCCTCACTACCACCGAGCGCGAGTTATACGAAAAAATCAGCACCAGTCGCACCTCTAATCCCCGCAATCACTTCAATCAAGTCACTCTTTAGGGAATAGGGGAGCGGGGAGCGTCAGCAATGAGTATTCGGATTTATGGTAATCGAGAGTTGAAAACCCTGCCAGGGCTGGAAACTAGACCCACACCTGCGCGAGTCCGACAGGCTGTATTTAATATTTGGCAAGGATCGATCGCGGGTTGTCGCTGGTTGGATCTGTGCAGTGGGAGCGGTGCGATGGGTGCTGAAGCGTTGTGCAGAGATGCAGCTATGGTAGTAGGCATCGAAAGATCGAGTGCAGCTTGCACGACTATCGACCAAAATTGGCTAAAAGTTACGGGAGACTCCCAAAATTTTCAACTCCTGCGCGGCGATGTGGTGCAACGATTAGCCGATTTAAACGGACAAAAATTCGATCGCATTTATTTCGATCCACCTTATGCTGGAGAACTATATCAGCCAGTGCTAACAGCGATCGATCGTCATGAGTTGTTGGCTTTCATGGGAGAGATCGCTGTAGAGCATAGTCCTAACCCACAGATAAGTGCCCTACCCGCAACGCTGCCGACACTTGAACTCTGTCGCTACAAAGCATATGGAAATACCGCAATTTCCTTCTATCGGCTCAGTGAATAGACGCTAAATGGACAAGCAGACAAGCAGAATCAAAAATTCCGCCTATCTCCTAGCCCCGATCCGGCTACAAACCGATTTGGTTGCCGCGCTTGTACTGCATGTAAGCCGCTACAAACAAGCCACTGAGAGTAATGAAAACTAAACCGAGGACGATTCCAGACAATAATGGTTCTACCACGTTGAGACTCCGTAATTAGTTAAAATAGTTTCTTCTAGCGTATCGGGTTTAGGGCGATTGGTGCAACTTCGTTCTCGATTGCTACCATCGGCGCGGGCGGTTGCAATATTGCTACCAAAGCTGTCAAACTTAACAATACGATAAAAAGCTTAAGATATTTAAGAAATGTGTCGTAAATATGAGATTTTTGGATACACTAATAACTGTAGGCATTAGCTTCAGTGAGAAGTCTATCTCTTTTTTCACCTTAATGTAAGTTCACTTATAGCAGGCACGTCTTGGATATCCGACTACCTAAAACCAGGCAACCATCGTCGCAACGGATGGGGTCAATTATCATCGCCTGTTTGTCAATCTGTGTATGTGCGATTGTCAGTTGGTACTCACTTCAACCATCCAATCCCTACATGAACAGTGTCTTAGCCACAACAGGCGATCCAATCTTGGGACATGCGATCTTCCAGATTAATTGTAGTGGTTGTCATGGATTAGACGCAGGTGGTCGAGTCGGCCCCAGTCTCCACGAAATCTCTAAGCGCAAATCTCCCCACAGTCTGATCGAGCAAGTCACTAGTGGCAATACTCCCCCCATGCCACAGTTTCAGCCCAATCCTCAAGAAATGGCAGATCTACTCAGTTATCTAGAAACACTCTAATCGGAACGGGTGTCTAGATCGATCGATCGTTTTAATTTCAGAAAATCACCAATTAGATACAAAGAACCACACACAACTAGCTGATGAGTGTTCGTCGCAGTATCGATCGCGGCGGTTAAGCCTGTGATGAGATCTGGGTAAGTATCGATGCTCAAATCGGCACAGATCGAGCGAGCTAAATCCGCGAGTGTGGCTGGAGCTGCCGAACTGTGACCTGGAACGGGGACGAGGTATAATCGATCTCCAGGTCGGAGTAAGGCTCGAAAAATTTCGAGGTGGGCTTTAGTGGATAGCATCCCCATTACCCAACTAATCGGCGTATTTAGAGTATCGATATATTGACGCAAAGCGATTGCGGCGGCGGTGTTGTGGGCACCATCGATTAATAATTGGTGTCCATCCCAAGTCGTCGATTGAATCCGCCCCAGCCATTGAGTATTTGCCATCCCACTCACGATCGCCGCATCGCTAATTTCCCATCCCGCCTGACGTAATCGCTCGATTGTCGCGATCGCAATTGCCGAATTAGTCAGTTGCATCTTGCCCAACAAAGTCAAGGGGAATCTGATGCCGCCAGATTCGACCCAAGGCAGCGCACTTGGTGCTAATGAGGTTTCAGTTGTTACGGCAGGTTTAACCCAGGTTGTAGGACAGTTTAGAGCAGCGATCCGTTCGGTAACTACAGCGACAGCATCGGGCGGCAGAGTGCCAATAATTGCTGGACAATTGGGTTTGAGGATACCTGCTTTTTCCCAGGTAATTTTGGCAATCGTATCGCCGAGTTGTTGCCAGTGTTCGAGCGAAATTGAAGTAATAATTGTCGCTAGAGGACTTTCGCAGACATTCGTCGCATCTAGCCTACCGCCCAATCCGACTTCAATTACCGCGATATCTACTCGCGACTGGGCAAAATACAACCACATTGCCGCCGTCACGATTTCAAACTGGGTTGGGGTGGGTGTTGTCGGCGAGATCGCGGCAATGACTCGATCGATCGTCTCTAGCGCGACATCAGTCGGGATTGGTTGGTTATCGATGCAAATGCGCTCATTCCAGTCTACCAAATGGGGCGATGTATAGCGACCGACTTTATAACCTGCGGCACTGAGCATACTAGAAAGATAAGCACAGACAGAACCCTTGCCATTTGTCCCCGCGACATGAATTATCGGTACCGACTGATGGGGAGAACCGAGTGCTGCGAGTAGAGCCTGGATGCGCTCCAGTCCCAAATTCACCCCAAATTGGTGAAATGGTGCCAAGAGGATGTCGATCGCTGAAGTTGAATCTGTCACTTAGAAGATAGCAGGTAAAGAATCTTAATTTATACCTTGTTTTTGGGAAAAATGCCATCCATACTCGCATCGCACTGCTCTGGATTGTCATTTGTCGATCGCATCGAAAAATGACAGTGATTTACTCTATTTAATTTCGGTTGGAATGCGGGCACAAACAATCTACAAATGTAGTTTTTATTGCAAAAAGGTCGCATTGTTTTATACGATCGCGATGAGAGAGCAGTTACGCTCGACAGAATGGGATCTCCCGCCAATATGGGGAAATTGGGGGGGGGAATGTAGCGATAGCGGAATTTTATCCCACTCCCTAATATAGATTTTCACCTAGATACTTTATTGAATCTATACTCTAGACGGTTAAAATCTGGACTTTTGTGAAGGACTGAAAATTGAGGGTT
>ENA-OBIT01000155-OBIT01000155.1-metagenomes-genome-assembly--contig:-NODE-155-length-29613-cov-10.7634_pt1 | contig 29613 bp, 28 predicted proteins | sample MGYA00153386_OBIT01 | MGnify analysis MGYA00153386
TCGTTCTAAGTTGAGTCAAATCTTGTTCTACTTGCTCGATCGATCTAGCCATATATGGAATAGGGATTAGGGGTTAGATGTGAGGGGTGAGGAAACGTTAATTTACACTTTATCTTGAGAAGAAATGCTATAAGATGAGTTGTAGGCATAAATCGCTAAAAGATCGGGATTTACCACGAGGTTCGCTCGCACTCACATACCAGAAGCCGTTCGGTTAGAATAGTCTTTCGAGCTAGAAACAGCGGGACTAATCCGATCTTGAACGCGCCCACGGTGGACAATAATTCTATAATTGCCCCCTAAACCAATTCGCTCACTCCAGCCATCATAACTCTCACAACCATGTCTGTCATTACTTTAGATTCCACCACTCAAAGCACGATTACCCCACTACTCGGCTTGAGTTTAGCAGAATTGACCGCCTGGGTGCAGGAACAAGGTCAGCCAGCGTATCGGGGGAAACAATTATATCAATGGATCTACGAGCAGGGAGCCAAATCTCTAGCTGATATTACCGTGTTTTCCAAGCAGTGGCGGGAATCAGTCAAAGAGACACCGATCGGTCGATCGACGATTCATCACAGGGCGGTCTCTAACGATGGTACAGTTAAGTACCTCCTCAAACTTCAAGATGGGCAAATCATCGAGGCTGTCGGGATTCCTTCGGCGCATCGGTTGACTGTCTGCGTTTCTTCTCAGGTTGGTTGTGCGATGGCTTGTACTTTTTGCGCGACTGGGAAGGGGGGATTTATACGTCATCTTTATCCCCACGAAATTATCGATCAAGTGCTGACTGTACAGGAAGATTTTCAGGAGCGTGTCAGTCATGTAGTGTTTATGGGGATGGGTGAGCCATTGGCTAATTTAGACAATGTGGTGAAAGCGGTTAACTCCCTCAATAAAGATGTCGGGATTTCGCAGCGATCGATCACCGTCTCGACAGTCGGAATTCCTGGTAAAATTCATGAACTCGCCGAGCACGAACTACAAGTGACTCTCGCCGTCAGTCTCCACGCACCAAATCAAAAACTTCGCACTGAATTAGTGCCGACGGCGATTAATTATCCGATTGACGATCTGCTAGATGAGTGTCGGGATTATGTCCAAATCACAGGGAGACGGCTGAGTGTGGAATATGTGCTCTTAGCTGGCGTGAATGACGATCCAGATCTGGCTGATGAGTTAGCTAGTAAACTACGCGGTTTTCAAACCCATGTTAATCTAATTCCTTACAACCCGATCGATGAGGCTGATTACGATCGTCCCACACCTAGAGATATCAAGATGTTTGTTGATGTGCTAGAGCAGAAGCATATTGCTGTGAGTGTGCGTTATTCCAAAGGTTTGGGTGCAACTGCTGCTTGTGGGCAATTACGGGCAAATCAGCGGAATTAGGGAGCCTGTGTTCGATAGTTATAAAATTACCTTGATCCCCCAAGTAGGGGCAATTCATGAATTGCCCCTACTTCGGATGAGGACTTATCTAGGTTTGATGTAATCAGCTATCAACCATCAACTATCAACTATCAACTATCAACTAACTTACCAAACTGCGATCGGGTCGTAAATTACTCGCCCCGCGCAGATAAGGATGATAAATTTTAGCACCAATAGGTAAATGGGCGTGAATTAAGAACCGAATGCAGCGCGGTAGACTGCCTTCGACGTGCATTTGTTGAACATCCATCAACGCGACATCGCGCCAGTTGGGATAAATGCGGCGGGCGATGGCGGCGGGAAATACCGCATCGAGATCTTTGGTAGCTGTGAAAATGACACTGACGATTCGATCGGGATCGATGCGATTGCGATATTCTAATTCTTGTAAAAGTTCAGTAACAGCGATCGAAATCGCCGCCTCTGTATTTTCACTCGCTGTAGTTGCCCCTCGAATTGCCCTCATATACCATTCCACGCCTTTGCCCTCCGCAAAATTTTAAAAGATTAACCGTCACTAGGGACGATATAACCACAAGGGTTGTCCGCTAGTGCTTAGTTCAAATTGTACCCAATCAGCGGTCGATACTACTGTTGTGAAGCCAGGAATTTGACTTTGTAATATTCTACCCACCAATGGCTTGCGTTCTTCGATCGTCTGAAGTTTAGCTTTTTGAGGATCTAGATCTGCTAATTCCGCTAGCCAAAGTCTAGCATCCTCTTCCGAACCCAATCGATCGACCACTCCAAATTCTACCGCTTGTTCGCCTGTAAAAATTCGTCCATCGGCAAAAGTTCTGACAGTTGCCGGATCGAGATGGCGAGATTCTGCCACAGTATTGACAAATTGCTCGTAAGTACTATCGATGAGACTTTGGAGGATTTGTTCCTCAGGGGGCGTTAACTGGCGATCGAACGATAAGATATCTTTATAAGGGCCAGATTTGATGACCTTAAACGATACACCAACTCGATCGAGCAATTTCTCTAGATTGTTGCCGCGCAGAATCACCCCAATACTGCCCGTGAGGGTGCCAGGATTCGCCATGATGTTCGGCGCACCCATGCCGATATAGACACCCCCTGAAGCCGAAATATTGCCATAACTAGCAACTATTTTGACTTTTGATTGCAGCCGTTGGAGTGCCTGATATATCTCGTACGAATCACCGACAGTACCACCAGGGCTATCGATTCGCAGGAGTAGAGCCGGATATTTGCGTTCTTCAACTACTTGAAGTGCCTTGAGAACTGATTTTCGCGTACTACTACCGATCGCACCTGCAATCTCAATCCGCGCAATTTGTTTGGTAGCTTTCTTGTTAAACGGCCAGAACATAGATACAGTGTGGGGTATGTGGGAAGATAACTGGTAATTATTTCGATTTAGAAACGCTCGTTGGCGTTGGCGATAGCCTGCCGTTAGGCACAGCCTCTCTGAAAGAGAATTGCAGCAAACAATCTGAGGAAAATATACAATTTGTTAAGAGCCGAAATTTAAGTATTCATGCAGTCAAAACAGTCCTCACCTCCACTCAGCTTAACACCGATCTTGTTGGTCACGCCCTTTTTCCTCTGGGGTACAGCAATGGTAGCGATGAAAGGAGTCATGCCTCACACTACTCCTTTATTCATGGCTACAATCCGACTGATTCCTGCGGGTATTTTAGTCTTAATCGTGGCGGCGATTATCAAACGTCCTCAACCGCAAGGCTGGAAAGCATGGGCATGGATCTTGCTGTTTGCGCTAGTTGATGGCACGTTATTTCAAGGCTTCCTGGCGGCTGGATTGGTGCGGACTACGGCGGGTTTAGGTTCGGTGATGATTGACTCGCAACCTTTAGCTGTCGCGCTGCTGTCGGCTTGGTTATTTAAAGAGCGGATTGGGGCGATTGGCATCTGTGGGTTAATCTTGGGTGTACTGGGGATTAGTTGCATTGGTTTACCAGTTGAATGGTTGAGTCAATTTGTGGCTAGTCCACTGACAAGCCAATTCGATCTAGAGGCACTATTTAATCATGGTGAATGGTTAATGCTTTTAGCTGCCCTCTCAATGGCGGTAGGAACGATCTTAATTCCATTTATCACTAAACATGTCGATCCAGTAGTAGCCACAGGCTGGCACATGATTATTGGGGGGATACCCTTAGCGATCGGTTCGTTTTATTTAGAGTCAAACCAATGGGCTGCACTTACTGGATCTGATTGGATCTCAGTAGCCTACTCTACCGTATTTGGTAGCGCGATCGCCTATGGTTTATTTTTCTACTTTGCGGCACAAGGCAATCTCACTAGTCTCAGTTCTTTAACTTTTCTCACTCCAGTATTCGCACTATTATTTGGCAGTCTATTTTTAGGTGAAACACTCGATTTACTCCAATGGTGCGGCGTGTCTCTGACATTGGTAAGTATTTTATTTATCAATCAACGTGACTATATCTGGAGTCAATTAACTGGAGTTCCATTAGTCGTAGATAGTTCGGCTCAATCCGATCCAACACTACCACCTTCGCTCTCGACAACTACTCAGACAATGCCGCTCGAATCAACAGTTCGAGCGTACTCTCCTGAAGACTAATCTTATTTTAAATATCTATTAGTAAATTAATTGATAATTGATAATTGATAATTGATAATTGATAATTGGGTTTGTAAGTAATTAAATATAAAATATTGCGTAGCACTGCCCACCAGATAGGTTGCAGACATAATCTATTTTATAAATAATTGCATCTACCTACTTAAATCCCCATCCTAAAAACCTCGCTGTCTCGTTGGCGTAGCCTCTCCCTTAGGAGAATCGCACGCACAACCCTCTGCAAAGCCCACTGCAACGAATCGCTGTCAACTGTCAACTGTCAACTGTTCAATCCAAGCCTGTGGGTTTTGAAAATGGACATTGTGACTGCAATTTGGAACAACCTTGAGAGTAGTAGCTGGGCAATCTCGATCGATCGCTCGATTAATAGCCCCAAATTTATCGTCTAGTCCTCCCACAATTAATGATATTGGTTTAGTATTTACTTTTAACATTTCGCCCAAATTAGGCTGCATTCCTAAGCCCGCATATTTCAAAGATTTAGCTAAATTAATAGGTTGATTGGTGACAATTCGGCGGTGAATTAGCTGGGCGAAATTTGGATGTTTGTCAATGCCGATAAATATCGATTGTTGATACCAATTACTCACAAATCTAGAGAAATCTTCAGTAACTAATCGATCGATAATTTGTCGATCGCGAGTAATTCGGGCTTGTCGCTCAACTTCAGTCGCTAAACCTGGAGATGTAGATTCCAACATGACTCGATCGAACCTATTTGGAAACTCTAGCGCGAGATATAATGCCAATCTACCGCCAAAAGAATAACCCGCGATCGAGCATCGATCTATTTCTAAACTAGCTAATAACTGAATAATTCCGAGTGCCGTATTGACATACTCATAGCCCACCTCATCAATGACTTTGGTTTTACCATGCCCAGGTAGATCGATCGCAATACAATCAAATCGAGATCTTAATAGCGCGATTATTTCCGTATAATCTTCACAGCTTCCCATCCAACCATGCAAAAGTAATAGTGTGGGTAAAGTGCGATCGCCTGTGCGAGTAAAGTGCCATTGATACACGATCTTCTCGCTCCTCGCGCTTTTATTTGGATCGATCCTATCGTCAAAATCTGTCTAGTGGTAGACTTAAACCTCTAAAAATTTATGCTACTTTAGGCAAATAACCTACCTCATTGTGCGATCGCATGGAAACTAACCCACAGCCTAAACCGCCCTTTAATGAAACCAATGAGGATACCCCAGCAATCGGTGGGGGGTTGCCTGTAATCAAGTATTGGGCAGAGCAGACGCTATCGCCACAAGGCCCCAAGCTCTGGAAAACATTATTACACAAGAGTGCATGTCTGTCTTGCTCGTGGGGGACGGGCGGACAAAAAGGGGGCTTTACTAACGAAGAAGGCGAAAAGCTCCAACGCTGTATGAAGAGCGTCGAGGCAATCTCAGCCGAACTTCAGCCGCCTGTATCGACACATTTTTTCGACACCAATCCGATCGCTAGATTGCGACAATTGTCATCTTATGAAGCCGATCGATTGGGACGGTTGAGCTTTCCAGTTATTCTCAGGGCGGGTAACTCCCACTACGAGCGGATTTCTTGGGAAGAGATATACTCGATCGCGACGGCTGCATTTCAAAAAGATCCAGAGCGTGTCGCTTCATATAGTTCGGGACGCGGCTGCAACGAAGCGGCATTTATCTTGCAACTGATGATGCGGACGTTGGGTTCCAATAATCTGGCGGATTGTTCGGATTTGTGCCACGCACCTTCGACTACAGCACTGGACGAAATGTTTGGGACGAAAACCTCTATCGTCAGCTTGGAAAGCCTGAAGGAGGCTGATTGCGTGGTGCTAGCGGGGGCAAACTCGCCGTCCAATCATCCACGCTTGATGAATGAATTGATTAAGTTGCGCGAAAAGGGCGCGAAAATCATCATCATCAATCCGATGATGGAAATTGGCTTGGTTAAATTTGGCTCCCCCGCATTTCCAGTTAAATCACTAATTCCTGGTTCTGATATTGCCTCGCTCTATCTCCAGCCGATTCCTGGTAGCGATGTCGCACTATTTGTCGGGATTCAAAAAGCCCTGATCGGACAGGGACGAGTCGATCGCACCTTCCTCGAAGCTCATACCGAAAACTGGGAAGAAATTCTCGCCCAGGCACACACCACCACCTGGGAAACCATCACCTCTACTTGTGGAGTCTCCCAAGCCGAAATCGAAACCGCAGCCACCATCATCGGTGGATCTCAACGTGTCGTCTTTGGTTGGGCGATGGGCATCACTCAACAGACTAACGGGGTAGATAACGTCCATAGTATCGCCAACACCGCCTTGATGACTGGTAATGCTGGCAAAATGGGTGCCGGACTGATGCCCGTACGGGGACATTCCAACGTCCAGGGCTTTGGCTCGATGGGCGTAACGGTGAAGCTCAAGGAAGAGATTAAACAAGCCTTGGAGCGGCTGCTAGGGCGACCATTGACATTACCCAAGGGCTATCATACCCGCGATCTGATCGAAGCAGCCGAAGCGGGAAAGGTGGATAGTCTGCTCTGCGTCGGGGGCAATCTCTATGGTGCCAATCCCAATTCGGCGCAAGCAAAACGAGCATTGGGTGAGATTGATACGATTATTTATCTAGCTACCAAACCTAATATCGGCCACTTTAACGGACTAGCAAAGACCAATACGATTATTATTCCGGTATTCAATCGGTTCGAGCATCCATATAAAACGACCGTAGAATCGGGTAACAACTTTGTGCGGTTCAATGATGAAGGCGAAACTCACATCAAGGATGCCGATTTGGTGACTGAAGTTGAATTTCTGACCACACTTGCACATCATGTCTTGGGCGAAAATCCGATTCAGTGGCGTAAATTGGCAGATCCGCGCTACGTCCGGCAATTAATCGCCACCACCATCCCTGGTTATGAGAAAATCGCCACCATTGACGACACCAACGAAGAGTTCACGATCTCTGGGCGGATTGTCACCACACCCCACTTCAAAACGCCATCGGGCAAGGCAAAGATGTTCGCAACGCCTTTACCGATCCTGACTCTACCCTCACCCGCAGACTTCGGTATCGATCGACCAGAACGTGGGCTGGTGCTAGCACTGATGACTGGACGTAGCTACTCTCAACACAATACAGTCGTCTACAAAATTGGCGATAAATATCGGGGAATGCCTCATCGTAACTGTATTCTGCTCAACCGCATCGACGCTGAAAAGATTGGATTAGCAGCACACGATCGCGTTACCGTCCAGGGGGATGCAGGTAAATTAGATGAAGTAGAAGTGATCTATGGATCGGTGCGAGAAGGTGCCGCGTTGATGTTCTATCCAGAAGTGAACGTTATTTTTACAGCTCAGACTGAACCTCGATCGGGTACGCCTGCCTACAAGCGAGTGCCAGTTGTGGTTTATGGGGGTAAATAGTTGACAGTTGACAGTTGACAGTTGACAGCGGCTTGCGCTCCGTCTGTGCCTACGGCAGGCTTACGCCAACGACACGCCTCGCTTCGCTCGTCTACAACTTTGCCCAGGGTTGTGCGTGCGATTCTGAGGGGGAGGCGGCTCGCGCTCCCTCCCCTTTATGAGGGGAGGGCTGGGGTGGGGTAAAAGTCTCGGCAATAACCATAAATCCTAACTTACCAAATAGCAGAAGCTATGGCTTCGGGGTGTAAAGTCCCTGCCCTTAGGCAGATTGTGATTAGAACACTGGAAGTTCTAATCACTTCGCTGTCTTGAAAAGGTGCTTTACTTGTCTGGACGGGTCTCCCGCCCAGTTGGGAAACAAGCGACGTTTTGGGGGGAAGCTTCCCCCCAAAAGCTCGCTTGGGAAGCTTCCCCCCAAAAGCTCGCGCCCCAAGAACGCACTTTTCGCTATCAACTGTCAACTGTCAACTGTCAACTGTTTACGGAACGACAATATTCTTTGACCCAATTATGAATAATTGCGTTTACTTGAACTGGATCTTCATCGTGGGGACAGTGACCTGCGGCGATATAATATTCTTGCAATTGGGGATAATATTCCCGAAACTTTTCGCCGCGCTTGCGGGCATCGATCCACGGATCGCCCTCACCCCAGATCATCAATAGCGGACACTGCATTTTACCGAGCAGTACATCTACTTTTTCGCCTTGCTGATTGCTAAAGACGGAAGCAAATACCTGGGGCGCACCTCGATCGCATGAAGGACGATAGATTTCATCAACAAGCTGTTCTGTCACCGCAGATTGGTCTACATACACCTTCTTGAGTGTATTGCGGACAAATGTTTTGCGTTGGACAAATTTATATAGGAGTGAATTACCGATCGGGTGACGGAGAAAGCCAGTCAGGAGTTGATTTACAGCTTTTTGAAAGATGTTTGGTTCCTTGGGATGAGTACTATCGGTAAAAGGGCCAGCACTATTGAGCAAAATCAGCCCAGCAGCAGATTCAGGATGTTCGGCAGCCACGCACAAAGCCGCATAGCCACCCAGGGAATTACCTGCAAGGACGACAGGTTGACCGATAACTTCAGTGATAAAATCATGTAGTTGTGTCCGCCATAGATCTCCGCTGTACGTCCAATCGGGTTTCGCCGCACGTCCAAAGCCTAAGAGATCGATCGCCCATACCTGAAATTCTTGACTGAGTTCGGAGATATTCTTGCGCCAGTGATCTGTAGATGCGCCAAAGCCATGAATCAATAGCAATGGTGGTCGATTGGCTCTAGCTGCCCCTGCTTGGACATAATATATCTGCTCCCCCCGCCACTGCCAATATTGACCTGGAAGCGGTTGTGTTGAGAAGATCTGCGTAGTGGTAGTCATGGCGTGTAGATGTGGGGAGATAGATAGCTATAGTAACCATTTTAGACATTTCCGCTATCCCCAGCAAATCAAAACTGATTGCGGCATAATAGAAAGAGTTGTCCATTTTTAGTAAAAGAGGGAGTCAAAGCGTGTCTGTTGAGACTATTGAAAAGCGTTCAACATCTCGTAAGCTCGCGCCTAATTACCGCGTGTTGCTGCATAACGACGATCGCAATAGCATGGAACATGTAGTTCAAGTATTGGTAACTACGATTCCCAATATGTCCGAAACTAGTGCCATCAGTGTGATGATGGAAGCACATCAGAATGAAATGGCACTAGTCATCGTCTGCAATCAAGAACATGCCGAACATTACTGTGATGTCCTCAAAAGTCACGGATTGAGAAGTACGATCGAGCCAGCCGAATAATTGAGTGCCAGCAAACAGTCGTAATTATTGACAATAATCGATCGAGATTTGCGCTCTGAATTGGTAGTCCATGGAAGGCTTTAATCTCGATCGCGTCGGAGTTTTAAGTTAGATCTAATTACTTCTAGACCCAAAAAATGCGTCTGAAATTAATTTCAGACGCATTTGGCTCATATTCACAAATAGATTATCTTAGGTAGGCTACGTTAGAGGGTGTCTGAAAAGTCTCGAATAAGCCCCCTAGCCCCCAATGCTGGGGGAACCAGAATAGAAAGTCCCCCAGCATTGGGGGATTTAGGGGGCGTTCGGGTTGTTGATTGTACTTTTCAAACACCCTCTTAACGAATCAACCTAACCTTGAAGAGCTTCGGCACCGCCGACAACCTCAAGAATTTCTTGAGTAATTGCGGCTTGGCGTGCTTTATTATATGTGAGCGTCAAAGAGCCAATCAGTTGTTTCGCGTTGTCGCTAGCATTATTCATCGCTGTCATCCGAGCGGCAAGTTCGCTAGCTGCGGACTCTTGGAGGGCGCGGAGGAGTTGATTATTTAGGTAGAGGGGTAAGAGTGCATCCAGGATTTGATTGGGATCTTGTTCAAAGATTGTATCGCTGGGGAGTGGTTGAGCAGATGTCGCTAATTTATCCCGTTCGACAGCAAAAGCACCGTTGCGACTAGTCAGGCGAAAAACTTCATCATCAGGTACTTCCAAGCCTTGAGGAGTCAATGGTAGTAGGGTTTGAACGACAGGGCGAGATGCAATCAGCGAAACAAATTTGGTGTAAATTAGTTCTACTCTGTCTACACCTTCCGAGAGAAACAAAGATAATAACTCATCAGCGATGTTACCTGCTTCAGCCGCTGTAGGGATTTGTTCTAGCCCCGTATAATTGGCACTAATGGGTTGACTGCGACGTTGGAAATATTGGGTAGCTTTGCGCCCAACAGTGACAAATTTATAATCTAAACCTTGCGCTTTGAGTTCGTTAGCACGGAGTTCGGCTTTTTTGATGATTGAACTATTATAACCACCACATAGACCGCGATCGCCTGTAACGACTAGTAAACCCACACACTTTGCTTCTCGTTGTTGGAGTAAAGGTGAGGTAGCATCAGCAAATGTTAACCGACTTTGCAAGCTATATAGAACTTGCGCTAATCTGTCGGCAAATGGGCGAGTAGCAACTACCTGTTGTTGTGCCCGTCGTACTTTGGCTGCTGCGACTAAGCGCATCGCTTCAGTAATTTTTTTAGTGTTTTTAACTGACTGAATTTGATCTCGAATAAGTTTTAAGTTAGCCATATTTATAAAAGAAGGGAATTAAACCCTAGATATTTGTAATTAATAGAGATTTACACAATTAAATAGTGTAGGGGTATCCCTTGTGGGTACCCGTAGATTTAGGGTACCCACGAGGGGCACCCCTACGGTTCTACTTTGATATGTGGATATCGTCTAAGCTGTGGCTAAGAAGGATTTCTTACACTCGATTAGTGCGGCTTTGAGCATGGCTTCTGCTTCATCAGTGAGCTGCATTTTGTTGTCTTTGATGGTTTGAGCGTACTCAGGCTTGCTATTTTTTAGGTAGTCTTTGAGTGCAGCAGTGTAACCTGTGACTTTATTGACGGCGATATCATCGAGGTAGCCGTTTAATCCCGCATATACTAGTGCAACTTGTTCGGCTACAGATAGAGGGGAGTACTGTGGCTGCTTGAGAATTTCGCGGAGTCGCGCACCACGAGCGAGTTGATTTTGGGTCGCTTGGTCGAGGTCGGATGCGAATTGAGCGAAGGCTTGGAGGTCGTCAAACTGCGCGAGTTCGAGTTTGAGTTTACCTGCGACCTTTTTCATCGCTTTGGTCTGTGCGGCGGAACCTACACGGGATACTGAGATCCCAGCGTTGATGGCGGGGCGAAGACCAGAGTTAAACAGATCGGAGGAGAGGAAGATTTGACCGTCAGTAATCGAAATTACGTTGGTAGGAATGTATGCAGATACGTCACTACCTTGAGTTTCAATAATTGGGAGGGCTGTCATACTACCACCGCCGAGTTCGTCGCTGAGTTTGGCAGCACGTTCGAGTAAGCGGGAGTGAATGTAGAATACGTCGCCAGGATATGCTTCACGTCCTGGTGGGCGACGGAGTAGCAGGGACATTTGGCGATATGCTTGCGCTTGTTTGGACAAGTCATCATAAACGATCAGGGTCGCTTTACCTTGGTACATGAAGTACTCAGCGATCGCTGCACCAGTATAAGGTGCGAAGTATTGGAGGGTCGCAGGATCGTTGGCATTGGCAGCTACAACGACCGTGTAAGCCATCGCGCCAGCTTCTTCGAGGACGTTGACGATATTGGCAACGGTGGAGGCTTTCTGACCGATCGCTACATATACACAAACTACATCTTCAGATTTTTGGTTGATAATCGTATCAACTGCGATCGAAGTTTTACCAGTCTGTCTGTCCCCAATAATCAGTTCCCGTTGACCGCGACCAACTGGAATCATCGCATCGATAGCGGTAATTCCGGTCTGCATTGGTTCATACACCGAACGGCGTTCGATAATCCCTGGTGCCATGAATTCAATCAGGCGAGTGGTAGTAGTAGCGATGTCGCCTTTACCATCGATGGGACGAGCCAAAGCATCAACTACCCGACCGATAATCGCGTCACCGACGGGAATCTGGGCGATTTTACCAGTTGCTTTGACGGCACTTCCTTCTTGAATATTCCGACCGTTGCTCATCAATACGACACCGACGTTATCGGCTTCGAGGTTGAGAGCCAATCCTACACTCGCGTCTTCAAATTCGACGAGTTCCCCAGACATGACTTTATCCAAGCCATAAACGCGGGCAATCCCGTCTCCTACTTGGAGGACGGTACCGACGTTTGATGATTTAACATCTTGGGTATATTGTTCGATTTGCTGGCGAATGATGCTACTAATTTCGTCAGGTCTGATACTAATCATAATTATTTATTTACTAATGTACTTCTATAGGTATTAGGTATTAGGCTTTAGGCTTTAGGCTTTAGGTATTAGGCTTTAGGTGTTAGGTTTTAGGCTTTATTTAACTAAATCCCTACTCCCTACCCTCTGTCTTGATTCGCTAAACCGTCGGGGAACCCGACGAGCGCGAATCGCTACCCTCTACCCTCTACTCACTAAGCAATGCTCAGACCTAGGCGACGGATTTCGGCACGAAGGCTGGAGTCGATGACTTGAGAACCAACTTTGATAATCACCCCACCGATGATGTTTGGATCGATCTTGGTGACGATTTCGACGCTAGTTGCGCTGGTCATGGCTTGGACTCGATCGCGAACAGATTGAGTCTGGGAGTCAGTTAGAGCGACTGCGCTGGTGACTTCAGCTAGGACAATCCCTTTTAAGTCGCGTAAGGCAGCTTGATAACGCTTACAAATTCCTGCCAAGTAGCCAATTCTGCGACGATCGACTAAGATCATCAAGAAGTTTGACATAAATGGGTGAATTTGGTCAGTGACAATTTTCGCCAAAATTGCTTTTTTATCGGCAATTTTAACGATCGGACTTGCCAAGATTTGATTCAATTCTGGAGACTCATCGAGCAGTTCCAATAAATCCGCACAATTACTACCAAACTCATCGACCAGATTTTGAGACTGGGCGAGGGACATCAGGGCATCTGCGTAGGGGTTGAGCACTACACTACCGATGGCACTATCTTTCATTATTTAGCTCCTACCAATGCGATACTCCGATCGACCAACTCAGATTGAGCGGATTCGGTGAGTAGGTTTTTGAGTTGAGCTTCTGCTCTTTCCATCGCTAGACTTGTAACCCGCGCACGTAATTCGGCGATGGCTTTATCTTGCTCATTCGTAGTCGCAGCAGCGGCTAGTTCCTGCATCCGCTCGATATCGGCTGCTGCTTTAGCGGCGATTTCCGCTTGAGCATTTTCCGCGCTGGTAATTGCCGATGCGCGAATATTTTCCGCTTCAGTTTGGGCTTGAGCCAGATTTTTTTTAGCTACTTCCAGAGCGGACATCGCTTGTTTCTGACGAGCTTCAGTATCTTGGATGGCAGTTTCGATCGCTAGTCGGCGTTCGGTGAGAATTTCGGTCAAGAGTTTGCGTCCGAAGACGAATACAAAAATCAAGACCAGAACGAGGTTAAATAAGTTGGCTTCGATTAAATCTGTATTTAAGCTGACACCACTTGTTTCTGCTGTGGCGAGGAATAAGAAATTTCCCATCATATATATGTGCTAGAACTGTGCTATTCGCTCGAAGATCGGTTAGTTGCGATGAACGAAAGTGTCAGTTACATCAATTGTTACTGCTAACTGTTCGTAGTTAACTGTTTTAATCTGGCTAGCAGGTTACTTTATTTAACTAACTCGGCTCCCAACAATTTGGTGAGGATTTGACGGCTGAGTGCTTCTACTTGAGGCTCTAAAGCTGTAAAAGCAGATTGTTTCTGCTGCTCGATCTCCTGTTGGGCTTGTTCGCGTTGAACTTGAGCCGCTTGTTGAGTTTGGGCTAGTTGTCCAGCAGCGATCTTTTGAGCTTCAGCTTTGGCTTGAGCGATGACTGCTTGGGATTCCCGTCTGGTACCTGCTAGTTCTGCTTCATATTTCTTGGTGAGTGTTTCGGCTTCGGCTAGTCTGGCTTTGGCATCGCCCAAACCACCGCGAATATACTCATCTCGATCGTCTAATACTTTACCAAGGGGTTTGTAAAACAGGCTGTTTAATGCACCAACCAAAATGACAAATTGGATTGCCATCAGGGGCAAGGTCGCATCAAAGTCAAACAGTTTACCCTTTTCCGCTACTTCTGCTACTTCTTCTACTGCGGCTGTGACTAGCAGTAGTGTCCATTGTGGGATCATGTTTTATGCTTTCCTTGGAAATTTTAAATCGGGAGGAAATCGGCAGTAAGTCGCAAGTTATCAGTCGTAACTGGATTGCCGTCTCACGCCGGAGAAAACCTCCGGCTCATCCACCGCTGTCAACTATCAACTGTCAACTATCAACTACTACTGTCCGTTCCTACCGATGGTTGACTGTAAGATTATGCGAAGGGGTTAGCAAATAACAGAATCAGTGCAACAACTAGACCGTAGATGGTCAAAGATTCCATGAACGCCAAGGAGAGCAACAGAGTACCGCGAATTTTACCTTCAGCTTCGGGTTGACGGGCAATCCCTTCTACGGCTTGACCAGCAGCAGTACCTTGACCTAAACCAGGCCCAATGGAGGCTAGACCAACAGCGAGAGCAGCAGCGATAACGGAAGCAGCAGCAACAGTAGGATTCATGTGTATTTACCTTAAAAAATGATGGAGAGAATATTAATTGAGATTCATTCGGTTATTAGTTACCAGTTAATCGCGTCTAGTTGTTCACCATCCACTATTCACCATTCACTATTCACCAAATTTAGTGTTCTTCTTCGTGTTCGCCGTGACCTTCGATCGCTTCACCGATGTAGACAGCAGCAAGTGTCGCAAATACCAATGCTTGGATGGCACTAGTAAACAACCCTAACAGCATAACTGGTATCGGTACAATAAACGGAACTAGTAATACTAGTACGCCGACCACTAATTCATCTGCAAGGATGTTTCCGAATAAACGGAAGCTTAGGGACAACGGTTTAGTGAAGTCTTCGAGGATATTGATCGGCAACAGGATTGGTGTCGGTTCGATGTATTTAGCTAGATATCCCAAACCACGTTTGCGGAAACCTGCATAGAAATACGCCAAAGACGTGAGTAATGCCAGTGCTACCGTGGTGTTGATATCGTTGGTTGGCGCGGCTAGTTCACCTGATGGCAAGTGAATCAGCTTCCACGGGAGTAATGCTCCAGACCAGTTGGATAAAAAGATGAATAAAAATAGAGTACCGATAAATGGAACCCAAGGACGATATTCCTTTTCGCCAATTTGGTCTTTACTTAAATTGCGGATATACTCCAAGGCATACTCCATCAAGTTTTGAATCCCGCGTGGAATGCGTTGGACATTCCGTGTCGCAGCGATTGCCGCGATCAGCAGCAACCCGATTACAAACCAAGAAGTGAGGAATACTTGACCGTGGATTTGGAGGTTTCCTAGTCGCCAATACAAGTGATGACCGACATCCAATGCCGCCAAGGGCAGGAGATTCATGATGTTTAAACCATCTAACATTTGCATCTAGGAGCCGTTTCTAGCGATCGTTTACCAAAATTGCAGTTACTGCCATTGCTGGTCGATTCCGCGCTAGTTCGCACCCGATCGGATTTTAGTCACCGATCGAGATTGTCCGCACGAGATAAACTATAAGTGCTGCTTTGTAGGTTAAAAACCCTAAAAAGACTGGCAGAATTTGCAGTTGGTGCCATTTAGCAGCTACAAGCATCAATACTACAACTAGAGCTTGACGATCGAGGCTTAACTTAATGGATTCGTTACCAATGCGATCTACATCTTTTGCTAGCAGTCTCAAGTACACTACTCCTGCGGCTGCACCCAACAGGTAGTTGAAGGCAACCCTCAAATCGTAGAAGTACGTCACTGCGGCAAATACCACAGCAGTAATTCCGATCGTAATCAGATACAACTCTTGTTTGAGCTGTTGATACTCACCCATTGAGTCTTCTGACGACTCTACACTAGATTCCTCCGGTGTAGTTTCCTCATTAACTAATTCTGTCAGTTGAGGCGTTCGATCGTTAGTCACAGCAGTTTAGTGTTATTCAATCCCGAATCGACCACCATCGATTGTATCACCGAGGGGGCAACAATACTTAAAAAAATTTATCGTGACGATCGTATACCACTGACAAGACCTCGCGTCCGAAAAATGTCGGATATCGTTGGGGCGTAGCTAGGCAAGCCAAATGTGGCGGGGCTAACGGGGTTAGTGGAGCCAAAGTGACGGTATTCTAGGCAAAACCGATCCCATTCGGCCATTTGGATCTTAAATAGCTTAATAAAAAAATTGGCAATCGCGATCGATAGAGGAATCTGAAATGGACTTTTTTTGCCAAAGTAGGCGCAGATCTCTTTAATCCCAGCATCAGCAGTCACTAATTTATTCCCCAAGACGACGCGGCGATCGAATTTATCGGCAAGTTCGGGATGTGCGATCAGATGCCTGACGACTTCGGCGATATCTTTGCCGTGAATAAAATGGAAGCTGCCATCAGCACTAAACCATTGCAATAGCCCCGCATATTTAGCAATATTTGTCAAGTCAGCAGACAGAAAGGAATAGGGCTTGGTAGCGTCACCACCAAATACTAGTGTGGGAAAAACTGTGGTAACTTTTGAGGCAATCCTATTCTCGCTACCGACAGCATTTTTTTCCCGTGTCAATTTGTCTAAACACTGATATTTAGACATAATATAATCTGTCCCGATCTTACCTGCTTCCGGTAATAGTTGATTCTGTCGATCGAGTACACTTTGGGTTGAAAAATAAATAACTTGTTGACATTGCGGATCGAGTAAGTCCAGCAAGACATGAGTTTTAGTATAGTTAATATCAAAAGCTGCTTGTCCGCCCCAACCTGCTGCGGTGAGTACGGCAACATCGATCGTTTTGAGTAATTCAGCTTGTTTTTCGATTTCCATCATGTCTGCTGTGATGACATGAATACCAGGACGCGAAGTAATATCTACTTGCAACTTGGCAGGATTGCGGACGAATAAAAATAGTTCGTGGTCGGTATTTTGGATCAATGTTTCGCTAATATAATGACCGACACAACCACTAGCACCTGTTACAAGAATACGCATGAAATTAGGGATGAGAAATTAGGGGGTATTATACAAGATCGGTGACGGCTACGCGAACTTAATTGTTGCTGGTAAGTTACTAGCCGGATCGATATCATGAATAAAGCTGTCACCATAATAAGCAGCGACAACTGCTATTTTACCCAGAATATGCCGATTAAATTCTGCTAAGTCTTCAGCAGGTATCCATAATTCTTGATGCACTTGACTACTACCGACGAGCTGAATTTCAAATTGAGAGATATAAGCATCCTCAACATCAAATTGAGTCACAAAGCCAGCGAAGCCAGAATTTGGATCGCTAGTATTCCAATCTTTAGCAATTTGAATACCATACTCCAGATTCAAAACTGGATAGAAAATCGGTTGAGATGGTAATCGCGGCGGGAAAGCTAAAAAATTACTGTTAGCAATCAGTTCTAATTCTCGATAACCAATCGGACGATAAAGACGCATATAAGCAAGGTCTAATTTAAGTACAAATCTCGATCGAACTTACAGGCTGAGTCTTTTACGATCCTGGCAACCGATCGCGTTGTTGGCGGCGGTACTTACCGAACCGATAGTCCAGCGGGCGATCGAGTGGATGAAGACTATAATATTCTCGATCGACAAATCTAATTATAGAAGTAGCCGACTCGGTTAAGCCCAAAAAATAGGTCGTCATCTGGTTGGTTGCAGCGATTTGGGCGTAGTGGCTGGTAGTGCTTTTAGTCCGCCCGACTGCCTTGCGTAAAGCTCGATAGGACTTCAATCGCTGCTGCGCTAACTTGCGCTCTTCTCGGCAGGCAAACCAGCGAGTTTTAGCTGCAATTACTGGTTCGCCGCCAAACACAATGAGAAGGTGGAGCAACACTCCGAGTGCTGTCATAATTGCCACAAATATCCAACTAAGTCGATCGTCTTGTTGGGAAAGGTACATGCTATAAGCGAATACGGCTGATGGTAATACCGCCCAACAGAACCCGGTTACATACCAAAAAAATACCCAGAAAGTTAGCGATCTGTCGAACGGATCGTCCCGGCTTGCGATCTTTGCGGCATGGATTAACTGAGCAAATTTGAACTCAATTGCCATGTAGAAAAAAGGAAATAAACATGTTGACAGCAATAGCAACCACATTGGTGCATCGGTCAGTAATAGCCGAATCAGATAGTCAGCCAAGCTGTGAAATATCAGGAAATCGAGAAATAGGTTAGCCCCGTGCGGGAGTAGCAAGAACATGTCTTGGGCACCATGTTCGGCAGCACTCTGAAAATGCTGTTGATTGAGATCGCAATAGAGCCAGTAGTTAAGATCGTTTGGCAGAAAGATATTCCAGCAATCGCTCAAATGGTTGAGTTCTTTTTCGACGGGCGATGAGGTGGCATCAAAATTATAATTATCAGTCATCATGCTCTATCCTTAAAATTTATTTACCAGTAATAAATCGCACGGCACCTTCGATCGATTCATAGGGTTTGTTGCTGCCTAACAGGGGTTGCAGGATTCCAGCTCGACCCCCACTACTGACTAGTAATACCTGTGGATTACTGGCAAACTGGACTTTTTTGGGATTGTTCCGAGCAGTTTCTAGCCCATCCGTAATTAGTAAGGCAATATTTCGGGGCGGTTGCCGCCAGTTGCCAGCCTCAGACAAATATAGATCGCCGCGCTCGATCGTGCCCACCACATCGGAAGCCTTGCAATTGGGAGGCTGCTCTAGAATTTTGCTAATTTTGGTGGTAAATTCCGTGCTGTTTCGTTGTGCCTCTTGCTGCCGTAATGCCACTGCTCGATCGTAAGAACTGAGTTGCTGTTGGTAGGCTTGAGCTTGGAGATCGTACTGTTTTTGCAATTTGGGTAATTGGAGCGGGTTGACTGTCCCCGACTTGGGCATTGCGGCGGGCGGTTGGGGTGCCAGCGGCGGTTCTGGCATGTAGAAGCTATTTAGGCGCAGATCTGATGAGGTACAGACTTCGGCTACTCGCACTTCCCCACCTACATTTTTGACTAATTCGAGTAAGGGTCGAAGGTTATCGAGTTTCAGACTGGGGATTTTGGAGTCACTGGCACTGGCTGTACGATCGATTGCTACATAAATCCTTACTGGCGATGAGAGGATCGCTGGCGGCTGAGGATTAGAGACAGACGGAATTGGGGCATGGGAGTTACACCCAGTCAATCCCCACGCTAAACCAACGATCGATATTAACTTTAGCTTCATAAATATTAGTTTTTACTAATTAAATATTTTTAGAGCTGAAATCGGGGTTTAATTTTATTTGTTAGCTGGCGATCGGTGTAGGGAAAGTCGAGCTAAATTTTCTGATAATATTAATGCAGCGATCGTCGGTAAAATTTGCGCGATGCGATCGTGGGATATCGCAATATTTAAACCGATCGATCGTCCATAGCTAATGAGTATCTGCCAGTGGGAAGCCAGCGTAAACCCAGGATCGTCGCGATCCAAAATTTTCATCAGCCGGATCGAGTAGTAAATATCTTGACTGTCTTCAGGACAGCAACGAGCGCAGATCTTTTTCAACTGAATGGCACTACTTCGTACAATGATGTTCTTGACTGCTGGTTCCATGTCGCACATCCTCGCTATTATGTGTGCGACGATTCTAATGTCAGCACGAGTAGAAAATCTACCCCCATCCGTCGGTACTATTTCGACAGGTGTCGTTTAGGCTGGGGAAATACAGTTCCATCGCCATCTGCGCTGAGATTGATGCCATTCGAGTTTGACAATTTCGGCAGTTGGATGCCGCCTGTCTCCATTAGCTTCAAAGACGATTTGTCCGGTGATGCCTTCAAATTGATGATGCTCTCGTTTTAAGTGTCGATCCATCTGTTCCAATAACGATCGAGAGTCGTCAATGTGGGGAAATTGCTGGAGCATCTGATAAATTAGCAGCACTGAATCAAACGCTGTGGCACTGCGCCAAGTCACCTGATTGGCATCCCACAGGCGACTGGCGAGGGTACAAAATCCTTGAGCGGTGGGGCTTTCGCTATTGCAGCCATTAGCGCGACTATCCCAGTGCCAGGGCAAACAGGAGATAATTTGGGGCTGACGGTCGGCGTTGGCGGAGTCTCTGGGCACGAGAATCGAATGACTAAAATTCTGTTTGTATAAGGTAGCCGAACCAGCCAAAATACACCGATCAAAATTTAATCGGCTCAATAATCCGGTATTAGCCAAGAAATTTGGATCGATTCTCGCATCGATAATAATAATTACAATATCGACCCCTTCACTATTAATTCGATCGATGTATTTACTCGATCTAATGTCTTCTTCAGTTAAATATCCAAAGGGCGATAATCTTTGAAAAGCTAAAGGTTTGCTTTTTAATTTATTTTCGATCGCTTGACGATAAGAATTACTGTAAATACTATTTTTGGCATAGATAATCGCCGTCTTTTTGAGCGCAGGCAAATGAGGGAAAGCCGCTGGATCTGCGAGGAAATCGACTAGTTTAGCTGCATTGATGGTATCGATCGGCGGAATCCTAAAAAAGCACAGTTTTTCGTTAGTCTCTAGCGATGATAATTGAGTTGATGTACTGCTAGAATTGACAAGTACGATCCCAGCCTGAGCGTATACAGGTACAGCTCTTTGAGTTGCTTCGCTGGAATAATGCCCGATAATTGCAATTAAATTTAGTTCTGATGCTAATCTTGTCATATTTTCGGCTGTCCGATCGTAGCCATCGTACAGATTATTAATATCATTAACTATTAAAATCTTTAAGGCAATTTTGCGGTGCAGTAGAGTGTCGAATAGTGGCGGTATATTCGGATAATATTCAGCCAATCCTAACTCACCAATTTGAGCATTTATTTGTAGTTGAATTTGGGCGACACCTTGTAGTGTTTCGGTGGCGATTTGACCTCGATCGTGATTGATTGGGACGACAACAGCGATCGTCCGCACGGGAATTTTCCCCTGGATTAGTCGATTGCGATTTCGCTCGATCGCACAATTATTGATATAGATTAAAATTTCGGGGCTGCCGCTCTTCCATGCCTCTAAAAAACATCTCTGTGCTTGATAAAACAAACCAGATTGATAATTTTTGGCAGCACTAATTTGGGCGTTACCAATTTGGCGAGCGTGTGGATATAAAAATACTTGTCCGCCAAAACTCGACTGAAAATTATCGGCATTCAGTTGTGCGGGCGGGTGCAATCGATATTTCCCGCACGGATCGAGCAGCCAATTGAGGATTACGATCCAATTTTTGCTTCCTTCACCGCCATCGATCGACATCAGTTTAGCTATTTTTGGATAGAGATGCTCGCTGAGTCTATCCCTGATGTAGAGAGGATTGCGCGACATTAGTTGAGCAATTTCGTTACGTTCTTTACCTAATAAAGACGCACAAATAATCTGGCGATCGAGCGGATCTAAAGTATTCGCTCTGGGTGATGCTTTTTCTAAATTGCGAAAAAACAAATCGATATCGATGCCTAATTTTTCATTGACACGATCGCATTCTGCACACATCGTCATTGCGCCTCCTAGAGAGTATCACATTTTTATTATAAGCAATAATAAAAATGTGATGAGCCTGTCCGATCGAGTGATAACTACTTTACTTTTAACCTCAGCGAATAACGCGTAGGCGAATTACCGATCGCTGTGGCGACCTGCATGGTATTAATATAGTTATTCAACTGAATTGTTTTAGTTGGGGCGAGAGTACCGATCCTAGCTTGGAATTCTAGATTGGATTTTTGCAAAGCCGCTTGACGTTGAATGGAGTTCATTCGATCCCACTGTACATTAGGATCGGCTTTAAGTTTTGCCACTCGATCGCGTCGGAGTTTACTCATCTCCCTAATTTCGGGAATGTAAGCTTCGAGATTTTGCCCCCAGTGAATCCGCATTTGTTCGCGGAAATCTTCGCCACGCTGAAACCATTCACTACCCTTGAATGTCAGCCAAGTTGCAGGTAATCTAGACAGTGACTGTTTGGTATCGGCAGGAATTTTGGCATATTCCGCAGTGAGTTTAGTTGCGATCGCATCTTTTAGCTTACTGTCAGCAGTGGCGATCGATTTGCCCATAACTTCATTTACCATGAAACAGAGCACCTCTGCACTCATGTCAGTAGTCATGCGGGTTAGTGGCGGCTTCCCTGGTGCTAACCAATTTTTGGATGAGGCATCATAGAACGACACCAACCACAGCGCATCAGTATCCCCATCGAGTACCTGCTGACGGAGATTTGCGACTAACTTAGTTTGTAATTGAGTGCGCTCGGCTGGGGTACCACGCACGATTTGCGGTTCTAGCGCAATGGTTTGGGCGACAGTATTCCTCAGTCCCAAATTAGTCATCCATTCTTTGCTCAACCTCTGAGAGATTTTTTGCTGTTGATTGGGGGTAAATTTGACTGCTAATGCTTGTCCGTAGAGATCGGTGAAGTTTTTGAGGGTCGCTGGTGTCAGCGGGGTTACAACGACTAGCGGCAGCTTATTTGTTGCTGGCTGCGGATTTGGGGTGGGGGTAGCTGTAGTGGGTGTAGGGGTTTTATTAGTGGGAGTAGATTTCGGGGGTGGCGTAACCGTAATCGCAGGTGTTACCATGCCGAGCGTGAGGCTAGTCGCACACAATATGGCAATAACTCCAGGATTAATGCTGCTTAGTTTCATGGTATCTGCTGTCCCGTATGTATTGAGTGACTATTGCTAGTTCACCGATCGATTATACTCTGGGACGATTGCCTTATAGCCACAGCTTACGATCGCAATTGAATTCATCAATTTTGCTACCGCATTCATGGTGAAAGAAAATCGTCCCCAAGTCATAATCTCGGACGCAGATTGGCTGAAATTGTTTCAATCACCCATGTTATGGATACTATTACTGCGACAACCAGAGGGTACCCATGAAGGGTACCCCTACAAGTTACCCTTCATGGGTACCCTCATATCTACGCTCACTCTAGCAACCCAAAACTTGCCCGACTGCTTCTGGTTGGGAGATCGATTTAACAGCAATCATCGCTAACATCTGAGGAGCTAGACTTCCCGATTGGACGATCGCATATGGTAGATTAGTAGCCTGAAGTTTGGGAACTAAATCGGTGGAAATCGGCATCGCATCGATGACGACTAATTGCGGCGTAGGTTGTCCGCCATAAGCAGAAATTGATTCGATTTGGAGCGAAAATAGACCTGGAGTAAAGCGAGGATTTAAGGCTCGATCGTACTCAAATTTACTCAGCATTAATTGGAACGAACAAATCTGCGTAGTGTCGAGTGGAGCATCACTCACAGTTTTAGCTCGAAATATTGGTACTAAATCTGCAAATGGAACTTGAACTGTCATCCATTCGTTAGCAATGGTATCAAATGAATGAGCGTACCCAACTCCATCCCATTTCGCCTCAGTCCGCAAGAATAACTTATATCTTTGTCCATCACCTTTGACTCGTAGCTCGACACCTCGATAGTTACTCAGATTGAGACTAGGCTCGAAATTACGGGTACGCACTGAAGCAAACCCACCGGAATTATCTATTGAAACATTGCCACTAAAAACAGCATAACCCGATCCTAACCGAATCCCACTTTCACTCACTCCACCCATCACCACATCATCCACAGCTCCCCATGTCGCTTGGAGATCGATCGTTGGTTGAGTAAAATCAAAAAGCTGGGATTGAGTAGTTGGAGCTAAATAAGTATTCGCAGCCGTCGCTAAATTTCCGATCGCCTCAGCAGATCCAGCATTCTGAGGATCGGGACAGACGATAATCGATCGAACTCCCTGCATAATTCGATCTGTAATGCTATTATCGATTTCCAACTGCACAAATTCAACATTTGCAGGTACGCTAAATGGTGTCAGGCTCAAGTCGGAAATCGCTGCTCTGACTCGATAGCCACTTTTAGCTAATTGCTGGACAACCAATTGTCCAATTTCACTCATCGCGCCAATTACCAATACTGTACCCACTTTCCCTCCATCAATGGTAGATTGACGATTCGATCCGCCTGTCAGCCAGCGTTGTAGATCGCTAACTACGGGAATTGCTCCAAAATAGCCCACAGTATTTAAAAACCTGCTTACATCCCACTTAGCCATAAATATTCGCAGATTGGGTAATGGTTATTTGCGCCGTCTAGTAGCATCTAACAACTACTTCATCTATTATAACGGGTTTGTTTTTCCTGCCTTGCGGTCGCAGTCGCCACATCGGTAGGACAGATCCCCGCTGTGGCGGCGGCGATGAGTAACGGCTAAATACTCAAGCGTTGATAGATCTCGTCTAGGTGCTTGAGATGTTGGGTAGGATCGAAACAATGCTCGATCTCTGCTGGCGTGAGGTGTTCGGTGACGCGGGGGTCATTGGAGATAACTTGGCGGAAGTCGCCATCGGTGGTATTCCAGACAGCCATTGCATTGGATTGGACGATCGAGTATGCTACTTCGCGATCGAGTCCTTTACCGACTAGAGCCAATAATACGCCCTGACTGAAGACTACCCCACCATAGCAGTTGAGATTCCGCGCCATGTTTTCGGGGTAGATCAGCAGATTTTTGATCAGGTTGGTGGTTTCGACCAACATGAAGTGCGTGATGATGCAGGAATCGGGCATACAGACGCGTTCTACCGAACTATGAGAAATATCTCGTTCGTGCCAGAGTGCTACGTTCTCAAGGGCAGCGATCGCATTCCCACGCAAGATTCGAGCCATTCCTGTCAGGCGTTCGGAGCGGATCGGGTTGCGCTTGTGAGGCATGGCTGAGGAGCCTTTTTGCCCTTTGGAGAAGAATTCTTCGACTTCTAAGACATCAGTGCGTTGGAGGTTGCGGATTTCGACGGCGAAACGTTCGATACTTGCGCCGATGAGGGCTAAAACTTGGGCGAATTCGGCATGGATATCGCGGGAGATTACCTGAGTAGAAGCGGTGTCAGGAGTCAATCCTAGCTTCTGACAAGCGATCGCTTCGGCGCGCGGTTCGATATTGGCATAAGTACCGACAGCACCAGAAATTTTACCGACAGAGATCGTCTGGCGGACTCGTACCAATCGATCGCGATTTCGGAGCATTTCCGCCAACCAGCCAGCCAATTTGAAGCCAAAGGTAATCGGCTCGGCGTGAATCCCGTGGGAACGCCCAATCATTACTGTATTGCGATGCTTTTGCGCCTGGTAGCGAATTGCTTGAATTGTTTCTTCCAACCGAGTCAGTAAAACATCGGTACTCGCTACCATTTGCAGAGCTAGAGCGGTATCGAGGACATCCGAGCTAGTCATGCCTAGATGAATATATCGCCCAGCCGCACCTACATATTCATTGACATTGGTGAGAAATGCAATCACATCGTGACGGACTTCAGCTTCGATCTCTAAGATGCGATCGACATCAAACTTCGCTTTAGCCTTAATCTCATCAACAGCAGCCTGGGGAATATGCCCCAATTCGGCTTGAGCTTCACAGACAGCAATTTCTACTTGCAGCCAGGTTTGAAATTTATAAGCATCTGTCCAAATTTCACCCATCTCGGGCAGAGTATAGCGTTCGATCACTTGTCCGTCACTTGAATACAACTAACCCATTGTATAACGTTTGACGGATGGCGTTTCGATCGCAGGTTAGTCACCTCACATCTTGCACCAGTATGAAAATATTAGTAATCAGCGTAGATTTAGGGTACCCATGAAGGGCACCCCTACACAATTAACCTGTAGCAGGGCGCATTAATTGTCGCAAAAGAAAAGTCTCTTAGTTCACTTCAGTGAACTTTTGCCGTTAGCCCCTGCTTGGTGCGCTCAACCGTCGGGGAATCCGACGAACGCGCATCCGCAAATTCATTTGAGGGCGGTTAGCGACGAAGCACTAGGGTTTTAGATTTTATTCCCTGACAATTAATCCACCCTGCTACACAATTTACCTGTAGGGGTGCCCCTTGTGGGTACCTTTAGATCTACGCTTTTACTATTCCTTATGTATTGTCTTGTCTCGCTCAATCTGGAGGGAACCTCCAGAGCGCGAGCCGCTGGTGCAAGATGTGAGTAGATAAGATTGAGAGGTCGCGTTTATTTAGGTGCTGGTGCCACTGATGGAACTACTGATGGTGCTACTGATGGTGTAGATGCAGGCATAGTCGTTGTTACTGTCGCACTCTTTTTCTTGGGAGCTGCTGCCGCAGTCTTTTTGGACTTACACTTAGCATGTTCTCTAGTAGATAAAGTAGCAGGATCGATCGTTTCTGTACCGACGACTAATGACTTATACTTAGCAGCACCATCAACTAGAGCTTCGCCACAAGTATTTGCGGCGATATCTTTACGTGTGACTGGCTTGTTCTTAGCATTAGTCCCTTTGATGGGGTACTTTTGTTTAGCTGTCAAACCTGTAACTACCACTTGATCTTTGCTGGTTTTGTAAGCTTCAGCCGTCGCGATCGCAGCATGAGTTAATGTTAATACTGCCGCGATCGCCACTGTCGAGATTGAAAATTTGATAGACATAGATTTATTGTTTGTACTTGGTAATCGATTGACAGGTGCTGGGTATTAGTTGACAATTACCACTTATTTGTTCCCTTTCATCGCCCGAATTAATTCTGCGGCTACTTCAGGACGCGAAAATTCTGGTGGTGGTAATTCACCTTGGCGCAGCAGATCTCGGACTTTAGTGCCCGATAGATGCACTCGTTGTTCGGGAGTACTAGGACTAGTTTTGGTAGTCGCCATCGATTTGGTAACTTTACAATAGAAAGCGTGTTCAAACATCATCGGCGTGATGCCCAGTTCACCTGGCTCGAACTCACTAAAAATGTGTTGAGCATCATAGGTACCGTAGTAGTCACCAACGCCCGCATGGTCGCGTCCGACGATAAAATGGGTACAACCGTAATTTTTGCGAATTAGAGCGTGGAAGATGGCTTCCCGTGGCCCAGCATAGCGCATCGCGGCGGGGTTGATCCCCAGAATTACCCGATCGCTAGGATAGTAATGTTCGAGGATAATCTCATAGCAACGCATCCGCACATCTGCGGGAATATCATCTTCCTTTGTCGCACCAACTAATGGATGCAGAAATAACCCATCCACAGTTTCCATCGCACACTTTTGGATATACTCATGGGCGCGGTGAATCGGATTGCGGGTTTGAAATCCCACGATGGTGTTCCAGCCTTTGGCTTGAAACTCGGCACGGGAAGCCACAGGATCGATTTGATAAGCGGGGAATTGAGGATGTGCTGCTCGTTCTAATAACCAGACTGCACCCGCTAAATTAACATTACCTTGGTCGTAAACGACTTTGACACCTGGATGTTTTTCATCATCAGTGCGGTAGACATTAATTGCTTCTTGCTGCTTGTTATAAGTATATTTCTCGGTTAATTCTAGAACACCAACAAATCTACCTGTAGTGTCATCTAGGCGAATGAGCGTACCTACCGCCAATGGTGCGGCGACAGCTTCAGTCACCGACAAAGTAATCGGAATCGACCAGGGTAATCCATCCGCCAATCGCATCTTGGCGACGACATTATTATAATCCGCTTCTGACATAAATCCCTGAAGCGGACTAAAAGCACCGATCGCAATCATCACTAGATCGGAAAATGCCCGTTCGTCCAACGTCACTCTAGCTAGACTATCGGCTTTACTCAAAAACTCAGCCTTTTGAGCGGGGGTGGCGATGCGATCGATCAATTTACCGCCGTGGGGTGCAATACCAGAACGCTGACTCAAACTAACTTTCCTCGCAATTTTTAGATATTTTTATCATTCACTTTAGCAGCTTTTCAGCCCCAAATATCCGGTATTATGGCATTCGCGATGGGAGCGAGCGCCATTCCTCCCTTGATAATCGATAGAGAACGTGTTCGCGCAGGATGTGTCCGGCTGGAACGATCGGATGCTCGAATGTTTCGGCATCCAAATTCATCCCCAATCGCTCCATGACAGCGCGAGATCGGCGATTGATTGTTGTGGTAAACGAGACAATTTCTGGTAAATTGAGTCGATCGAAACCGACTTCTAACACGCTTCTAGCTGCCTCGGTTGCATAACCTTTGCCCCAATATTCACAAGCCAATCGCCAACCGATTTCGACGCACGGAGAGCAGGGTAAATCGTACTTGGGAACGTGCAAACCTACATATCCGATGAATTGCTTATCTGCCTTGGATTCAACCGCCCACAAGCCCCAACCGCGATCGCTTATTAATGCCTGAAGACGATCGACCATTGCATCGCTAGCGGTTCGATCGAGTAGATTGGGATAAAATTCCATCACGCGCGGATCGCCACAAAGTCGCGCAAAAAGTTCTCGATCTGATTCGATCCATTGGCGTAACCGGAGTCGCTCTGTCTCAAATTCGATTAATTCTGACATAACTATAGTATGTGCGATTCGTTGAGAGTGAATCACGGTAGCCAGTCCGTACATAACCTCTCCAAGCTGGCTACGATACATGTAGCACTTTAAGGCTTGAACTGTCCGATTGATGAGGGTGCAAGTCCCTTCCTCTAAACTCAAGAGTGACTGCTTATCTGCCCACACCGATACGACTCGGAATTCGTAAGAGTGAAGCTGGGAACAGGACGCAACCAGACATCAATTGCAGATGACACTGGCGTTAATAGCGAGTCCCGATGATGAAACCGAGCCTCGAAAAGCAACCAAAGCTAAGGCAGACGCAATCCTCATGTCTGACCTCGCCAGAGATTAGTATCCCGCCGCATCTGATACTTAATAGCGGTTAGAGTATGGGATTCTGGCGGTTGAAATGGCTACATCTAAAGGGACAATCAATCGATTGGATGGAACGAATAAAAACGAATCTGAGGTCTGTAAGTGGTCGCATTTACGGTAGGTCAGACGAGAGAATTAATCCCTCAGATTCGGGTAGGATGCGGCGTAATTGCCGTAAGGTATTCAGAATAAACTTTTTGGAGTAAATCATGATTGGACGCAGCATAACCGCTAGCGAATTATGGAAGGGCTTCAAATGGAAGAAATTTCAAAAGATACTTTTCCGGTTACAAAAACGAGTTTACAAAAGCGACGTTTTCGGGGGAAGCTTCCCCCGAAAAGCTCGCGCAGCAGTTCGAGTTGGAGACAAGCGGAAGGCGCGGTCTTTACAGAAGCTGATTCTAAAATCTCAATCAGCTAGATTACTAGCTATTCGGCAAGTAACGCAGTTAAATGCTGGGAAAAAAACGGCTGGAATTGATGGTAAAAAGTCCCTCTCATTTGAGGAACGAGTCACATTAGCAACTGAGCTATCTAAACATCACACCAACTGGAAGCACAAGGGTTTACGAGAAATTCCTATCCCTAAGAAAGATGGAACCACACGAATACTCAAAGTGCCCACAATAGCGGACAGAGCTTGGCAATGCCTCGCAAAATATGCTTTAGAACCAGCACATGAAGCGACTTTTCACGCACAGAGTTACGGGTTTAGAACAGGGCGAGGGGCACACGATGCCCAGAAAAGACTGTTTCAAAACCTACGTTCGTCGTGTAACGGAAAAGATAAGCGAGTGATCGAACTTGATATCGAAAAATGCTTCGACAGGATTAACCACTCCGCAATCATGGACAATCTTA
>ENA-OBIT01000160-OBIT01000160.1-metagenomes-genome-assembly--contig:-NODE-160-length-29011-cov-4.10046_pt1 | contig 29011 bp, 25 predicted proteins | sample MGYA00153386_OBIT01 | MGnify analysis MGYA00153386
GGCGGCACCACGCGGCGCGGCTCGTCGGCAGCGCGCCGGTCGGCGGGCCGGATGCGGCTCGGCCGGACCATCGACACCGGCCGGTGCATCTTGAACAGTCCATCGCCGCCGCCATGAACTCGCCACCTGCCACCACCGCAATCTCCTTCGCCGAGCTTGGGCTGTCGGCCTCGCTGCAGCGGGTCGTCGACGCCGCCGGCTGGAACGCCGCCACGCCGATCCAGGCCGCGGCCATGGCAGCGATCCTGCAGGGCCGCGACGTGCTCGGGCTGGCCGACACCGGCACCGGCAAGACGGCGGCATTCCTGTTGCCGCTGGTGCAGCGGTTGCTCGGCCAGCCCGGCCTGCTGACCGAGCGTCCGCGTCGCCTGCGCGCGCTGGTGCTGGCGCCGACGCGCGAACTGGCTCTGCAATCGGGCGATGCCGTGGCCAGTCTGGCGCCGCAGCTCAGGTTGTCGGTGGCGGTCGGCGGTGTGTCGATCAATCCGCAGATGATGGCGCTGCGCGGCGGCGTGCACGTGGTGGTCGCCACGCCGGGCCGGCTGCTCGACCTGCTGGACCAGCGCGCGTTGAGCCTGTCGCAGGTCGAGTTGCTGGTGTTCGACGAAGCCGACCGGCTGCTCGACCTCGGCTTCGCCGACGAGATCAACCGCTTGCTCGCGCTGCTGCCGGCGGTGCGCCAGACCCTGATGTTTTCGGCCACGATGCCCGATTCGGTCGCCGCGCTGGCCGACGGCGTGCTGCGCGATGCGCTGCGCGTGGACGTGCGCCATGGGCCCGAGGCGGCGCCGCTCATCGTGCAACGCGCCATCGAGGTCGACACCAGGCTGCGCACGCCGCTGTTGCGGCAACTGATCGCCGATGCCGGCTGGAAGCGCGTGCTGGTGTTTGTGGCCACGCAATACGCCAGCGAGCATGCGGCCGACAAACTCCGGCGCGCCGGCTTGCAGGCGGCGGCGCTGCACGGGCAGCTCAGCCAGGGCCGGCGCAGCCGGGTGCTGGCCGACTTTCAGGGGCGCAGCGAGTTGCAGGTGCTGGTCTGCACCGACCTGGCCGCGCGCGGCCTCGACCTGGCGAACCTGCCGGTGGTGGTGAACCACGACCTGCCACGCTCGGCCATTGACCACACGCACCGCATCGGCCGCACCGGCCGAGCCGGTCAGGCCGGTCTGGCCATCAGCTTCATCTGCGCCGATGCACCCGGCAGCGAGGCGCATTTCCGGTTGATCGAGAAGCGCCAGCGGCAGCGCGTGCCGCGCGAGCAGGTGGCGGGCTTCGAGCCGGCGCCGCGGGCGCTTGCACCGGTGCTGGACGACACGAACGGCGGCATCAAGGGCCGCCGCAAAAGCAAGAAAGACAAGCTGCGCGAGGCCCGGGCCGAGCTGCTTCGTTGACAGCGCGGGGCACGGCGCCGATCAATGCGCTGGTGCGCCCGATGCCTCGGCGCCCGCGCTGGCCCGATGCGTGCCGCGCAATTCGCGGCGCAAGATTTTGCCGAGGTTGGTCTTGGGCAGCGGCTCGGTCCTGAATTCGACGATGCGCGGCAGCTTGTAGTCGGTCAGGTGGTGCCGGCAGTGGTCGAGCAGCGCTTGCTCGGTGAGGGCGGGGTCGCTTCGGACGACGATGATCTTGACGACTTCGCCCGAACGTTCGTTCGGTACCCCCACGGCCGCCACCTCGGCCACGCCCGGGTGCATCGCGACCACGTCCTCGATCTGGTTCGGAAACACCTTGAACCCCGACACCACGATCAGGTCCTTCTTGCGGTCGGTGAGGTTGAAGTAGCCGCGCGCGTCGACGAAACCCATGTCGCCGGTGCGCAGCCAGCCGCCCTGCGTGAACACCTTGGCGGTCTCGTCGGGCCGGTTCCAGTAGCCGGACATGACCTGCGGACCGCGGATGCAGATCTCACCGACCTCGTTGATCGGCAATTCGCGGTCGTTGTCGTCGAGCACGGTCGCCTGCGTGGACGGGATCGGCACGCCGATCGTGCCGGTCCATTCCCCGATGTCCAGCGGGTTGGCGATCACGCCGGGCGAGGTTTCGGTCAGGCCGTACGACTCGACGATCGGCACGCCGGTGGCGCGCTTCCAGCGCTCGGCCACGACGCGCTGCACCGCCATGCCGCCGGCGTTGGCAAGCTTCAGGTGGCGCGTGTCGACCTCGGCGAAATCGGGCGCATCGAGCAGCGCGCGGTACAGCGTGTTGACGCCGACGATGGCGGTGAACGGATGCTTCTTCAGGTCGCGGATGAAGGCCGGCATGTCGCGCGGATTGGTCACCAGCACGGCGTGCGCGCCGATCTTGAGAAACACCAGGCTCGAGGTCAGCGCATACACGTGATAAAGCGGCAGCGGGCAGACGAACACCTCGCGGCCGTCGAGCAGGTGGGGCGCGATCCAGGCCGCCAACTGCACCAGGTTGGCCACCATGTTGCCGTGCGTCAGCACCGCCCCCTTGGCCACGCCCGTGGTGCCGCCGGTGTACTGCAGGAAGGCCGTGTCGGCGTGACCCAGCGGCACCTCGTCGAGCGTCAAGTCGCGGCCGGTGCGAAGGGCCGCGTTGAACTCGATCGATTCCGCGATGCTCCAGTGCGGCACCAGTTTCTTGACGTACTTGACGACCGCGTTGGTGAGGATTTCGCGCAATACCGGGAACAGGTCACCGACCTCGGTGGAAATCACGCTCGGCTTCATCGCAGGGTTGCGGTTCAGCACCTGCTGCAGCGTGTGCGCGAAGTTCTCCAGCACCACGATCGCCGAGGCGCCCGAGTCCTTCAGCTGGTGTTCGAGTTCGGTCGCGGTGTACTGCGGATTGACGTTCACCACCACCATGCCGGCACGCAGGATGCCGAACATCGCCACCGGGTATTGCAGCAGGTTGGGCATCATGAGCGCCACGCGGTCGCCCTTGCGCAGCTTGAGCGACTGCTGCAGGAAGGCTGCGAAGTCGCGGCTGGCTCGGTCGAGCTCGGCGTAGCTGATCGAGGTGCCCATGTTGGTGTAGGCCGGCAGTTGCTCGAAGCGCCCGCAACTGCGCTGCAAAACCGCTCTGAGCGACTCGAACTGGTGCACGTCGACTTCGGCCGGAATGCCCAGCGGGTACTGCGTCAGCCAGATCGGTTCCATGTCTTCTCCTTCGCGGGAATCGGTGCCTCGCCCCGCGCGTGGCTCGGCTCGGTCGATCCATCATGGTCCGGTTCCAGGCGCCGACCCAAGCCGCCCGCTGTCGATCTTTGATCCCTGTCAGCGACCCACCGCAGACAGCCGCCCGCACGCCGGCCCGCGGCCCGCCAACCAGGCGCGGCGGGGCGCGGTGTACGCTGCGCCCTGCACCGCATTCGCGGCCCGCAATCGCTTGAGGTTTCATGGCCCGCCCCTTCAACTCCGAGGAATTCATCGACCTGGTCGGCGCGCTCGTGCAGCCGGGCGCGATGGCCGAGATGGCGGTGCTCGCCGGCTGCCTGGTGCTGGCATGGCTGCTGGTGCGCGTGGTGCGCGGCACGTCCCGGCCCGAGGCGTCGATCTGGTTCGGCCGGCGCATCGTCGACGGCGTGCTGTTCCCGGTGCTCGCGCTGGCGCTGGCGTTCGGCGCGCGGCTGGCGCTGTCGGGCGTGCTGAAGGTCGCCGTGTTCAAGCTGGCCGTGCCGATCCTGATATCGCTGGTGGTGATCCGGCTGACGGTGCGCGTGCTCGGCGTGACCTTTCCGACCGCGCACTGGGTGCGCGTGATCGAGCGCAGCGTGTCGTGGATCGCCTGGCTGGCCGTTGTGATGTGGGTCATCGGCCTGCTGCCGCTGCTGCTCGACGCGATGGACGAATTGACCTGGAAGGTCGGTACCGCACGCGTGTCGCTGCGCAACATCGTCGAGGGCTCGCTGACGGCTGGCGTGGTGATGGTGCTGGCGCTGTGGGTCTCGTCGGCCATCGAGAAGAGTCTGCTGCACGACCGCCATGCCGACCTGTCGATCCGCAAGATGGCGGCCAATCTGGTGCGCGCCTTGCTGCTGTTCGTCGGCCTGCTGTTGGCGCTGTCGTCGGTGGGCATCGACCTGACGGCGCTGTCGGTGCTGGGCGGCGCGATCGGTGTCGGGTTGGGGTTCGGCCTGCAGAAGATCGCGGCGAACTACATCAGCGGCTTCGTGATCCTGGCCGAGCGCTCGCTGCGCATCGGCGACATGGTCAAGATCGACAACTTCGAAGGGCGCATCACCGACATCCGCTCGCGTTACACGTTGATCCGCGCGCTCAACGGGCGCGAGACCATCGTGCCCAACGAGATGCTGATCACGCAGCGCGTCGAGAACGCCTCGCTGGCCGACTCGAAGGTGGCGCTCGGCATCAACGTTCAGGTGTCTTACGGCACGGATGTGCGCACGCTGTGCCGGCAGATCGAGGCTGCGGTGATGCAGGTGCCGCGCGTGCTGTCCGATCCGGGCCCGGGCTGCCATCTGCTCGGCTTCGGCGCCAGCGGCATCGATCTGACGGTCGGCTTCTGGATCGGCGACCCGGAAATGGGCGACGGCAACGTGCGCTCCGATGTGAACCTGGCGGTGCTCGACCTGTTGAACCAACAAGGCATCGAGATTCCCCTTCCGCAAAGCGTCGTGCGCCAGGTGGTCGTGCCGCCCGCTTTGGCGCCACCGCCGCCCGCCACCACCTGATGTCGATGCATTGCTGGCATGGCATCGGTGCGGGGCTGGCGGCCTTGCTGCTCGGCGCGTGTGCCACGTCCGACGTGCCGACCGCGACCGTGCTGGCGGCCGGCCTGCAGGCACCGGAAGGCGGCAGCGGCTACACCGACAAACCGGGCTGGGTCACGCAGCGCGACATGGTGGTGGCGGCGCACCCGCTGGCGGCACGGGCGGGGCAGCGCATCTTGCGCGCCGGCGGCAGCGCGGTCGATGCCGTCATCGCGGCGCAGATGGTGCTGACGCTGGTCGAGCCGCAATCCTCGGGCCTTGGCGGCGGGTTGTTCCTGGTCCACCACGACGGCCGGCGCGTGACCACCATCGACGGCCGCGAAACCGCTCCGGCGGCGGCCACGCCGGCGCTGTTCGTGACCGGCCCGAAGCCGCTGGCGTTCATGGACGCGGTGGTCGGCGGCCGCTCGGTCGGCGCCCCTGGCGTGCTGCGCGCACTGGAACTGGCGCACCGGCTGCAGGGTCGGCTGGCCTGGAAGGATTTGTTCGAGCCCGCCATCGAACTGGCCGAACAGGGGTTCCCGGTCGGGGCCCGGCTGGCCGCCGCGCTGCGCAGCGAGATGGCGCAGCCGCTGCGGCGCAACCCGGCCGCGATGCGCTATTTTTTCGATGCGGCCGGCCAGCCGTGGCCGACCGGCACGGTGCTGCGCAACCCGGCGCTCGCGGCGACCCTGCGAGCGGTGTCGCTGCAAGGCGCGGTCGCACTGTACGAAGGCCCGCTGGCGCGCGACATCGTCGACGCCGTGCGCGGCCACGCCGGCAACCCCGGTCTGCTCAGCCTGAGCGACCTGGCCGGCTACCGCGCCGTCGAGCGCTCACCGTTGTGCTTCGACTATCGCGCGTGGCTGGTTTGCGGCATGGGTCCGCCGTCCTCCGGCGCGTTGGCGGTGGGGCAACTGCTCGGCATGCTCGCACAGCGGCCGCTGGCGAGCCTGCGGCCGATCGCGCGCGATGGTTTCCTCGAGCCGCACCCCGACGCCGTCCACCTCTTCAGCGAAGCCGGCCGGCTGGCGTACGCCGACCGCGCCCGCTATGTGGCAGACCCGGACTTCGTGCCGCTGCCGGGTGGATCTGCCGCGGCACTGCTCGATCCGGCTTACCTGCGCGCGCGCGGCGCCTTGATCGGTGCGCGCAGCATGGGTGTGGCGGCCAGTGGCGAGCCGGTGCCGGCGCCCGCTCCAGCAGCCTCCGACAGCAGCCTGGAACTGGCGGCCACGTCGCACATCTCGGCCGCCGACGGGTACGGCAACGTGGTGTCGGTCACCAGCAGCATCGAAAACGGTTTCGGAGCGCAGTTGATGGTGGGCGGCTTCCTGCTCAACAACCAGTTGACGGACTTTTCGTTCGTGCCAGCGGTCGGCGGCGTGCCGGTGGCGAACCGGGTCGAGGGCGGCAAGCGCCCGCGCTCATCGATGGCACCGATGCTGGTGTTTGAAAAAGCGACCGTCCGGGCCAGCCCGGCTTCGGCTTCGGCAGTGGCCGGTCAGCCCGGCCCTGGTGATGTGTTGCTGCTCAGCCTGGGATCGCCGGGCGGCTCGTCGATCATCAATTACGTCGCCAAGGCGCTGGTGGCAACGCTCGACTGGCAGCTCGACCTGCAGCAGGCCTTTGCGATGCCCAATGCGGGCTCGCGCAACGGGCCGACCGAGCTCGAGCAGGGGCGCGTCTCGGCGGCCCTGCTCGAGTCATTGGTGGCGCGCGGTCATGCCGTGCAGGTGCTGCCGCAGACCAGTGGCCTGCACGGCCTGCAGCGCCTTCGTCGCCCTGACGGCATGGTCTGGTTCGGCGCGGCAGACCCGCGCCGGGAGGGCATCGCGGCAGGCAACTGACCTCGCGCTGCCGCCTCGCTTGAATCGTCGCCGGCGGGCCCCATCTGATCGTCATGGGTGATTGCAGACCATCACCGTGGAGAACCAGAATGAACAGCGCCCCCTCGGCCGTTAAAAACCCCGACCTGATGGTCATCATGATGCTGGCTCGGCTGCTCGAAAAGCTCGACCAGAGCCCGGTCGCAGCCGACCCTGGCCAGTACCGCAGCGTTGTTCTGAGCCTGAGCCGGGTGCTGTTGCAAGCATCTTCGAACCCGGCACTCGAACCGTTGCTGCGTGCACACCCCAGCGCCGCGCAGTTGTACGAAAACCTGCACTATCAACACGCGGGATTGCTGCGTTCGCCGTTGTCACTGTCGTTGTCGACCGAGGCGGCGGCGCGCGAGTTGCTACAACGCGTGGCCGATAAGGTGGGACAGAGTCCCGGCGCCTGAACACAGTCCGGGCCGACGGCTGCAACGCCGGTCGGTCCGGTCTGGGTTTCGAATCGGTGTCAGCCCTGTTCGCGCACGTACATCTCGACTCGGCGATTGCGCGCGCGACCGGCATCGGTGCCGTTGTCGGCGACCGGCTCTCGCTCACCACGTCCGGCGACGCTGATGCGGTTGCTGCCAACGCCGCGATCGACCAGAAAGTCGCGCACGCTTCGCGCACGGGCCACCGAGAGCGGGTCGTTGGTGCTGTCCGAACCGGTGCTGTCGGTGTGGCCGACGATGCTCAGGCTGGAAACCGGATCGTCGCGCAGGCTGGTGGCGAAGCTGGTCAGCACCTGACGCAGTTCGGGACGCAGCGTGGCGCTGTTGACGTCGAACGACACGTCGTTCGGCACGTTCAGCTTGAGTTGGTTGTCGGCGGTGCGGCTCACCTCTACGCCGGTGCCGCGTGTGGCCTGCTCCATCGCCATGCGGCGCTCTTCCTGCCTTTTCGACCACACATTGCCACCCACCGCGCCGAGCGCGCCTCCGATGACCGCCCCCGTGCCGGCATTGCCACCGGTGGCCCGGCTCAACACCGCGCCCGCCACCGCGCCGATGCCCGCGCCGGTGGCGGTGCCCCTTTGCGCGTCGTTCATGTTGGCGCAACCCGCGGCGAGCGCGGCCATCAACAGGGCGAGCGGCGCAGCCCGGCGCAAGCCGATGTCCGATGCGTCTACAGCCAACCGTTCTGTGTCTGCGTTCGTGTAGTTGGTATCCATCGCAATTCCTTGGTTCGTGTTTGATTGGCAGGCCGTGAGCATTTCGATGTAAGTTTCCACAGCTCGGCGGCGCCCGTCTGTCGGAGGTCTCCGACAGGTCGCGTCGGCGATCGCCTTCCCCGGGGGGCCGTCAGTGGCCGAGCCGCTCGGGCGCCACGTACGCGGCGCGGTAGACCTCGAACGACACCCTGTCATTGGCTTCGATCTGGCGCTGCGCCTGCATCGATTGTTCGGCCAGCGTCTCGAAGCGATTTGCCACGTCGTCCGGGTAAGGCAGCCGCAAAAGCCGTGCTTGCGTCTGGCTCGACTGGGCCCGGGTGAACCGGGTGTACGAGTTGTCGAAGTCGGTTTCCATCGTCGCCAGCACGCGCGAACTGGGCAGGGTCGCGGTATCGGCCAACCCGGCGCATGCGGCTTGCAACGCATCGCGGCTGTGGTGGCCGCCCTGCGCGGCATCGACGGCGGCGGCGATCGGTGCGCACTCGGCCAGTATTTGTTCAGCCCATTCCGGCAGGCTCACTTGAGCGCCGCCGCGTTCGAGGCGCAACCCGCGCTCGCGGCCGCGCGCGGCCACACGATCCTGGTTGCGCGCCAGCGCCGCCAGTTCGTCCGGCGTGTCGAGCGGGCTCGGCGACAGCAGGCAGTGCAGCAGGAACACGTCGATGAAGCGCATCGTCTGCGCCTCGATGCCGACTGGCACGAACGGGTCGAGATCCATGCAGCGCACCTCGATGTACTCGACGCCGCGTTCGCGCAGCGCATGCAGCGGGCGTTCGCCGGGGAAGATCACGCGTTTCGGGCGGATCGTGCCGTAGAACTCGTTTTCGATCTGCAGCAGGCTGGTGGCGAGTTGGTTGTAGTCGCCGCCCGGGTTGCGCAGGCCGAGCGATTCATAAGGCGGGTAGGGCCGCGTCAGCGCCTCCTGCAGCGAGGCGCCGTAACTGGCCAGGCCGTTGTAGCTGACCGCGAGCGAGGCCTGCGCGTCGCTCTGATAGCCAAGCCGCCCCATGCGCAGCGAGGTGCCGTGCGGCATGAACAGCGTGTTGCCTTGCAGCACCTGCAGCGGGTGCTCGCGCTCTGCGACGAAGCTCGAACACACCGCGGGCGACGCACCGAACAACAACAGCAACAGAAACGAATGGCGCCGGAAATTGCGGATCAGCGAGAAATACTGCTCCGTGTCCACCCCCGGCATCGACCAGTTGTAGTGAATGCCCGAGATGGTCTGCATGCGACGCCCGTAGCGGTGTCCCAGGCCCATGCGGTAGACGCTCTTGGCACGGCCCACGTTGGACAGTCCGTAACGACCGATCGGGATGGTCTCGTCGGTGGGCAGTCCACACGGCATGCTGCCGACCCACAGCAGCTCGTCGCCGAGTGCGCGGTAGACGCACTGGTGAATCTGCGTCAGCTCTTCAAGGCACTGCTCGACGCTGCCGTGCACGCCGGTGATCAGCTCGAGCTGCGACTCGCTGTAGTCGGTGGTGATGTTCGGGTGCGTCAGCGCCGAACCAAGCGCGGCCGGGTGCGGCGTCAGGGCGAGCGATCCGGTGGGCAGAACACGCAGGCTTTCTTTTTCAATGCCGCGCCGCATGCCTTGCAGATGCTGCGCCGGCCATGCCGCGAGGCGTTCTTGCAACACGCTCATGTCTGCTTCCCGTCCTGGTGTGGAGGCGAAGGGTAACGGATACACCGGCGCCGCGTGGCTGGCTGCGGCTCGCCGACAATCTTGCGGCATGGACCACAGCTTCCTCTCGGCTTTCATTTTGCTGCTGCTGGTGCTCGACCCGCTCGGCAGCCTGGCGGTCTTCATTCCGATCATGAGCGGCGTCGCACCCGAACGGCGTCGCTGGGTGGCACTGCGTGAGGTCGGCATTGCCTTCGGCGTGCTGCTCAGCTTCATCTTCTTCGGCGAGGCCTTTTTGCGGGTGATGCGGCTGTCGGAACGTTCGCTCGAGGTGGCCGGCGGAGTGATCCTGCTGATGGTGGCGATCCGCATGATCTTCAGCCACGCCGACGGCGTGTACGGCACGCCGGAGGGCAAAGAGCCGTTGATCTTTCCGCTGGCGATCCCCTTGCTGGCTGGCCCGTCGGCGATGGCCACGGTGCTGCTGCTGGCCTCGCGTCAACCGGGGCTGGTGCTCGAATGGATCGCCGCGCTGAGCTGCGCGATGGTGGTGTCGGGGCTGGTGCTGCTGCTGTGCGACCGCATCCGCCGCTTCGTCGGCGACTCGGTGGTGTCGGCCACTGAAAAGCTGATGGGCCTGGTGCTCACGGCGATCGCGGTCGAGATGATCCTGGCCGGACTGAAGCGTTATTTCCTGGCTTGAGGCCCGCGCCTGTATGCGTCAGCGTCCACGCAGGTGCGACGGCGACTCGAGCCGTTGGGCGAGCGTCGACAGCAGCAGGGTCAACACCAGGTACAGCGCCGAGATCGCCAGATAGGGCTCCCAGTAGCGTGAATAAGCGCCCGCCACGGTGCGCGCGGCCAGCGCCAGTTCGGCCAGGCCGATCGCCGACACCAGCGATGAATCCTTGATCAACGTGACACCTTCGTTGACCAGCGCCGGCATCATGCGGCGAAAGGCTTGCGGCAACACGATGAAACGCATCGCCTGCGGATGGGTCAGTCCGACGCTGTAAGCGGCCTGCGTCTGACCTTGGTGGATGCTTTGAATGCCGGCGCGAAAGATTTCTGAGATGTAGGCGCCGGCATTGAGCGTCAGCGCCAGTGCGCCCGAGAAGAAGGCGCCGTGCGATTGACGGAACTCACGTGCGGCCTCGCCGGCCAGCAGCAGGCCGGTGTCGGGGTGAACCAGCGCCGGCATCAGCGCGAAATGCACCAGCAAAATCTGCACGAACAGCGGCGTGCCTCGAAAGAACGTGACATAGCCGAGCGTGACCGCGCGCAGCAGCTTGAGGCCGGCGTCGAGCAGCGCCGACTTGGGTCGCGGTGCATCGCGCGAACTGCTGACCAGGCCGAGGAACACGCCGAGCAGCAGCCCGGCGCTGATCGACACGAGCGTGAGCTGAATCGTCATCCACAGCCCCGCCGCAAACAGCGGCAGATAACCGCTCAGGATCTCCCAGCGCAGTTCCACCGCTGCTTCCGGGAATTACTTCGAAGCTGCCGAGGCCGGTGCGGCAGCCCCTGCCGGAGCGCCGAAATACTTGGCGTAAATCTGATCGTAGGTGCCGTCGGCCTTGATGTCGGCCAGGCCCTTGTTGAGCTTTTCCAGCAATTCGGTGTTGCCCTTCTTGACGGCCAGGCCGTACTGCTCAGGCGCGAACGTCGGGTCGCTGACGGTCTTGAATTTGGCACCGGCGTTGTTGGCCACGTAATTGATGACCACACCGTTGTCCGCCACGACCGCGTCGACGCCACTGGCCTCGAGTTCCTTCAGTGCCAGCGGGGTCGACTCGAAGCGCTTGATGTTGGTGTTGTTCTTGCCGAGCAGCTTGCTGACGGCTTCGTCGCCGGTGGTGCCGGTCTGCACGCCGACCTTGAGCTTCTTCAGGTCATCGAACTTGGTGATCTTCGAATTCGACTTCACGGCGATCAATTGCACCGCGTCAAAGTACGGGTTGGTGAAGTCCATCGTCTGCTTGCGTTCATCGGTGATCGTGATCGACGATGCCAGCATGTCGCGGTCGCCCTGCTGCAGGGCATTGAAGATGCCTTCCCACGGCGTGTTGACGAATTTGACCTCGATGCCGGCCTTTTTCGCCGCGGCGGTGACCACGTCGATGGTCAGTCCGACGATCTCGCCCTTTTCGTTTTGCGACTCGAATGGTGCGTAAGCGGCGTCGGTGCCGACCGCATAGACCTTCGGGGGCGCTGGTGCCGGCTCGGATGCGGCGACCGGTGCGGATGCCGCTGTCACGGCCGCCGGAGCGGGCTCTTTCTTGCCGCAGGCAGCAAGCAGCACGCTCGCGAACAACAGGCCAGCGGTCTGGAGAAATCGACGTGTGGTCAGGACTGACATGGAAACCTCCGGTTGGTCGGACAATCACGCCCGATATCGTGAAATATGTCGTTGAAGTGTAAGCGGTGGTTGTTTCCGCGCCGCACATGGTGCACCCCGGCGGCGGGCGCATTTCATGCCAGCAAGGCCAGTTCGTCGTCGCTGAATCCGGCGGCGCGCCGCGCGGCCAGGTTGAACGGGGCACGTGGCCGCGGTGCGCCGTGCAGCGCGGCCAGTTCGGCATATCGGCGCAGCGGGTCGGCGCCCTCGCGCTCGCACAGCCAGCGGTACCAATGGTTGCCGATTGCCACGTGGCCGATCTCGTCGCGCAGGATCAGGTCGAGGATCTGAACGCTGCGCTCGTCGCCGGCGCGCGCGAACTTGGCTTGCAACGGCGGCGTCGCATCGAGTCCGCGCGCTTCCAGCGTGCGCGGCACCAGTGCCATGCGCGCCGTCACGTCATGCGCCGTGCGCTGCGTCATCAACCACAGGCCGTCGTGCGCATCGAACGCGCCGTAGTCGCTGCCCAGGCCTTGCAGGTGGTTGCGCAGCAGGCTGAAATGCAGGGCTTCCTCGGCCGCCACGTTCAGCCAGTCCCGGTAATAGGCCGGCGGCATGCCGGCGAAGCGCCAGACCGCGTCGAGCGCCAGGTTGATGGCGTTGAACTCGATGTGGGCGATGGCATGCAGCAGCGCGCAGCGGCCTTCCAATGTGAACGGTGTGCGCGCCGGCACCCGTTTCGCATCGACCAGCCGGGGCAGTGCGGGCCGGCCTGGCAGGCCGTTGGGTTCGGCGTGCACGGTGTCGACGTCGAGATCGATTGGCGCCCCGCCGGTCTCGTCGGCCGCCAGCAACGCCGCATGCAGCGCCTGTGCCTGACGCACCTTGTCGGCGGGGTCGGTGAGGCACAAGACCTCGAGCGCTCGCAGCCGTGGATTCATCTTTAGATTATCCTGTCGCAAGTCTCTTGGTCGCCGCGGTCTGCCTGCCAATGTCCACCTACCAACTCGACCAACGATTGCCCCGCTTGTCCGACTCGGCGTGGGTGGCCGACAGCGCGCAGGTGATTGGCGACGTGGTGCTCGGTGACTGCAGCAGCGTCTGGTTCGGTGCGGTGCTGCGGGGCGACAACGAATGCCTGTATGTCGGTGTCGGCTCGAACGTGCAGGACGGCAGCGTGATCCACTCCGACATGGGTTTTCCGGTCCACATCGGCGACCACGTGACGATCGGGCACCAGGTGATGCTGCATGGTTGCAGCGTTGGTGACGGCTCGCTGATCGGCATTCAGACGGTGGTGCTCAATGGCGCGAAGATCGGCCGCAATTGCATCGTCGGTGCTGGCTCGCTCGTCACGCAAGGCAAGGTGTTTCCCGACGGTTCGCTGATCATGGGCCGGCCCGCCAAGGTGGTGCGGCCGCTCACGCCCGCGCAGATCGCCGACCTGCGCCGCAGCGCCGACCATTACGTCGCCAATGCCGCGCGCTACCGCGCCACGCTGCGCAAGCTGGACTGAACCGCGATGAGTCTGGTCCACAAGTTCATCTTCGAAGGCTTGCCGGTGCGCGGCATGCTGGTGCGCTTGGACGACAGCTGGCAGGAACTGCTGCGGCGGCGCCACGAGGCCGGTGATTCGTTCCCGCCGGCGGTGCAGGAATTGATGGGCGAGATGGCCGCCGCGGCGGTGTTGATGCAGTCGAGCATCCGCTTCAACGGCTCGCTGTCGATCCAGGTGCATGGCGATGGGCCGGTCAAGCTGGCGGTGGCCGAAGTGCAGCCCGACCTGGCGTTTCGCGTCACCGCCAAGGTGATCGGCACGGTGCCCGAGTCGGCCCGGCTCGAGGCGCTGCTCAACGTGCACGGCAAGGGCCGCTGCGCGATCACGCTGAGCCCGAAAGACACGCTGCCCGGGCAGCAGCCTTACCAGGGTGTGGTGCCGCTGCATGGCGACCGGCGAGAACCGCTGCAAAACCTGAGCGAGGTGCTCGAGCACTACATGCTGCAGTCCGAGCAGCTCGACACGCGGCTCATCCTGGCAGCCGATGGCTCGCTGGCGGCCGGCCTGCTGATCCAGCGGCTGCCGATGGAAGGCCACGCGAACCTGCAGCTGCCGCACCATGCCGACGAGATCGGCCTGAACGAGGCCTACAACCGCATCTCGATGCTCGCATCGACGCTCACCCGCGACGAGTTGTTGACGCTCGATCCCGACACCTTGCTGCGCCGCCTGTTCTGGGAAGAGTCGGTGCGCCGCTTCGAGCCGTTGTCGGCGCGTTTCGCCTGCAGCTGCTCGCGCGACCGAGTCGCGAGCATGTTGCGCAGCCTCGGCGAGCCCGAGATCGACAGCATCCTGGCCGAGCAGGGACGGGTTGAAATCGGCTGCGACTTCTGTGGACTCAAGTACCAATTCGACCCCATCGACGCCGGCGAGCTGTTCATCGCACCGTCCGACCACCTGCCGGGTTCGTCGGCCATCAACTGAAAATTGGGCCGTGCGCGGCGCGAGGTTCCTTTCATGCTGTATGCCTCGTTGAAGACGCTGCACTTGCTTGGCGTGATCCTGTGGGTCGGCGGCATGCTGTTCGCCCACACCTGCCTGCGACCGGCGGTGGCGGCGCTGGAGGGCCCGGTACGCCTGCGGCTGATGCACGACGTGTTGGGACGCTTCTTCAGGCTGGTGCTGGCGACCTCCGTCGTGGTGCTGGTCACCGGCGTGTGGATGATCGGCCGCAGCGCGCGCAGCTCGGTGCAGGCCGGACTGTCGTTCAACATGCCGCTCGACTGGGCGGTGATGGCGGTGCTGGGCGTGCTGATGGTGGCGATCTTCGGCCACATCCGGTTCGTGCTTTACAAGCGGCTGTCGGCCGCGGTGGCGGCTCAGGACTGGCCGGCCGGCGCCGCGCAGCTGGGTCAGATCCGCCAGTGGGTGCTGGTGAACCTCGTGCTCGGGCTGCTGATCGTGGTGGTGGTCCGGCTGGGCGCTGCGGTCTGACCATGTTGCGAGGCTCGCGCTGGGCGCCGTTCGCTGTCTGAGCGCTCGATTGACCTGCGAATGAAGCGCCGACGAAGCGCCGACGAAGTTCTGATGAAGTGCGAGTGAAACGCCGTGTCGCCGGACCTGCTGGACTCGCTGGACTCGCTGGACGAGCCGGATTGCGCCGAAGTCGCCGCTCAGGGCCTCGGTCTGGAGATCTGCACGTAGATCTCGTCGGGGCGCACCATGCCGAGCTCGAAACGGGCCTTTTCCTCGACCATCTCCAGCCCTTCCTTCAGGTCGCGCACTTCGGCCAGCATGCGTTCGTTGCGCTGGCGGCTGCTGTCGTTTTCAACCCGCTGCGCGTCCAGCTTGCGCTGCAGTTCAACGACCCGTGGCACGCCGCCCTTGCCAAACCACAGTTCGACATGCACCAGGGCCAGCAGGGCCAGCAGGGCAATCGTCACGAAGCGCATGGGGACGTCGCCGGCCCGGCCGAGAGATCTGGGCTTCAGCGCAGGTTGTAAAAGGCGCCGCGGCCGGGATAGCTCGCCACGTCGCCGAGGTCTTCTTCGATGCGCAGCAGCTGGTTGTACTTGGCGATGCGGTCGCTGCGGCTCATCGAGCCGGTTTTGATCTGGCCGGCGTTGCTGCCGACCGCGATGTCGGCGATGGTGGAATCTTCGGTCTCGCCCGAACGGTGGCTGATCACGGCGGTCCAGCCGGCGCGTTTGGCCATCTCGATGGCAGCGAAGGTCTCGGTCAGCGTGCCGATCTGGTTGATCTTGATGAGGATCGAGTTGGCGACGCCCTTCTCGATGCCTTCCTTCAGGATCTTGGTGTTGGTCACAAACAGGTCGTCGCCGACGATCTGCACCTTCTTGCCGAGCCGGTCGTTGAGGTGCTTCCAGCCGTCCCAGTCGCTCTCGCCCATGCCGTCTTCGATGCTGATGATCGGGTACTTGTCGACCCAGGTCGCCAGCATGTCGGTCCACTCGGGCGCGCTCAGGCTCAGCCCCTCGCTTTCCAGCACGTACTTGCCGTCCTTGTAGAACTCGCTGGCCGCGCAGTCGAGGCCGATCGCGATCTGCGAGCCCGCCGTGTAGCCGGCCTGGTCGATCGCTTCCAGAATCAGTTGGATCGCCGCCTCGTGGTTCGTCACGTTGGGCGCGAAGCCGCCTTCGTCGCCCACCGAGGTCGGCATCTTGCGATCGTGCAGGATTTTTTTCAGCGCGTGGAAGACCTCGGCGCCATAGCGCACCGCTTCGCGAAAGCTCGGCGCGCCCACCGGGATGATCATCAGTTCCTGCAGGTCGAGGTTGTTGTTGGCGTGCGCGCCGCCGTTGATGACATTCATCATCGGCACCGGCATCTGCATCGCCGCCGAGCCGCCGAAATAGCGGTAGAGCGGCAGGCCGCTTTCCTCCGCCGCGGCACGCGCCACCGCCATGCTGACCGCCAGCGTGGCGTTGGCGCCCAGGCGGCCCTTGTTGTCGGTGCCATCCAGGTCGATCAGGGTGCGGTCGAGGAACGCCTGCTCCGAGGCGTCGAGCCCGAGCACCGCTTCCGAGATCTCGGTGTTGACATGCTCGACGGCGCGCAGCACGCCCTTGCCGAGGTAGCGGCTCTTGTCGCCGTCGCGCAGCTCGATCGCCTCGCGCGAGCCGGTGGACGCGCCCGAAGGCACCGCCGCGCGGCCCATCGTTCCCGATTCCAGCAGCACGTCGCACTCGACCGTGGGGTTGCCGCGACTGTCGAGAATCTCGCGTCCGACGATGTCGACGATGGCACTCATGGGTTTCCTTGAAAGTTGAAAAACGGTTGGATCATGTTCAGACCGGTGAGGGCAGGCCCTCGACCACGATCATGTTGAAGAATTCGGTGGCATTGAGGCGCGTGGCGCGTGCGGCGCAATACATGTCGCTGTCGTAAAAAGCGGTAGCGGCTTGCAGGCTGGGGAAGCGCAGCATCACCAGCCGGGCGGGTTGCCAGTCGCCTTCCAACACGTCGACGTGGCCGCCTCGCACCACGTACTCGCCGCCGGCCGCCTTCACCGCCGCCGGCGCTGTGGCCAGGTACTGCCGGTACAGCAAAGGGTCGGTGACCTTCATGTCGATGATGACGTAGGCGCAGGGCATGGCTGTCTTCGGTCGTCAGCAGTCGAAATCGTGTTCCAGCAGGGGTTGCTGCTTGACGACGCGGTCGAGCGCCAGCAGCTGCTCCAGCAAGGCCTGCATGTGCCGCAGCGGCACCGCGTTCGGTCCGTCGCTCATGGCGTGAGCCGGGTCCGGATGCGTCTCCATGAAGATGCCCGCCACACCCACCGCGATGGCCGCGCGCGCCAGCACCGGCACGAACTCGCGCTGGCCGCCCGAGCTCGTGCCCTGGCCGCCGGGCAACTGCACCGAATGGGTGACGTCGAACACCACCGGCGCGCCGGTCTCGCGCATGATGGCCAGCGAGCGCATGTCGCTCACCAGGTTGTTGTAGCCAAAACTCACGCCCCGCTCGCAGGCCATGAAGCGGTCGTCGTCGAGGCCGGCATCACGGGCCGCGGCACGCGCTTTGTCGACCACGTTCTTCATGTCGTGCGGCGCCAGGAACTGCCCTTTTTTGATGTTGACCGGCTTGCCGCACTGCGCCACGGCGCGGATGAAGTCGGTCTGGCGGCACAGGAACGCCGGCGTCTGCAGCACGTCGACGCTGGCGGCCACCTGCGCGATGTCGGCCTCGATGTGCACGTCGGTCAGCACCGGCACACCGAGCTCGCGGCGCACCTTGGCCAGGATCTCGAGCCCCTTGTCCATGCCGGGGCCGCGGAATGTCGCGCCGCTGGAGCGGTTGGCCTTGTCGTAGCTCGACTTGAAGATGAACGGAATGCCCAACGCCGAGGTGATTTCCTTCAGGCGCCCGGCCACGTCCATCTGCAATTGTTCCGATTCGATCACGCACGGACCGGCGATCAGAAAGAAAGGCTGCGACAAACCGGCCTCGAATCCGCACAGCCTCATGCGACGACCTTCAGCGTGGGCGCACGCGCCGCCTGGTGCGCCAGCGCGGCCTGGATGTACGAAATAAACAGCGGGTGGCCGTCCCACGGATTCGACTTGAACTCGGGGTGAAATTGCACGCCCATGAACCAAGGGTGAACGCTGCGCGGCAACTCGATGATCTCGGTCAGCTTGTCGCGCTGCGTGATCGCAGAAATCACCAACCCGGCGGCGCTCAATTGCTCGAGGTAATGCACGTTGGCCTCGAAGCGGTGACGGTGCCGCTCGGTCACCACCTCACCGTAGATTTCGCGCGCCAGCGTGTCGGGCGCGACGTCGGAACTCTGCGCGCCCAACCGCATCGTGCCGCCCAGGTCGGACTGCGCGTGGCGCTTCTGGATCGAGCCGTCGGCGTCCTGCCATTCGTCGATCAGCGCGATCACCGGGTGCGCAGTGGCCGGGTCGAACTCGGTGCTGTTGGCATTCGCCAAGCCGGCCTCGTGGCGCGCGTATTCGATCGTCGCAACCTGCATGCCCAGGCAGATGCCCAGGTAGGGAATCTTGTGTACCCGGGCGTATTGGGCTGCCAGGATCTTGCCTTCGACGCCGCGCTTGCCGAAGCCGCCCGGCACCAGGATCGCGTCGTAGCGCTCGAGCTGCCCGACCTTGTCGGCGGTCAGCAACTCGGAGTCGACGTATTCGATGTTGACGCGCGCATGGTTGTGAATGCCGGCGTGGCGCAGCGCCTCGTTGAGCGACTTGTACGAATCCGACAGGTCGGTGTACTTGCCGCACATCGCAATCGTCACCGAGGTTTGCGGATGCTCGACCGCATGCACCAGTTCATCCCAGCGCTTCAGGTTCGCCGGTGGTGTGTTCAGGCGCAGCTTGTCGCAGATCAGGCCGTCCAGGCCTTGCTCGTGCAGCATGCGCGGCACCTTGTAGATCGTGTCGACGTCCCACATCGAGATCACGCCCCACTCGGGCACGTTGGTGAACAGCGAGATCTTCTCGCGCTCTTCGTCCGGGATGCGGCGGTCGGCGCGGCACACCAGCGCGTCGGCCTGAATGCCGATCTCACGCAGCTTTTGCGCCGTGTGCTGCGTCGGCTTGGTCTTGAGTTCACCGGCGGCGGCGATCCACGGCACATAGGTCAGGTGCACGAAGGCGCTGTTGTTGGGACCCATGCGCAGGCTCATCTGACGCACTGCCTCGAGGAACGGCAGGCTTTCGATGTCTCCCACGGTGCCACCGATTTCGACGATCGCCACGTCCACCGCGTGCGCGGTGCCGACGCCGGCGCCGCGTTTGATGAAGTCCTGGATCTCGTTGGTAACGTGCGGAATCACCTGCACCGTCTTGCCGAGGTAGTCGCCGCGGCGCTCTTTCTCGAGCACGCTTTGATAGATCTGGCCGGTGGTGAAATTGTTGGCCTTCTTCATCTTGGTGGTGATGAAGCGCTCGTAGTGGCCGAGGTCGAGGTCGGTCTCGGCACCGTCTTCCGTGACGAACACCTCGCCGTGCTGAAATGGCGACATCGTGCCGGGGTCGACATTGATGTATGGGTCGAGCTTGATGAGCGTGACCTTGATGCCGCGTGATTCGAGGATGGCGGCCAGCGATGCCGCTGCAATCCCCTTGCCCAGCGAGGACACCACACCGCCGGTGACGAACACGAACTTGGTCATTGCATGCAGCGCCTGCGGCTCACAGGGTGGCGCAGACGCTCGGGTAGGAAATAACAATTATAGGCATCGCACCCTGGCCGGCGAGGGGCTGGACAGCGGCCGATTGGGGCGCGGCCGGCGCACCGGCTCAGACGATTTTTTCGCCCGGGTGACTGATCTTGCGCATCGCCTCGAAGCGCCCGGATTCGACGCACAGCGGCGTGGTGCTGCTGCCGCCGTTCCACTGCGGGTCTTCGATCGATTCGAACACCTGGCGCAGCTTGTGGCCCCAGTTGCCACGGATCATCTGGAAGTACGGGTTGTGCTCGTCGATGCAGACAATCTGCTTGGTGGCGAAGCGGTCGTTTTCGTAGACCAGCAGGTCCAGCGGCAGCCCGACCGACAGGTTCGACTTGAGCGTCGAGTCCATCGACACCAGCGCGCACTTGGCCGCCACGTCGAGCGGCGTCGCCGGCGTGATCATGCGGTCGAGCACCGGCTTGCCGTACTTGCTCTCGCCGATCTGGAAATAGCAGGTCTCGCGCGTCGCCTCGATGAAGTTGCCGGCCGAGTACACCAAGAACATGCGCATTGCCTCGCCGGCGATCTGTCCACCGAAAATCATCGAGGCGTTGAAATCGATGCCTGCGGTTTTCAGCGACGGCCCATCTTGATCGTAGACGCGCCGCACCGCGCTGCCGAGCACGCGCACAGCGTCGAACATGCTGGTGGCGTTCCAGATCGTCAACGGCGGCTGGTGCGGCCCATTGTCGAGTTTTTCGACCTGCAAAACTTCACGCACCGATTGGCTGATCGACAGGTTGCCGGCCGACAACATCACCATGAAACGGTCGCCCGGCTTCTCGTAGACGATCATCTTGCGGTAGGTGCTGATCTGGTCGAGCCCGGCGTTGGTGCGCGAGTCCGACAGGAACACCAGGCCGGCATCGAGCCGGATGCCCACGCAATAGGTCATGAATTTTTTCCTTGCAGGGCTTTGAGCCGGTACAGCGCGTCGAGCGCTTCGCGTGGTGTGAGCATATCGGGGTTGAGTTCGGCCAGCGCCGCTTCGCTGGGTGACGGTTCGGTCGCCGTCGCGGGCATGGGCATGGGCAGCGCCGGCACCGCGAACAGGTCGATCTGTGAAGACGCCGCGCTTTTTTGCGCCTCGAGCGTCTCCAGCGTGGTGCGCGCCTGGCGCACCAGGCTCGCCGGCATGCCCGCCAGCCGCGCCACCTGCACGCCGTAGCTGCGGCTGGCCGGGCCGGGCTGGATGTCGTGCAGGAAAACGATGTGGTCGCCACTCTTGGTGTGCGTTTCGGCAGCACTCACGTGCACATTGACGGCACGCGGATGTTTGAGCGGCAGCTCGGTCAGCTCGAAGTAGTGTGTCGCGAACAGCGTGAAGGCACGGTTGCGCTCGTGCAGATGGCTGGCAATGGCGCCTGCCAGCGCCAGCCCGTCGAAGGTCGACGTGCCGCGGCCGATCTCGTCCATCAGCACCAGCGACTGCTCGGTGGCGCCGTGGATGATCGCGGCCGCCTCGGTCATCTCGAGCATGAAGGTCGACTGCGCGTTGGCCAGGTCGTCGGCCGCGCCGATGCGCGTGTGAATCGCGTCGATCGGGCCGAGCCGGCAGGCCCGTGCCGGAACAAAAGAACCGATCGCGGCCAGCAGCGTGATCAGCGCCACCTGTCGCATGTAGGTGCTCTTGCCGCCCATGTTCGGCCCGGTGATGACCAGCATGCGGCGCGTTGCGTCGAGCCGGCAGTCGTTGGCCATGAAATTGCCGGCGCCGGTCTCGAGCAGACGAGCCTCGACCACCGGATGGCGGCCGGCCGTGATGTCGATGCCGGGCTCGCGTGCGAAGCTCGGTCGGCACCAGCTCAGGGTCGCGGCACGCTCGGCCAGCGCCGCCAGCACGTCCAGGCTGGCCAGCGCGCGGGCCAGGGCCGTCAGCGGTTCGAGGAATTGCTGCAACCGGTCCAGCAGCTGCTCGTACAGCAGCTTCTCACGCGCCAGCGCACGCTCCTGCGCCGACAGCGCCTGGTCTTCGAACGCCTTCAGCTCGGGGGTGATGAAACGCTCGGCGTTCTTCAGCGTCTGGCGTCGCCGGTAGTCGGCCGGCACCTTGGCCACCTGGCCCTGCGAGACCTCGATGTAGAAGCCGTGCACCTTGTTGTACTGCACACGCAGGTTGGCGATCGCAGTGCGTTCGCGCTCGCGCGCTTCCAGCGCCAGCAGGAAGGCATCGCAGTTCTGGTTGATGCCGCGCAATTCGTCGAGCGACTCGTCGTGGCCCGGTGCGATCACTCCGCCGTCGCGCAGCAGCGCGGCCGGCTCCGCCGCGATGGCAGCCTCGAGCGATTGCAACACCGCCTCGGGCGGACTCAGCGCCCGCGCCAGCATCTCGAGCAATGCGCTGCCGTGCGCCGGCATCGCGACGCGCAACGGCGGCAGCGCCTGCAACGTCAGCCGCAGCCCGGCCAGTTCGCGCGGCCGCACCTGTCGCAGCGCGATGCGCGTCGTGATGCGCTCGACATCGCTGACACCGCGCAGCGCGGCCCGCAACGCAGCGATGCCGTGCGCCTGCAGCGCCTCGATCGCATCGAGTCGCTGCGTGGCCACGCGGCGTTCACGCAGCGGGTGCGTCAGCCAGTGGCGCAACGCGCGGCTGCCCATGCCGGTGCGGCAGCTGTCCAGCAGCGACAGCAGGGTCGGTGCGTTCTCGCCGCGCAGCGTCTGCGTCAGCTCGAGGTTGCGGTGCGTGGTGGGCGGCAGCTCCAGCAGTTCGCCCGAGCGCTGGACCACCAGCGTGCGCACGTGCGCCAGCGCCTGTCCCTGCGTGTGTTCGGCGTAGCTCAGCAGCGCCGCGGCGGCCGCGTGTGCAGCGCGCAGATCTTGCGCGTTGAAGCCGGCCAGGCCAGACACCTGCAGCTGCGCGCACAGCTTGCGCTCGCCCAGCGCGCTGTCGAATTGCCAGGCCGGGCGGTGCGTCAAGGTGGTGCGGGCCTGCAGCAGCGCCGCGGGCATGTGCTCGCGGTCCACCAGCACTTCGGCGGCAGACAGGCGCGCCAGCCAGGCACCCAGTTCGGCCTCGCTGCATTCGGTCAGGCCCAATTCGCCGCTCGACAGCGCCAGCCAGGCCAGCCCGTAAATCGCGGAACCGCCGCCCTGGCGCACCAACGCCAACAGCAATGCGTCGCTCTTGTCGGCCAGCAGTTCGGTGTCGGTCAATGTGCCGGGCGTGACCACGCGCACCACCTTGCGCTCCACCGGCCCCTTGGCGGTGGCCACATCGCCCACCTGTTCGCAGATCGCCACCGCCTCGCCGAGCTTGATCAATCGCGCCAGGTAGTTGTCGAGCGAATGCACCGGCACGCCGGCCATCACCACCGGTTCGCCGCCGCTGTGGCCGCGGCTGGTCAGCGTGATGTCGAGCAGCCTGTTGGCCTTGCGCGCATCGTCGAAGAAAAGCTCGTAGAAATCGCCCATCCGGTAGAAAACCAGCGTGTCGGTGAACTCGGCCTTGATGCGCAGGTACTGCGCCATCATCGGCGTGTGGGCAGACAAGTCGGTGTTCTTCGCGTGGGTCGGTGGAATCATTTTTTGCATCAATGACTTGCTTGCACATTGCAGCGATTGGAAAAAACCGGTCGTTGGGTCACGGCGAATTATCGGGCGGCGACTTCGGACAAATGCTGCATTGGAAGTGGTGCCGTCCTTACTTGGTACGCAGGTGATCGGTGCTCAGGCACTTCCAAACATCACAAGCCCTTCAGGAATTTAAAGCGTGGCTATCGATGATCGACGTCAGTGATGGTTCTTGCCACGCTGGTGGCGCACCGCCGGTACGACAACTTTTGACGCGCTGACGATCTCGCACAACAAGACAGACCTCGTGATGCCGGACGGGATGACCATCCTTTCTGAGTAACTGGTCTTACAGCGGGCAGTCAGCATGCGCACGGTCGTTTGCTACCAAGACGCACTGGCGTTGTTCCTGGGCTTCGCAAGCAACAAGCCGGGCAGGCGGCGCCGGCGATGCAGCTTGCTGACATGCGACCCGAAATGATCCTGGCATTCCTCGATCAACTGGGCATCCAAGCCGCCCCGAGCGCAGGAGCTTGTCGCAGCATGTGGGTCTGTGGTTTCGTGTGCGGCAGCGCACGGTGGGCGAGCTGACGTGGACATATGGTGAGGAACAAACTGCCTGGGAATCCAATGAAAGAACGAATCGCTTACGACGATGCCGTGGACCTGCTGGACGCAGACCACCAGGCCGTGAAGAAAATGTTCACCGACTTCGGTGCGCTGAGTGCAGACGAGGCGCCTGCAGGCGACAGACAAGCGCTGGCGAGGCGAATTTGTCAGGCTTTGTCGGTGCACGCGCAGCTCGAAGAAGAGGTTTTCTACCCAGCAGTGCGCAAAGCCATCGCCAACGACGCGCTGATGGATGAAGCACTGCAAGAGCATGCCGAAGCCAAGCAGACCATTGCCCGCATCGAGGCCATGAAGGCCAGCGATGCCGCTTTCGACGCCACGGTCAAACAACTGGGCAAGCTGATTGACCAGCATGTGCTGGAAGAGCGTGAGCAGATTTTTCTCAAGGCGCGCAATGCCGCGCTGGACTTGCGCGGCATGACCTTGCCGCTGCTGAAGCGCCGACAGCAGTTGATAAAGAAGTCAGCCTCTGGACAGGTCAAGGAGAACACATGAAAGCTCTTGTCTACAACGGACCGCGCAATGTGTCGGTCGATGAAGTGCCAGACGCGAAGATCGAACGGTCCACCGACGTGCTGGTGAAAGTTACCAGCACCAACATCTGCGGTTCTGACCTGCACATGTATGAAGGCCGTACCGGCATGGAGCCGGGGCGCATTCTGGGCCACGAGAACCTGGGACTGGTGATCGAAGTGGGCACTGCGGTCGATCGCATCAAGGTCGGCGACCGCGTGTGCCTGCCCTTCAACATCGGCTGCGGCTTCTGCGCCAGTTGCGAAAGAGGGCTGACTGGCTTTTGCTTGACGGTCAATCCCGGCACTGCCGGTGGCGCTTACGGCTTTGCGGGCATGGGGCCGTACAGCGGCGGCCAAGCCGAGTTTTTGCGCGTGCCTTACGGCGACTTCAATTGCCTGCTGCTGCCGCGCGACGCCGAGGAAAAGGAAAACGATTATGTGATGCTGTCAGACATCTTCCCCACCGGTTACCACGCCACAGAACTGGCCGGCGTGCAGCCCGGAGACAGCGTGGTGATCTACGGCGCTGGGCCGGTGGGCTTGATGGCCGCATGTTCTGCCACCATCAAAGGTGCCAGCTTGGTGATGGTGGTGGACACCCACAAGGACAGGTTGCAACTGGCCGAGAAGCTGGGCGCCATCGCCATCGACAACACCGACGGTGACGGTGTCGATCGCATCCTGGAGCTGACAGGCGGCAAGGGTGCCGACCGCGGCTGTGAATGCGTGGGTTATCAGTGCTGCAACATGCACCGTGAAGAGGTGCCCAACCTGACCATGAACAACCTCGTCCACACCGTGAAGGCGACGGGACGCATTGGCGTGGTCGGCGTGTTTCTGCCTGAAGACCCGGGCGCACAGGACCGACTGGCCAAGAAGGGCCAGATCGCATTCGATTTCGGCCAGTTCTGGGTCAAGGGCCAGAGCATGGGAACGGGCCAGGCCAACGTGAAGGCCTACAACCGCGCTCTCAGCCGGTTGATCGAACACGACAAGGTCAAGCCGTCGTTGATCGTGTCTCATGAACTGCCGCTGGCCAGCGCGCCAAGCGCGTATGCCAGCTTTGACCAGCGTGAAAAGGGTTGGACAAAGGTGGTGCTGAAGCCGGGGCAGTAGATCAACTGCGCATTTGCCCATCCTGAGCGGCGGCCCGCAGCAATGTTCCCGAAGTGTGCCGAGTCCCAACGAAGCGGCGGTACAGCCGGACGCAAGCGAACGGACGTCGTATGGTCCTGAATGGGCTTCGCCAGCGTCATCCGCATGAGAGCGTCATGATCTGTCAATCGATGTGCCGAATGGCGCAAAGGCGGGTTGCAGGTTTTTGAAGCAGGTCGGGTGGTGAGCCAGGTGCCGGTCCAGCACTTCGAACCTTTCCAGGCTGCACGGCGTCAGCAAGAAGTCGTGTCGGCCCACGGTGGACTCCACAAGTGTGCACATCTTTCGGCTGGCGTTGGCATAGAGCACGTCACCTGTGCCCAGTCAGACCTTGCCGGCATCGTCGATCGATCGGCACGACGAGCGGCCGCAAGTGCTTTCGCCATCTTTGAGGGCGAATAAAACGGAGACTTGCTCATTGAACGGGTCGGTCACGAGCAGGATTTCTTCGCGCTTCAACTTGAACGCCCGGCCACTTTGCGGCGGAATCCGAACGCTGATGTTCGATTTTTCATCGTGCATGAGCGGGCGCCATGGGTTTACCTTGTTCCCCAGACGATTCGGGCATCGCGTTTGCCACCCTTATCGGCCTACCGATCCAGCCTACTTCTCGAGACCCTCACCATGGCCAACCGCAAGCGCACCTCTCCTGCAGCCAGGTCCGACTCCGGTCACAGCGCGAACAGCGTCCCCCTCGAGGGCGTGGGCACGGTCCTTTCGACGGTCTGCGCGCCATCGACGGCCGTACTCGATGAAGACGCGATCGCTCATTTCGCCACCGAGTCGCAGCGGCGGCTGGCAAGCCAGAAGGTGGGCGCGCAAACAATGGCTGCGGCGCGGCCGAACAATTTGCTCAAGCCCGCCGAGTTCGGTCGCGACGCCGGCCATGCGCCGGTCGCAGGCGTCGGCATCGAGCCAAAGCACTCGATCGACGCAGCGAGCACGGTGACCGAAGACACGGCCTCGGCCAAGCTTGGCGGCGGCGTCGTGCAACCCGGCTTCAATCCCGGCAATGGCCCGCTCGATCGGGTCCGTGTCGATTCCGGTGGGCAGGCGCTGACGACCAATCAGGGCGTTGCCATTGCCGACAACCAGAACTCGCTCAAGGCCGGGCTGCGCGGCCCGACGTTGCTCGAGGACTTCATCCTGCGCGAGAAGATCACCCACTTCGATCACGAGCGCATCCCGGAGCGCGTGGTCCATGCGCGCGGCTCGGCGGCACATGGCTACTTCGAAAGCTACGCCGACCTCAGCGCGGTGACGCGGGCGGCGCCCTTCGCCCAAGCCGGCAAGCGCACGCCGGTGTTCGCGCGTTTCTCGACCGTGCTCGGCGAGCGCGGCGCGGCCGATCTGACGCGCGACGTGCGCGGCTTCGCGGTGAAGTTCTATACCGACGAGGGCAACTGGGATCTCGTGGGCAACAACATTCCGGTGTTCTTCATTCAGGACGCGATGAAGTTTCCCGACCTCGTTCACGCGGCCAAACCCGAGCCGCACAACCAGATGCCGCAAGGCGCTTCGGCGCACGACACGTTCTGGGACTTCGCCGGCCTCATGCCAGAGATCACCCACATGCTGCTGTGGGCGATGTCGGACCGCGCGATTCCGCGCAGTTACCGCATGATGCAGGGCTTCGGTGTGCACACCTTCCGCCTCGTCAACCAGGCCGGCGAATCGCGTTTCGTGAAGTTTCACTGGAACCCGGTCGCCGGCACGCACTCGGTGGTCTGGGACGAAGCCGTGAAGATCAACGGAGCCGACTCCGATTTCCATCGTCGCGACCTTTGGGAGGCGATCGAAGGCGGAGCTTTCCCTGAGTGGGAGCTCGGACTGCAGGTGTTTACCGAGGAAGACGCCGACCGCTTCAGCTTCGACGTGCTCGATCCCACCAAGCTGGTGCCCGAAGAGCTGGTGCCGGTGCGGCCGGTGGGCAAGATGGTGCTCAACCGCAACCCCGACAATTTTTTCGCCGAGACCGAGCAAGTCGCTTTTTGCACGCAGCACGTCGTGCCGGGCATCGATTTCAGCAACGACCCGCTTCTGCAGGGCCGCAACTTTTCTTACCTCGATACCCAGATCAGCCGGCTCGGCGGCGCCAACTTCCACGAATTGCCGATCAATGCATCGGTTGCACAAACGCACAACAACCAGCGTGACGGTATGCACCGCCAGGCGATCGCGCGAGGTCGCGTCAACTACGAGCCGAATTCGCTCGGCGGTGGCTGCCCGTTCCAGGCCGGCATGATGGGCTTCAAGTCGTTTCCAGCGCCGGTGTTCGAGGACAAGGTCCGTGCCAAGCCGGAAAAGTTTGCCGACCATTTCACCCAGGCGACACTTTTCTGGAACAGCCAGACGCCGGTCGAGAAGGGCCACATCGTCGGCGCCTTCCGTTTTGAGTTGAGCCGCGTGCAGACCGAGGCGGTGCGCGAGCGCATCGTCTCGATGCTGGTCAACGTGGACACCCAACTCGCACAGCGGGTTGCCGACGGGCTCGGCATCGCGGTGCCGCCAGCCCAGCCGCGCGTGCTTGAAACGCCGGCATTGCCCGAGATCACCGCGTCGACCGGGCTCTCGCTGTTTGCGCGGCCGGGCGATGGCGGTGTGAAGGGGCGCCGGGTCGCGTTGCTGGTGTGCGACGGCGTCGCAGGGGACTCTTTGCGCGCCGTGCATCGCGCCCTCGCGGACGCAGGCGCGGTGCCACGCTTCGTCGGCACGCGACTCGGCCGTGCACTTCCCGACAGCGGTGAGCCGATCCATATCGAGGCCTCGTTCGAGACGATGCCGTCGGTGTTGTGGGACGGCGTTGTCATTGCGGGGGGCGAGAAGGCGCAGGCCACGCTCGCCGGACTCGGGCAGGCGCTCGAATTTCTGAAGGACCAGTACCGACATTGCAAGCCGATGCTGGTGCTCGGCGACTCCACGCTCGTGCTCGAAGCCGCGGGCATCTCACCGCGCCTGCCGAACGGTGAAGCCGATCCAGGCATCGTTTTGAGCGGCGCTTCTCCCGCGGCCTTCCTGCAGGCGCTGGGACGGCATCGCCATTACGAGCGCGAGATGGATCCGTCGATGGTGTAAGGCCTCATGCACCCAACGCGTGACGCGAAGCGGCCACGACCAGGGCGCTGCGGTAGCGACGTTTCGCCAGACGGATCTTTCAGACGGGCTTCGGCGCTTCGAGGGTCGCAGATTTGCATCTTAAAGACCATCATCGAAGCGACGGCTGATCAAGGCCAGCGTTAAAAAGAGGGGTGGGTGCAAGCCCCGTGCGAGCTGAAGATGCGCAGCTCAACGTCTCGAGCGTCCGGATCTCGATGTTGGTAAGGGCAGGCGTTTGCCTCGACTTAGGCAACATGCGCCGGTTCTTCGCACTCGCCGCGCGCCGAGCCGGGTGCACCGGACTCCCCATCAGCGCGTCTGACGGTTGTGCGCGCTGGCGAATTCGATCAGTCCGTGCCGATGCAGTAGCTCGAGCGAGTCGGGCGACAGCCCGAGCGCACGGGCGAAGCTTTCCAGTTCGACGATGTTCCTGTGCCCGTCGATGGTCGACAACAAAGCGCGCTGCACCCGGTCGAGCCGTGTGTCGGGCGGATGCAGCCACCGGTGTGCGTTCGGCGTCTGCGTGGGAGTCGGAAGCCTGTCCATGTCGGATCCTTTCCTCGTTAGGCCGGAGCTTGACGGGACCGCATGACAACTGCGTGAAAGACGCTGCATGACAACAGCGTGCAACACGCGGAACATGACCCGTTCGCATCGACTGATCTAGTCGAGATTGCAGCTGCCTCCTGCGCGTCCCAT
>ENA-OBIT01000163-OBIT01000163.1-metagenomes-genome-assembly--contig:-NODE-163-length-28757-cov-3.94934_pt1 | contig 28757 bp, 23 predicted proteins | sample MGYA00153386_OBIT01 | MGnify analysis MGYA00153386
ATAGTTTTCTACCACTTTATCCTCTCTTTACCCAAAAATGCAGCAATACCTTTCTTGCAATCATCAGAAGATCTTGCTTTAGCATTAGCTTCCGAAGCCAGTTTCAATGCTTTATCCAAAGATAGTTGAGGAAGATTAGTTATTAACTCCTTGGTAAGTTTTATGGAGTTTCCCGAACAGCGATCAGCAATATTTCTGGCATATTGATGTACTTTTTCTTCGATTTCGGCTGGTTTAACCACATAATTTACTAATCCGGCATATCGTGCATTATTGGCATTAATTAATTCTCCGGTTAATAATAGTTCGCGTGCTTTTCCTTCACCAATTTTACGAATCAAAAAGTACGTAACCAATGCTGGCACAAAACCAATTTTAACTTCCGTATATCCAAAATCTGCTTCTGGCACAGCAAAAACGAAATCGCAAACGGTAGTTAATCCACAGCCACCAGCAATAGCATGTCCTTCTACTTGTGCAATAGTTACTTTACTAAATGAATAAATGGTTTCAAATAATTTTTTTAGGGAATCAGAATCTGCAAGATTCTCTTCGTAAGTATTTTTTTGTAAATCTTGTAAATAATCTAAATCTGCACCTGCGCTAAACACATCACCATTCGCACGTAGAACCACTACTTTTACTTCTTCATCTTTTTCTGCTTTCGCAAATACTTGGGTTAATTCTTTCACCAAAGTTTGGTTTAAGGCGTTTTTTTTCTCAGGTCGGTTTATGGTAATGTATGCAATACGGTGATCAATACCATAAGATACCATGCTCATTTCTTTCTTTGCCATGTTTTTTAATTTTGGCAAATGTAATATTTATAATCACAGCTCAATTGTGAATGCTCCTTTGCTAAGAAAATGAACCTTTAAATTTTTTATTTTTAACATTTCTTCAATCATTTTTTCTTCTTCTATATCGTATCGTTTATCTACAATTAGAGTTTTGGACTTGCATTTTTTGATTAATTCTAACGCATTGGCGATTTTCATTTTTTCAAGAAATATATAATCACAACCAGCAATTGGAATGTTTTCTTTATTTTTTTGTAAACAAAATATGAAGGTGTTATTTAGTTGTAAATAATTTTCAGCTATAAATAAGTTGTTGAATGAAGTATCATTTTCTATAAAATCAGGTTTTGAAATTCCATAATGATTAAAAAGATTTGCAGTTAAAAAATTTATTTCCTTTTTGTCTATGGTGGTTTTTGAAATTACAACTCCTTGGTTTCCATTAATTACAGAAACGATTAATCCTTTATCAGAGCTATGAAAAACTGCTTTTTGAGTTATACTATTTCGAATGGAATTAAAAACTCCTATCCCAACTATAACTACTAAACAGGCCATTATTTGTAAAATGTACTTATTCTTACGGGTTTCTATAAATAGAATTAATAATATAATACTGAATGAAAGCAAATAAAATTGGGGAGTTGAAAACCAAATAGCTCGACTTACTGCGCCAGGTAAATTACCGATAGTAGCTAAAAGGTAATTCATAAAAATAATAATGTAATGAAGCAGAAATCCTATTTTTTCTGCAATCCATATAAAAGGATTGGCAAATAGTACAAAAACACCACCATACAAAACCATAGTTGCCAGTGGAATAACAACTAAATTAGAAACCAGAAAGTAGATTGGAAACTGATGAAAATAATATATTGATAAAGGAAATGTTACTAATTGCGCAGCAACAGAAACAGTAATTAATATCCAAGTCTGCCTTGCAAACCAATTACTGGGAGTGTATAATTCTTGAAATTTTGGTTGAAAATAAATAATGCCTGATAAAGCAATATATGATAATTGAAAGCCAACATCAAATAAATAATTTGGATCATACAACAATAGTAAAAGAGCCGAAATAGCGATTGTATTAAAAATATTCGAACTACGCCGAGTTGCTAAACCTAAAATGATAAAACTAAGCATAACTGCAGCTCGGTTTACTGCTGGCGAAAGTCCAGAAATAATTGCGTAAAACCAAACAGCAATAATTAAAAGTGCAGCTCTTAAAATGTATCCATATTTTATTTTAATCATAAAAGACAGCAGGTAATTAAGCATGATGAAAATAATGCCTACATGCAAACCAGAAACAGAAAGTATATGCGTGGTTCCAGTATCTTGGTATGCTTGAACAATATCATCGCTCAAATCCGCCCGATAACCTAAAACTAATGTAGAAGCAAGACTTACAGACTCATCATTTAATAAGTATTTTTTATACAGTAATATGCAATAATCACGTAAGCGCATGCTTTCGTAAATAATTGGGTTTCCACTATTTTTACCTAATTTTTTCATTTCCCATTTACGGATATATGATTGATGAAAAATTTGTTTGTTTGCCATATAGTTTTTATAATTAAACTGATATGGATTCAATGCTGGGCTTATTTCAGCAAGGTTAGATTTGATTAAAAGTTCATCGCCATAATATAAACTTCCAACTTGGGAAGTATCACCGAGATAAACCAAAAGATTACCTGAAACTGGAAGGAGCGAATCATTTCGAACTGCGTTCAGCACGTTTACTTGAAATAATATTCCATTCTTTTTAAGTTGTGGTTGTCCGATTATTTTAACGTGAAGATAATCAGAGGATATTTTTTGAAAGTAACTGGGTTTAAATCGTTCATCAGTCCAGATTTGGAGTATAGCACCTATGGAGAAAATAAAACAAAAAACGATAGCACCGCTTACCCATCTATATCTGAATCGGTATTTACGTTTGTAAAGAATAAATTGAAAAAAGGCTAAACAAAAGAATAAGATAGTTATGCCTGTCCAAATTTGTAATTGGGTAGGCGACCCGAACGGTTTTGCAAATAATATCCCTGCGGAAAGTGGTAAAACCAATCGTAAAATTGGAATTTGCGAAAGTAAATATCGGTTCATAATAGGTAACGATCAGATAGTACATATCTTTAATAAAGCTACAATTTTATTTTTCGAGTTACCAGTAAATAATAAAAATTATTTTACAAATAATTTTTAGAAAACCAATCTGATTTGGGCTTTAATTTCACTTCGGCTATTGCCTTCAATACGGTCTAAACCTGAGCCAAAACTGGTAATATTTTGTCTGATAGTTCGTGAGTATCGTAAATAAAAATCAAATCCTTTCGATACATTATATCGCGTAGAAATATAATATCGAGTTCCTTGATCGCTTAATACACTGATTGAATATGCATACAGCACATCATTTTCGTAAGTGTAAATTCTTGAATTGTAATCGTCAGTATCGAACAATAAATAACGTGCATCAAAAGAAAGCGGAAATCTAGGATAATTAAAACTTACATCTTGATACAATACAAGTCCATTTTGCTTTTCCTGATTCTCGAAATTAAAACGTGTAAACTCTACCCGGTTTCTAAAAGAAAATGCTCCAGGTGGTTTATAATCTATTTGATATCTAAAACCACGCAAATAAGTATTGATTACTTCATTACTAAAATCGTCGTTATTCGGTTTGTTTCTTTGTTTCTGATCATAACGTAGTCTCCAATACATTTTTAATTGTCTGGAAGGTGTATAGGTGAATTGGGCAGTTCCATCATGCCCGGTAGAAGGCGCATCGACCAGAAAGCGTAAATATGGAAAACGATAAACATCTACAAAGCCAGAAAATTCATATTTCTTTGAATAAACATATTTAAAACCCGAAAAAAAACCTTTTTCATTTCGGGCGTTGCTACTTTCTGCAAAACCTCCATTGTATAACGTATTATAACCTTTGTCGTAATTTCTATAAACAAATGCCAAGGTTAATTTAGGATCTATTGCCATTAATAAACCACTTAAAAATGCTGTGGAATTAGTTTCACTCATAGCAGCTTCACCAAAAAAATGAAGATTCTGAAACGTATAGGTGTAATCTACAGAAAAAACGGTATTAGTTTTACCTGAAAAATTAAAGCGATTATAGGGTCGTGGGGTAGGTTTTACAGCATTACTCAATTGAGCGGTAAAACCTGTAAATCCGATAGAAAGTCTGCGCTGGCGAAAAGTAAGATTACCTCCAAACGTTTGAACACCTACGCTTCCTTTTCTGTTTATTTCATTTTTAGTTCGATGAAAACCTGATTCAGAAAATGATGAAATTAATGTTTCTTGCTGGGTAAGACCGGTATCGGCTGCAAAACTACCATCTTGATTTCGGAATGAATAAAAGCCTGTTAGAAAAAATTTACCAAATTGAGCACTTGTAGCTGCACCTCTGAAAAAAGAAACTTCGTTAACGGATGTGTAGGGTCTAATTCCAAAATTTGGTTTTTCAACTGTCATGATATCAACGCTTTTACCAAAAGATAAACCTGAAGAAAGTGCAACACCCTGACCAAATCTTATTTCATAATCTCCAATAGCAATGCTGGTAAATCTGCCAACATTTCTTAAAAATAAATGTCCGGTGTAATAATCAAATCCTTTTGTTTGCTTTCCATTAAAAAATTGTTCGCCAGCATCTTTTTCTGCGGTAAAACCAGCACTTATGGAATTACCATAAATAAAACGATAACGCGTAAATATTTTTGTAGGACTGCCGAGGTATCTGGAGGCATTTGTGTCTTCATCTGGAATATTATATCCTCGTTGTGGCTCTAAAATTTGAGTTCCTCGTACAAAAAGCTCATTTCTGCCTTCTTGGTAAAGTTGCGATAGGCTTATGTTTGCTAATGAATTATTACTATTTATGGTAATAAATGGAAGAATTGATTTAATCGTTTTTAAATCAAAATTATCGACGGATTGTAATTCCAATAAATTAATTAATTTACCATTTTTGGCGATATGCTCTTCTAAAGCAGTTATTTGCAAACTGTTTAATATGGTTAAATCAGCTAATTCAGCGTTAGTTGCTTTATTCAAATTCAAAGGGTGATCCTTATAAAATTGTAACTGAACAAACAATGCACTATAATCATAATCTTCGCCTAATTGCTCGGCCAAATCTTCAATTATTTGTTTGATCGCGGTGTCTTCAATTTCTGCTTGAGCAAATGTTTTTTGATTAAAACTAACCAGCACCATAAAAAATAGTAGCAGTGAAACAAAAAAATTGTACTTAATTAAATACATAAGACAAACTCATTTGTGGAGAATAACCTAAGATCGGATGTGAAGTAGTTGCCAGATCAATTCGCAAATCTTTTAACAATAATCCAAATCCTACATAATAATTAAAAGGTTCACCAGAAACACCACCACGAATGGCAATAATTTTGGTTGGGCGGTAGGAGAGGCCAGCTCTTAGAATGGCATTTTGATCCAAATCCTTTTGAACCTCAACATTAGCGCTTACTTTTTGAGATGGACTATAGGAAAACCCTGCATTAATAGCTGTAGGAATTAAGTTTTCGGTTGTTTTAGAAAATTTTTCTGCTGATGGATTTTGAATATGTGCACCAAGGGTAAATTTCTCCGATAATTTATATTGTAATCCCAAATCGGCAGAAACTGCAGTAGAATTACCATATTCTTCAATTTTAATGGAGAGATAATTTAACTTAAAACCAAACGAAATTTTTTCATTAAACGCTCTTGAATATGCAATTCCGATTTTTTGTTGTTTGTATAAATCAAACCCAAAATCGTTAAAACTAATTCCAAATACATTTTTAGAAACAGGTAAAATGAAAACTGCTGCACGTGAACTTAAATCTTTTATCAAAAATTTATTTTCATAGGCAATACCAATGCTGGGTTTTTTTACCAAACTCAAGCCTGCTTGATTTTTTTGAATGCTCCACATATCCGAAATAGCTACGGTGGCATTTCCCATAGCAGTGAACTCAGCTCCAGAAGTATTAATTACATCTTGCGCGTAGGAAAAAGCATAAAAAATTAGGAAAAGAAATAATAAGGTAGACGATTTCTTCATGCCTAAAAATATACACTTACATTGGGTTTAGGAAATAAAAATTGCTTTTAGTAAAATTTTAAATTACCGCTATGATTCTATTCTTTACAACCAATCAAAATAATACTCATAATGATTTTTACAATTTGAGTTAAATGCAGATTTGCAATTGGGGCAATTTGTTGGTTTAGCTAAATAATTTTCGATCGAAAAAATACTTTTGCATTTGCCACAATACATGGCTTCTGATTTTTGCTGGTCGAAACTCCATTTTTCTGCTGCATGTTTCGCCAATTCATCATGACAAAAAATACATGAATAATACGTTTCGCAACAAGGTAATTGAATAGCAAGAATGTCTGATATAGAAAAATAATGTTTGCATTGCGCATGTGATGAAATTTCCACTCCATCCACTTTTATCATAATTGTTCTTTCAATTTCAACATGAAAGCTTTCAGATTTTCGAGTGATGAAATTACTTTTCTGGTTTCAGAAAGTGCTTCAGTTCCACTCTTGAGTTTATCTTTAGCACCTTGCAAAGTATATCCTTTTTCTTTTACCAAATGATAAATCAACTTGAGGTTTTCTACATCAGCAGGTGTAAATAAGCGATTTCCTTTTTTATTTTTCTTGGGTTGTAATACTTCAAATTCGTTTTCCCAAAATCGGATTAAGGAGGTATTTACACCGAACATCTCTGCAACTTCGCCAATGGGATAATATAATTTATTGATTTCTTTTTCTTTGTAAGGCATTTTTAAATCGTTAAAAAAAATAAAAATATCAATCGAATGATTGATTTACTTTCGACGACATTTCCAACATTATTTCATATTCTTGAGGAGTAAGATCGTTGTAGTAAAAATTTATAGGGTTTATTTGTTTTCCATTTTTATGAACTTCGTAATGCAAATGCGGCCCTGTTGATAAACCAGAGCTTCCTACATTTCCAATCACTTCTCCACGTTTTACTTTTTGCCCTCGTCGAACTTTAATTTTACTCATATGCGCGTATCGAGTCATATAACCGTAACCATGGCTTATTTCAACCTGATTTCCATACCCTCTTTCTGCTCCTGAATTTATTACTACACCATCACCGGTTGCATATATTTCTGTCCCAATAGCAGCTGTAAAGTCCATACCCTGGTGCATTTTGCTTGTTTTATAAATCGGGTGAATTCGAAAACCAAAACCAGAAGCCATTTGCTTTAATTTTTTATTCGCAACAGGTTGAATTGCTGGTATAGAAGCTAAAAGCTCATTTTTCTTTTTCACTTCTTCTATCAATTCATCATACGATTTTGATTGAATGTACAATTGCTTAGAAAGCTTATCCATTTTTTTGGTTGATTCAACCATTAATTCAGAATAATTATAATTTTCAAGGTTGCGATATCTATTAACACCTCCAAAACCAGCTTTTCGTATATCTTCATCTATTGGGTTAGATTCAAATATAACTCGATAAATGTTATCATCCCGATCTTGCAAATCTCCTAAAACAACATCCATTTGTTTCATCCTATCTTTCAATATTTCGTATTGCAATTTGAGTTGAGAAATTTCTCGCTTTAGTTGTTTTTCTTTTGGAGAATCGAGATAACTATAGCCGAGAAATAAAATGAAAGATGCGAAAACTGCTGTAGCTGCTAGAAATCTAAATACTCGCCAAAGCTTAATGCCGATACTAACTGTTACTTTTTCGTATTTGAGCGAATTGGTGTTGTAGAAATATTTTACTTTAGCCATTTGAATAGAAAAAGTTCAGGTTTTAAACGTAAAGAAAATAATTGCAAAGCTATTAATATTTAATCGAGTTGTGCAATCTGGAGTTTTACAATTGAAGTTAATCTACTAATCCGTTTTTTATATACTAATGACATCCAACGAAATACGTCAACAATTTTTAAGTTTTTTCGAATCTAAACAACATATAATTGTTGCATCTGCACCCATTGTAGTTAAAAACGATCCTACTTTATTATTCATCAATTCAGGAATGGCTCCGTTCAAAGGAATATTTCTGGGACAGGAAAAAGCAAAATTTGCAAGAATTGCTGACTCTCAAAAATGTTTACGGGTTTCAGGAAAGCATAACGATTTGGAAGAAGTTGGGATCGATACTTATCATCATACCTTTTTTGAGATGTTGGGTAATTGGAGTTTTGGCGATTATTTTAAAGAAGAAGCCATTGCCTGGGCTTGGGAATTACTAACAGAAATTTATAAAATTGATAAAGATCGTTTGTATGTAACCGTTTTTGAAGGATATGAAAATGATGGTTTAGATGCGGATAATGAAACACTTGAAATCTGGAAAAAATTAATTGACGAATCGCATATTTTGTATGGTTCTAAAAAAGATAATTTTTGGGAAATGGGTGATTCTGGTCCATGCGGGCCATGTTCAGAAATTCATGTTGATTTAAGATCAGATGATGAACGAAAATTAGTTGATGCTAAAACATTGGTTAATGCCGATCATCCGCAAGTGGTGGAAATTTGGAACAACGTTTTCATGCAATATAACCGATTGGCAAGTGGTAAATTGGAAGAATTGCCTGCCCGACATGTTGATACTGGTATGGGTTTCGAGCGATTGTGTATGGCATTGCAAGGCAAAATATCCAATTATGATACAGATGTTTTTCAACCATTAATTCAGTTTTTGGCTACACTATCGGGTTTCCCTTATCCAGAATTAGCTGAAGAGCGGAAAGGCGAAAAAAATAATCAGGCAATAGCAATGCGAGTAATTGCTGACCATATACGCGCAGTAGCTTTTACCATCGCAGATGGACAACTACCTTCCAATACTGGTGCTGGTTATGTAATCCGTAGAATTTTAAGAAGAGCAGTTCGATATGGATATACCTTTTTGAATTTGAATGAAGCATTTATGTATAAGCTGTTACCTATTCTAAGTCAACAATTTAAAAATATATTTCCTGATTTGTTAGCTCAGCAAGAATTTGTACAGAAAGTAATCATGGAAGAGGAAAATGCTTTTCTAAGAACTTTAAGTGGTGGAATTCATCGGTTCGAAAAATATAAACCAGCTGAAAATTCAACGATTATTTCTGGCGAATTTGCCTTTGAATTGTATGATACTTTTGGTTTTCCGTATGATCTTACTGATTTAATGGCGAGAGAAAAAGGTTGGGAAGTTGATCTAGCCGAATTTACCAATTGCCTAAACGAGCAAAAAAAACGATCTAGAAATGCTACTTCATTAGAAACAGAAGATTGGGTTGTTTTAAAAGAATCAGACGCTGTTTTTGTGGGTTATGATATTCAGAAAACGGATGCTACTGTTTTGAAATACAGAAAAGTAAATGCAAAAGGGCAAATATTTTACCAATTGGTATTAGATCAAACTCCATTTTATGCAGAAAGTGGGGGACAAGTTGGAGATACAGGATATTTAATCAGCGTAAACGAAAAAATTGAAATATTCGATACAAAAAAGGAGAATAATGTAATCGTTCATTTAACTAAAACTTTGCCTGAAAATGCGAATACTCGTTTTTCAGCAGAAATAAATACTATTAAAAGACAATTAATTGCCAACAACCATAGCGCAACTCATTTGCTGCATGCTGCACTAAAAGAAGTTGTTGGAAAACATGTAAACCAAAAGGGATCTTTAGTAAACGATGAATATCTGCGATTTGACTTTTCTCATTTTGCAAAACTTACTCCAATAGAACTTACCAGAATCGAAAATTTGGTGAATGAAAAAATATTCCAAAATATACCATTAAAAGAAGAGCGCAATGTACCTTACGATCAGGCAATTAATTCGGGAGTAACGGCTTTGTTTGGTGAAAAATATGGAGATTTTGTGCGTGTAATTACTTTTGATGATGAATATTCTAAAGAGCTTTGCGGTGGTACGCATACCAAATCAACCGGTACCATTGGAATTTTTAAAATTATTGCTGAAAGTGCTGTCGCTGCAGGAGTAAGACGAATAGAAGCATTAACTTCAAGAGTTGCTATTGAATTTTATGAAAAACAAGTGGCGGAATTAGATTTATTAAAATTAAATTTTAGTAACCCAAGCGATTTGAATAAACAAATTCAACAACTATTAGACGAGAATTCTGCCTTTAAAAAAGAACAGGAAAATGTATTAAAGAATAAGATTTCGCAATTAGCTGACGATTTACTTTTAAAAGTTAAAAGTGTTAATGGAATTAATTTATTGGCAATTGAATTAGATTTACCCAATACAGATGCTGCTAAACAATTAGCTTATTTGTTAAAAAGTAAGGTAGAGAATCTGGTTTTAACCATTGCAATTGTTTCAGATCAAAAGCCATCATTAACCGTTTTGATTGCCGATAATTTAGTGGAAGAAAAGAAATTAAACGCTGGAAAAATCATTCGCGAATTAGCTGTTTTTATTAATGGTGGAGGCGGAGGGCAGCCCAACTTTGCTACAGCAGGAGGTAAAAATAAAGATGGAATAGCTGAAGCTCTTGCCAAAATAAAGAAAATTGTTGAGCAGGCATGAGTACAAACAAACTCAATGATCTTAAAAAAGAAATAAGCAATGTGCCACGTAAACAACTGGAAACAATTTGTTTGCAATTAGCAAAACATAAAGTAGAAAATAAAGATTTACTAGCTTATTTATTATTTGATTCAGATGATCCCTTGGAATATGCTCGTCAAATTAAAATAGAATTAGATCAATTTTTTTCTATTTCTTTTCCAGCAAAAACAAATTACAATGCCGCTAAGCTTTTGCGAAAAGCTCAAAAATTAATTACGAAATATAGTAAATTCACTAAAAGTGCAGCAGGCGAAATTGATTTAATGCTGCATTTTTCTGATTTATTTTTGCAAAATTTTAGTTTAAGAAATCATTATCATCCTTTGCCTCTAATTTATTTTAGAACCATATCCAGGCTTGGAAAAATTATGATAAAACTTCATGAAGATGTATTGATGGACTATTTAGAATCGTATAATAAACACGCCAATAATGCTTTGCAAAATATGAATCATGTAGAAGTTGAACGATTTCCGATTTATATTCCTGAGGAATTTTAATATATTTTCAAACCCGTTGTCCAGTTTGATTTGTTTTTAATTATTTTTCTTTGTTTTTTTAAATAATTGATATTATGTATTTTAAATACGATTTGGGGCTTCCTGTGAAAAACGGGCCGGGCTATCCGCTATATCTTTTTTGAGGGAAGTTTACCTGAAATTGATAATTTTAAATATTAAAAAAGGATGTCGCTACTATCCTTAAGCCTCTTGCTTCCTAAATAACATGATAATTTGAGAATTTAAACTGCACAACAACATTACTATTATTTAAATGATAAAAGCTGATAAACCCAAATTTCTATTTTGCTTGATCAGAGGTATTTCTAATTAGCCCAATGCCTGTAAAAAAGAATATACCGCCCAACACTGCATAGATAATCAAGTTTTTTGCTCCTTCTGAATTTTGAGAAAAACCCATGGCTGCATAAATTAATCCACCTATTCCTAACAACGTTAATATAAGTCCGAAAATACGTTTTAAATTCATTTAGTTTTTTTAACTTATTTATTGCAAATAATCAGCCAATGTAAATGTTTTTTACATCGAACAATGATTATAAAAATAAATAGTTATTTAATAAAAGAACTTTCAGATTTGGGTAATTTTAAAAAAATAAAATGTGCATTAATAAATAGAATGTGCTTTTATTCGCAAATCCGAAACTGATTGTTAAATTTGAGTAGATAACAGATATGAAAATAGCATGAAAAACAGATCTAATTTAGCTCAAACTATTATTTTGATTTTGATTTTCTGTTTTTTATCCTTTGTTGGAGCTAAATTAATAGTAAAAGTAGCCGAGGTGCCTTTTACGTTACAAAGCCTTTTTGTCCTTCTCTCTGGTTTACTCGGTGGTCCAGTTATTGGTTTCTTTTCACAATTATTATACTTATGCTTGGGTTGGTTTTTTCCTGTTTTCAGCAGCGATACCAAATTTGGAGTTGAAGCATTTACAGCCCCTTCAGCCGGATTTTTACTAGCTTTTCCATTTGTAGCGTTTATTTGCGGAATGTGGAATTCATTTACTCATCGTTTTTACCGTTTATTTTTAATTCCACTCACAGCACATACTTTTTTATTTATATGTGGTATTACTGGCCTTATTTATATTGGTAATTTAAGTTTCGATAAATCATTCAAAATCGGTTTCCTTGATCTGGCTTTATTCGGATATCTGAAATGCCTGATGGCAACTATGATTGCTTATTTATTCAATAATCGAATAAAAGGAGAATTGAAAGGGTTGTAAGATAGTTATTTAACTGAACCAGCGTACAGTATAAATCAATATATAAAAATGTAAAACCGGAGTGCAAAGGCTTAGGGATAGTAGCGGCATCCTTTTTTTCCTTTAAAAAACAATTAAATAAAAAAAAGATATAGCGAATAGCCCGGCCCGTTTTTCACGGGAAGCCCCAAATTGTATTTAAAATACTAAATATCAATTATTTAAAAAAATAAATTAAAAATAAATCAAAACGCACAACGGGTTTATTTAATTAAATTAAAAGTACAATTTAATCAAACTCATCACAACAAAATAAAATAATAAGCAGCTTCCACTAATAAAATTCATACGCATACTATGTTTATAATTTGCGTTAATAGAATTTTTAAACACGAGATAGCTCCAGTATAAAAAATAAATAAGAACAGGAACAAGGCAACCAAAAAAATAAGGAAATGCCATTTTATTTCCATTTAATAAGTAAAAATTATACATACAAATTCCAGCTATCAAAAACAAAATTGCTGAAAGTACGAAAGTACCATGTACTCCAAAAAGTAAGCTAATGGTTTTGTCTCCTCGCTTTTTATCTTCTTCATGTTGGTAAACTTGGGTTAATGGATATCCAGAACCCACCAATAATGTTGCGGTACTTATTGCTAAAATTAATTCAGAGTTTAAATTAGGAAGTTTAAAGCCTGCATTTATGCCAAATAAAAAAGTATATAACATAAAACCACCTTGAAATAGTGCAACAGTAATAAAACTAACAATAGGATATTTTTTTAATCTAATTTTTGGATGGCTATATAATTTAGATATAATGCCATACAAAAAAGCCATAAATGCTAAAAGAGGATGAACTAATAAACATAGAATAATTCCAATTGCATCGAAAATAAGGGAAAAATCATATAATAGCCGATCTACAGGTGGTGGATTTTTTATTAATGCAATACTTCCTTCATCTTTATCGAAATAGCTATTATATCCATTACTTGCTGGATAAATGAAAAAATGAAAAGCTATAAAAGTGATAATTGAAGCCCAATTTACTGGGTTATTGCTTATTGATAAGGCGAAAAAAAATATTGGGGCTAAAAAAAAAGAAAACCCGAATCGTAAGTGAATTAAAGAATTTCTACTTCTTCCAAACATGTTAAAGCGGCTGATATTCTAAAAGTGCATCGAGTGTTTGGGTAGCTACAAAATGATAATTATTTCTAGCCCGTTTATAAATATCCATTGCCCTAATTTTACCTTCCGGAGTTTTTATTAATGCCCCATAAAGTGGTGTTAAAAATTTTCTTCTGCCGACTGTTGTAAGAAATTGATTTAAAGCTGGATAAGCTGGCTGATAATTATTTTTTACTACATGTAAAAGCCATGCAGCAAGTATTTCTGAATTACCTGATTTGGAAAATGAAAACGAATTATCCAAATCATCCATCTGTACTTTGGTAAGAGAAACGGGCAATCTACTTATAAAATGAACCCATTCATGACTGCTCCAGTCTTTCACAGTCAATGTTTTAGCTGAATTATTTTGCAGCCAAGTGGCTAAAGATTGATCGACATTAGCAAACCTTTGTGATTTGACAGATGGAATATTTGTTGGAATTCCTGCACCATAAATCCAAGCATTTTGATTTAATTTTTGTTGCAATAATGTGTCTTTTAGTAAAGTACTATTTAAATATTCAACAAATTCTTCTGTTGTAATTACGTTAAATGCGTACGTTTTAAAATAATCTTTTACAAAAATGTCAAACTTTTCTCTGCCTACTATATCTTCTATAGTTCTAAGAAAAAAGTACCCTTTTTCATAAGCAATATCAGTTACTCCTTCATCTGGATCCCGATCTTTTAATTTCAGTTTTAAATGTGTATCGTCTGAATTTTCGCTCATATCTCCGACCGTTTTTCTCAAGCCATCATAGCCAAGAGATTCAAGCATTTTTGCATATTCTTTGCCTTCAATTTCTTCCATAATTCGCCGCTCGAAGTAAACAGTAAATCCCTCGTTGAGCCAAAAATCGTCCCAAGTTGCATTTGTCACTAAATTTCCAGACCAGCTATGAGCCAGTTCGTGAGCTATTAAAGAAACAAGCGAACGATCTCCAGCAAGAATTGTAGGTGTTGCAAAGGTAATTCTGGGATTTTCCATGCCGCCAAAAGGAAAACTTGGTGGCAACATTAATACATCAAAACGATCCCAACGATATGGCCCGTACAATTTTTCTGCTGCATCTACCATTTTACCCATATCTTCTAATTCATATCTTGCAGCTGCTAATGTGGCTGGTTCGGCATAAACTCCTGTTCTATTATCAACTGATTTAAAAACCAAATCGCCTACCGAAAGTGCCATTAAATAAGACGGAATTGGCTGGTTCATGGTAAAAGAATATTCCCCTTTACTATTTTTTTGAACCGGATTTTCAGCACTCATAATAGCTAAAAGTTCGGAAGGCACTTTAACTTTTGCATCATATGTAAATCGAATTCCTGGACTATCTTGACATGGCAACCAGGTTCTAGCTAAGATTGCTTGTGATTGAGTAAACATAAAAGGGTACTTTTTACCAGCAGTTTGAGCTGGATTTAACCATTGCAATGCTGCTGCATCTGGCTGTGTCGTATATTCAACAGTTACAGAATTACTATTTTTGCTTATCGGAATATGTAATGCAGAGCCTTTAAACTGAACTGGCAAGGCTAATCTAAAATTTACCGATGTTGTGTCATTTCCAACAAAAACTTTTGTAATATTCAATCCACGAGTATCGAATATGATGGTATCAGCATCGTTAAAATTGTCAAACTTCCATTTAGCTTTTCCGTTAATAATTTTTATATCGAAGTTTACATCCAGTTCTAAATCCAGATGATTTACTTTAGCAGATAAAGGTTGTGCAAATGTATGAGAATCTGAAACTGTCATTTTCGTTTTTTCTGTTTGTTTGGTTGCGTTTTTTTTGACGCATGATGATAATGCAGCAAAAACAAAACCGGCAATTAATAAATTCTTCATTTGTTTTAGTACAAAATTGAACAGGCAATATACTATTTTCGGGATTGTGAAAAGCGATGGATTTATAAATGGGAATACATAAAATGAAAATAGAATGAATGCTAAAAAAAATTAAATTGACTACTAAAAATTAATAGTCAACTTAAAAATGAATAAAAATAAAATAATACTTACATGTCAACTCAAGTTAAATGCCCTAAATGTTCTCATTTATTTCCAGTGGAAGAAGTGCTGAACGAAGAGTACAAATTGCAATTGCAAACCAGCATGCGAACTTACAAACGTGGAGTTGAAGAAGATTTTGCAAAAAAAACACTTTTATTAGAAACTGAAAAAGCACAGCTCACACAATTTTTTGATCAAAAATTAATTACAGAAAAAAATAATTTAAAACAGCAATTAGAAACAGATATTAGAAAAAATATTGCTTCGGATTATGAAAATAAATTACAATTAATAGAACAAAGTAAAAAAGAGTTAGAAGTTAAAAAAATAGAAGCTAATGAGTTGGAATTAAAATTTTTACGAAAAGAACAAGCATTAAAAGAAAAAGAAACAGCAATTGAATTTGAGTATAACAAGAAATTAATTGAACAACAAAACTTGCAGCTTGACAAATTTAAAAAAGAAGAGAATGAGCGAATGTTGCAAAAAGAAACACAGCATAATTTCAAATTAAAAGAACTAGAAAAGCAGCTTGACGACCAAAAAAAATTGGCAGAAGAAATGAGAAGAAAGGCTGAACAAGGTTCCATGCAATTGCAAGGTGAAGTTCAGGAGTTAGAATTAGAAAATATTTTGCGTGAGCATTTTCCATACGACCGGATTGAAGAAGTAGGTAAGGGAGTAAAAGGCGCTGATTGCGTTCAAATTGTAAACAATCAACATGGCCAAGAATGCGGAAAAATTATTTATGAAAGTAAACGAACAAAAGATTTTGGCACAGAATGGATCGAAAAAATAAAAAAAGATATGCGAAGCGCCAAAATTGATGTAGCAGTAATTGTAAGTCAAAATTATCCAAAAGGTATGGACGCATTTGGTGAAAAGGATGGTGTTTGGATTTGTTCGTTTCATGAAGTAAAAGCAGTTGCTTATGTGCTTAGACAAGGAATTATGAAACTTTCCCAAGCTAGCAAAAGCCAAGAAAACCGGGGTGATAAAATGCATCTTTTGTACGATTACCTAACCAGCAGTGAGTTTTCTGAACAATGGAAAGCGATACGCGAAGGATTTTTGAGTATGAGAATGTCGATACAACGAGAACGAGATACGATGGAACGATTATGGAAAACCCGTGAAAAAGAATTAGACAAAGTGTTACTTAATGCTACCCATATCCGTGGTTCTATAGATGGAATTGCTGGACAAGATATTCGGATGAGTCTGAATGATAATGATGATAATTTATTGTTGCCTTAAAAATAGATACTTAAGAATCATTCCGAAGCCTGCACTATTTTTTGCTTAAATTGCGTTTTGTATTTTTATCAACGTTACATGAATTCTAGTTCTTCAAATTATCAATTTCTGCTGGCAAAACTTGATGGTTTTATTAGAAAATATTATAAAAATCAAGCAATAAGAGGAGCTTTCTACTTTTCAACTGGATTGCTTGCTACTTACATTCTATTCACTCTGCTTGAGTATAATTTCTATTTCAGCACATCTTTACGCGCAGTTTTATTCTATTCATTCATTATCACCAATGCATTTGTGTTTTGCCTATTGGTGCTAAAACCTTTACTTGCATATTATTCATTAGGTCAAATAATATCTCACCAAAAAGCTGCTGAAATAGTAGGAAATCATTTTTCGGAAATAAAAGATAAACTACTCAATACATTACAATTGCATCAACTATCTGACAATACTTTTGATGGTAAAGAATTGATAGAAGCAAGTATAAACCAGAAATCATTACAACTTAATCCAATTCCATTTGGAAATGCAATTAACCTTCAAGAAAACAGAAAGTATGTAAAGTTTATAGCTATTCCAGTTTCTATCATTCTGCTAGTAGTACTTATTGCTCCAGAAATTCTGTCCGAAAGTACTGGTAGGCTTTTAAATTATGGAACATTTTATGAACGCAAGGCCCCTTTTGAAATTAATTTGATTAACAAAAAAATGTCGGCAGTACAACATGACGATTTTTTAATAGAAGTAAAGCTAAGTGGATCAGAAATTCCGCAGGAAATTTATTTAGTAGATGGCGAAAACAGTTATAAACTTGATAAAAAAAGTATCATAAAGTTTGATTATGAATTCAAGAATTTACAGAAAACAAAGAAATTCAGGTTTCGAGCAAATGGTTTTCTGACGAAAGAATATGAGTTAACTATACTACCGAATCCAACTATTACCAATCTTTCGGTCATATTGGAATATCCTCCTTATCTTAAAAAAAATAAAGAATCGTTAAGTAATGCAGGCGATTTGACCATTCCTGCCGGAACAAAAATAAGTTGGAATTTTACTGGATCTGGAACTGATGCAATTGAATTCTCACTAGGTGCAGAGAAAACAATGTTAACTAATGCTAATAATCGTTTTAATTTTTCTAAACGGATTTTCAGAAATACGAGCTATTATGTAAAACCACTTAATAATCAATTTAAAGAAGCTGACTCTCTTGCTTTTACTATTTCAGTTATTCCAGATGCATTTCCAATTATTTCTGTTGAAGAGAAAAAAGATTCTGTTAGAACTCGTTTGGTATATTTTGTTGGCGATGCCAGTGATGATTATGGTTTAAACAGGTTAAGTTTTCATTATCGATTCACAAAAACAAGTAATACGCAAAAGCTTAATAAACTGAATTCAATTCCAGTTATACTAAATTCAAGCGGAACTGCATCTCAATTTTATTATTCATGGAACATGGCAGATGCTGGAATTGAGATGGAAGAAGAGTTTGAATATTATTTTGAAGTATGGGATAATGATGGTGTAAATGGAAGTAAGTCAAGTAGATCTGCTTTAAAAACGTATAAAGCGCCAAGTTCAATTGAAATTACCAAACAACAAGAAAAAAGTAGCCAATCATTAAAAGATAAACTGAGCGATGCAGCTAGAGAAGCTGAGAAATTACAAAAGGAAACCAAAAAATTAACAGAAAAACTTGCTGAAAAAAAGTCTTTGAATTTTGAGGATAAAAAATCAATTGAGCAATTATTAAATCAACAAAAACAATTAGAAAATGAAGTAAAAGAAATTGCGAAAGACAATAAAACGAATAATCAACGCGATGAGGAGTTTAAAAAAAGCGATGAAAATATTCTAGAAAAGCAAAAAGAACTTCAAAATATGTTTGAAAATATTCTGGACGAAAAAACAAAAGATTTGCTGAAGCAATTGGAAAAATTATTAAACGAAAATAATAAAAACGATACGCAGGAAAATCTGGAAAAACTGAATATGGACAATCAGTCGCTGGAAAAAGAGCTGGACAGAATGTTGGAATTATATAAGCAATTGGAATTTGAACAAAAATTTGATGATGCGTTAAAAAAACTTGACGATTTAGCTAAAAAACAAGAAGAACTTTCTTCGAAAACGAATGAAAGCAAACCAGATGAAAACATAAAATCGGAACAAAAGGAAATAGAAAAATTATTTGAAGAAGTAAAAGATGATTTGAAAGCTTTGCAAGAAAAAAACGAGGCGATGGAAGAAAAAACTTCTTTCGAAAATCCAGAAAAAGATCAACAGGATATAGACAAATCATTGAATGATAGTGAAAAAAGTCTAGAAAACAATAATGGAAAAAAAGCTGCTTCTTCTCAAAAAGAGGCTTCTGACAAAATGAAAAAGCTTTCGGAAAAGTTAAAAGAAATGAAAGCAGAAGGAGATAGCGATGAACTTGAATTAAACATGCAGGCGCTTAGAGAAATTCTTGAAAATCTGTTAAAAGTTTCTTTTGATCAGGAAAAAACAATGCAGAATTTGAAAAAAACTGCCGTAAATGATCCGAATTATTTAACGCTTACTCAAAAGCAAAAATTTTTGAAAGACGATCTTTCCATGATTAAAGACAGTTTGTATGCGCTTAGTAAAAAAGTAGCTAAAATTAAAAGTTTTGTTAATAAAGAGATCGGTGCCATTGATTTGAATTTGCAAAAGTCAATTGAAAACTTGGCTGAACGCAGAACAGCTGAGGCAAATAATCGCCAGCAATATGTGATGACTTCCGTTAATAATTTAGCCGTAATGCTTAGCGAAGTTTTAGGACAAATGCAAGCGGAAGCCAAAGCCATGAAAGAAGGTAAACCAGGAGATAAGCCTGGAAAGAAACCAGGTAAAAAACCAGGAGGATCAGGCCTATCGCAAATGCAACAGAAATTAAATCAACAATTGCAACAAATGCAAAATGGTATGAAACCTGGCGAAAAACCTGGAAAAGGACAAATGAGCGAGCAAATGGCAAAGATGGCTGCTCAGCAACAAGCAATTAGAAGTGCTTTGGAAAAACTATCAAAAGAACAAGGAAACGATGGAAAAGGAAGTGGTACAGGAAGTTCAAAAGAACTAAGCGATCTGGCAAAAGAAATGGAAAAAACGGAAACAGAATTGTATAACAAAACACTAAATCCAGAAACGTACAAAAGGCAAACAGAAATTCTAACCAGATTATTGGAATCGGAAAAAGCAGAACGTGAGCGGGAATATGATAATAAAAGAGAATCTAAAGAAGGAAAAAACTTAAACGAAGATTTTAATCCTGTATTTGAAGAATATAAAAAGCTGAAATTAAAAGAAACTGAATTTCTGCAAACTGTTCCGCCGTCTTTAAATTCATATTATCGAAATAAAATAGATGAGTATTTTAAAAATTTGAGCACAAAATAGTAATGGGTACTATTCAAATTTCATCAGATTCTTTTGCCTACAAAAACTATCAAAATTGGATTACTAAAACTAAAAATATAGGTATCAATTTTAATTGGAATGAAATAGAGATTGCATTAAATGAGGCGTTTACTAATGCATTAATTCATGGAAATAAATTTGATTCAACTAAAAAAATCGAAATAAATTATCATTATTTACATATTATAAATGAAATACAATTTAGCATAATTGATGAAGGAGAAGGTTTTAAATTAAAAGAAACATCAAATTTTTTAATGGATAAAAATTTAATAAATGAAGGTGGGCGTGGAATTTTATTAATGAAGAAACTAAGCAAAAAATTTCATTATTCAACTAATCCCTTCACGGCACATTTAACTTTTACCTGTTCAAGAAATTAAAATTGGCAATTAAATTTTACACTTCAGACGTTTCATTTAATCTAAAAAATAAAAGATTAATAAAAAACTGGATCGATAATGCTATTGTAAATGAGGCTAAGATTTTAGGAGATATTTCAATTATACTATGCTCTGACGAGTTTTTATTAAAACTAAACCAAGATTTTTTGCAGCATGATACCTTTACCGATATTATTACTTTTGATAATACAGAAGGAATTATAATTGCAGGCGAGTTGTATATTAGCATTGATCGAGTTAGAGAAAATGCAACTTCATTTACCATTGATTTTAATAATGAGTTATTGCGGGTAATAATTCACGGTGTTTTGCATTTATGCGGCTATGGCGACAAAAAACCCAATGAAATAAAAAAGATTAGAGAAAAAGAAGATTTTTATTTAGGAACATTTAATTAAGTTATTAATTAGAACTAAGTGTTCATTTTACCCAAAAAAATTAAATTATCTTTATGCTTTTAAAAAAAATGAATAACCAAATTAAAGCACATTTTTCAGAAGCTCATCAAGTATTAAGTACTTTTTTAGCCGACGAAATAAATTTTGAAAACATAGCTACAGCAGCACAGCTAATGATAGAGGCTTTAAAAAGCGGCAACAAAATTATTAGTTGTGGCAATGGCGGTTCTATGTGCGATGCTATGCACTTTGCAGAAGAACTTTCCGGCAGATACCGAAATAATCGGCCGGCATTAGCTGCTATATCCATTTCAGATCCTTCGCATATTTCTTGCGTTGGTAATGATTATGGATATGAATTTATTTTCTCACGATATCTGGAAGCAATGGGTAAAAGTGGAGATGTGTTATTAGCAATAAGCACCAGTGGCAATTCAGGCAATGTACTTCGTGCAGTAGAAGTCTCAAAAAAAATAGGGATAAAAGTTATTGGACTTACCGGAAGAGATGGTGGTAAAATTGCTGGCTTATGCGATGTAGAAATTCGTGCTCCACACAGCGAGTACGCTGACCGAGCGCAAGAAATTCATATTAAAGTAATTCATTCGTTTATTGATACGATTGAAAGGAATATGGTTTAATGATAATTAGAACTAAAATTTAATTAAAATTTTAGTTACTAATACTTCAATTAATCTTTTTAAATAGAAAGGTTTAACCCGTTGCGCGGTTTGATTTGTTTTTAATTATTTTTATTTATTTTTTAAATAATTGATATTATATATTTTAAATACTATTTGGGGCTTCTCGTGAAAAACGGGCCGGGCTATCCGCTATATTTCAATTCTGAGCAAAGCGAAGAATCCCTATTTAATTGTTTTTTAAAGGAAAAAAAGGATGCCGCTACTATCCCTAAGCCTTTCGCACTCCGAATTTACATTTTTATATATTGATTTAAACCGCACAACAGGTAAGATTTAATATTAAATTATAGTCAAACTGATTTAATAATTTGTAAAATTTACCATTGTGATAAAACTCTTGAACCAAAATTTTGAGATTTATTAATTTAATTAAATACACATAAAATTTAATAAAACCAATTCTTGATTTATTCGACTTGGGAAAAATTTATTTTCTTGACATCACAAAATTATTTTTTATTGTTGAAATCGTCTTTTTTAAAATTCCATCCGTCGGATACTGCATAACTAAAGCCGATACCAAAAAGTAAAGTAATAAGACCTGCGAAATAGGGTAGTAAGTCAACCATTTTTATTGTTTGTTTAAAAGTTTCAAATAAATACCGAAACCAAGTATGCTTGGAACCCAAAGCCCGATAAAAATTGCTTGATCTGCATCGCCGTTGAAAAATAATATTTCGGAATATATTAGAGAAAGAAATGCTGAAATAAATAGTAATGTGTCTGTTAACGTAAATTTCTTAAACATGATTTTGTAATTATTATTTCCTACTCGTTAGGCTTTTCAGAATACGCCCTGTTTTTTCAGTTGTTTCTAGCTCAACTTTTCGTTTAATGTATAAATTATTTATGAGATTATACTTAATAATTATTTTGATTTCGCTTTGTATAATATTACTTGAACATGAAAAGATGAATTTAGTTTAAGTCAAGAGTAGATTTGTGAAACTTGATCAAAATCAAAAAATCAGAATTATTGACAGAATTTTTAATTTTTTTGACGTTTTTAAACTAATTTAATTTTAAATATTAGTAATTGACTTATTGTACAACTAGTTTAATTTTAAATAAAGAATTTAAAGTTATTTAGAAATTTACAAATATATATTTTAGTAAAAAAACTGTAATTCAGCCGATAGTCTACACAAAACCTCGGCCTTAAAATATGAATAAAAATTTATACTTAAATTATTTTTACAATCATTTTATTTTGAAATAAGAATGGATTATAATTTACAAAAATTGATTCCAAAATCATTTTTTCTTCAATTAATATTTTATAATCAAGTTAAATTTTAACCAAAAGATAGATTATTACTAATTCTGTTGCGAAATTTGCTTTTCTATTCTTAAGTTTTATATCTTTAAACATAAAGCAAATCATATAAATCTACATAAATGCTCGTTAAAACATTCGGAAGTGCAGTATACGGAGTTAATGCAATCAGTATTACGGTTGAAGTAGATATTTCTACTGGCACGTTTTACTCTATTGTTGGTTTACCAGATATTTCGGTGAAAGAAAGTTACCAACGCATAGAATCTGCTTTAAAAAATATTGGTTTACGAATGCCCAGACAGCGTATTGTTGTAAATATGGCTCCAGCAGATATTCGTAAAGAGGGCTCTGCGTATGATTTAACCATTGCAGTCGGAATCCTAGCTGCTTCGGGTCAGGTAGCCAGCGAAGAAGTTGGCAAGTACATAATCATGGGAGAGCTTTCATTAGATGGAAAATTACAACCCATTCGTGGAGCTTTGCCAATTGCTATTCAAGCTCGTACAGAAGGTTTTAAAGGTTTTATTTTACCAAAGCAAAATGCTCGCGAAGCTGCGATAGTAAATGAGTTAGATGTTTATGGTGTTGAAAACATAACTGAATTAGTTGCTTTTTTTAACGGAGCGGATAATTTACAACCCGAAAAAGTAGACACCCGCGAAGAATTTGCCAGAAGCCAGGCTGCTTTTGAAGCAGATTTCAGCGACGTTAAAGGTCAAGAAAATATAAAAAGAGCCTTAGAAATTGCTGCTTCGGGTGGGCATAATTTAATTCTGATTGGCCCTCCAGGTGCTGGTAAAACCATGTTAGCAAAGCGTTTACCGAGTATTTTGCCTCCATTAAGTTTATATGAAGCATTGGAAACTACTAAAATTCATTCCGTTGCTGGAAAACTTTCTGCAGCTGATGCTTTAATTTCTATACGTCCATTTCGCTCACCTCATCATACCATTTCCGATGTTGCCTTAGTAGGTGGGGGTGGAAATCCACAGCCTGGCGAAATATCTTTAGCACACAATGGTGTATTATTTTTAGATGAATTACCTGAATTTAAAAGATCTGTTTTAGAGGTAATGCGCCAACCGTTGGAAGAACGAAAAGTGACCATCTCGCGTGCAAGAATATCAGTAGAATATCCGGCAACTTTTATGCTAGTTGCTTCTATGAACCCTTGCCCATGTGGTTTTTACAATCATCCAGAAAAAGACTGCGTATGTGGTCCTGGAGTAGTTCAACGTTATTTAAGTAAAATTTCAGGCCCCTTATTAGATCGAATTGATATTCATGTTGAAGTTACACCCGTTTCTTTTTCCGAATTATCAAATAAAGCCCCTGCTGAAAAATCCGAGTTAGTTAGACAAAGAGTGGTAAAAGCCAGAGATATTCAGCAAGAACGTTTCAATAATCGAAAAGAGATTTACTGCAATGCTCAAATGACGCCAAAACTCGTTCGAGAAATTTGCCAAATTAGTGAATCGGGTCAGCAACTTTTAAAAACAGCAATGGAACGTTTGGGTCTTTCTGCACGCGCTTACGATCGAATTCTTCGCGTGGCTCGTACCATTGCAGATTTGGATGCGAGTGAAGAAATTGCCAATGAACATTTAGCAGAAGCTATTCAGTATCGAAGTTTGGACAGGCAAGGTTGGGCTGGATAATTTATTTTCGAAATTCCAATTATAATATCCAGCAATTAATTCCTTTACCAAAGTAAAATTTAAAGTGAATTCAAAAAGCTATTTTCCTAAATTAGACTTACTTTCTTTTAATTCTTTTTCTTTTTTCCGATCTAATTTTCGTTGTTCTCTTCTTGATATAATTCGCTCAACAAAATTATCGTTCTCTGGCTTTGATTTATCCTGTGTAGTTTCTTTATTTTCAAAAAGTTCAGGCCTGTCCTGTATGTATTCTAAATCTTCATCTTCGAGCTCTGTATCTGGAATTGTATCACTTAAAACCACCAAATCTCTGGCTCTGCCTTGTAGCGAAACCGAGTTGAAAATACCAATAGTATCTTCTGAATTTATTGCTCCTCTTCTCAACATTATCCCACTTATCAATCTGAAATAACCTTTTATATAAGGCTTTAAGGTTCCTTCGCCGGTAAAGGAATACCTGAAAAATTTTGGTCGTGGTACAATACTGGTCAGAAATATACTTTCGCCAAGTGTTAATGCCGATGGGTGTTTGTTGAAATAAAAGGAAGCCGCTTCACCAATTCCATAAACATTTGGGCCCCATTCTATTGCATTTAGGTATACTTCAAACATTCTGGCTTTAGAAGTAAGCCGGTTATTTTCAATCAACCAAACAATCAAGGCTTCTTCTATTTTACGCATAACTGTTTTTTGCCGATTCAAAAAAACATTTTTTACCAACTGCATGCTTATGGTACTGCCACCGCGTTTGAAACTTTTTTCTTTAAAATTAATGATAATCGACTTTCGAAAAGCATCTTCATTAAAACCATTATGACTAAAAAAATATCCATCTTCTGCTGAAAGAATTGCATTTTTTAAATTAGATGGAATTTGCTCAAACGGACAATAATATGGATTTGCTGGACCTATGTAAACATTTCTAACAGGCTTACCTTTTTCATAAGGCGTGTATGCAAAAGATCCATTCATCAATCGTAAATCCGTTTTACCATAGCCTGTAATTTTAAACTCTTTTCTGACCAAACTAGAACTAAAAACTAATGCATCGGGATTGCTTTCTTCTAATTTAAAATTAAGAGAATAATTTACTTCACCCGAAGTTTTTATTCCTTCCAAGTTCTCAAATAAACCTTCTGGAAACGAACTAAAAAAATCTTGCGCTGATACAAAACCCGTATTAATCTTTAATTGATATTCTTTATTTTTTCCAAGCGTATATTTAATAAATGGTTTTGCTTTTAAATTTTCTAAAAAAACAACTGATGAACTATCAATTGATATGAAATTTTTACCAAAAAACATATTCGCATCAATACTTGCATTTTGAATTGTAACATCACTTGTTGAAATTCGCTCATTATTCAAAACCAAATTTCTTACCGCCCAATTTCCATAAATTCTAAACTCATCATCCTCATATTTAAGCTCATCCATTCTGGTAGACACTGTATCAAATCTTACAACCAATCCATATTTTTGTTCGATATAAGGTAATTCAATAGGCTTATTTAACCCATAAAAACGAATGTTTAATTTTTGATCGGATGGATCTATCATCCCATCCATTTTCCAAGTTGCTTTGGTATCATTTAATATAAACGTAGCGTTAAGTTTTTTGTCTTTTAATAAAATAGAATTACCGTTAATTGTGAATTTTTTCCCTTCATCATTTACATTTAATAGCACATTCTCAACGGACATATTATCAGGTATTTTATACAACAACTCGTTGATTAAATTTTTCGCCGTTTTACCAATATTTAATTCTGAGCTGTCCGATTTTTTTGACTCATCTTTTTTAGGTTTTAACAAAAAATCTAAATTGCTCAATCCATTTTCTGAATATAAATCAATACTTCCATTTTTAATTTCAACAGCATTTAGTTTTATCGTTCCGGCAAAAAGTGGTAAAATTTTAACATTTAAATAAAAACGTTGAATTTGCGCCAACTTTTTACGTTCATTCGGTATCACTATTATATTTTCAAATTCTACTCCTGTGAGTCCTTTCCATTTAGCAGCACTAATCGTGATTTTTACATTAAACTGCGACTCAATTTTTGCAAGAGCTTTTTCAATACCTTTTTCGAGTAATTGCTGACGAAAAATCAGAAAACAAGCAATTAAAATACTTATTGAAACGATACTAATTCCAGCAAACCATTTTCCTTTTTTCATATTAGCTCATACAAAATAAACATATAAATGCTTCTGTAACCAAATAGAAACAAACTTTTACAATTAGCAAGGTGTTTAATGATTAAATTAGCAAAAATTACACGAATGAAGTTTAGCAAAGAACAAGTTTTAGCAGCATTAAGCAATGTAGAAGAGCCAGATTTAAAAAAAGATTTGGTTACTCTAAACATGATTAGAGATGTGGAAATTAATAATTCCAATTTATGTTTTTCTGTTATGCTTACCACGCCTGCTTGTCCATTAAAAGCACTTATCGAAAATGCATGCCGCAATGCGATTTCTCATTTTATAAGTCCTGATATTAAGGTTACTATAAACATGACTTCTAATGTTACTAGTTCACCGAAAAACTCAACCATGAAGAATATTAAGAATATCATTTTGGTATCTTCAGGTAAAGGAGGAGTTGGTAAATCTACTGTTTCAGCAAATCTAGCTTTAGCATTAAAAGAGTTAGGCGCATCGGTAGGTTTATTAGATGCCGATATTTATGGACCATCAATACCTACTATGTTTGGTTTAGAAGGATTTAAACCAAAAGCTGTTACAGAAGATGGAAAAACTCAAATATTTCCTATTGAAAAATATGGAATTAAAATACTTTCCATTGGCTTTTTTACAGAACCCGGGCAGCCTATACCTTGGCGTGGTCCAATGGTTTCCACCGCAGTAAAACAGTTGTTTAATGATGCAAATTGGGGCGATCTTGATTATTTAATTGTAGATATGCCTCCTGGAACTGGTGATATTCACATTACTGTAACTCAATCTTTTCCAGTTAGTGGAGCTGTAATCGTTACTACTCCTCAAAATGTTGCTTTGGCAGATACTATCAGAGGAATGGGAATGTATAAAATGGAAACCATAGATGCTCCATTGTTAGGCATAATAGAAAACATGGCTTGGTTTACTCCAAATGAACTTCCTGATAATAAATATTTTATTTTTGGAAAAGATGGAGGCAAAAATTTAGCTGAAAAATTTGATATTCCTTATTTGGGAGGAATTCCGATTGTAGAAGAAATTTCGAATTCAGGAGATGCCGGTGCACCAATAATGCTAAACAAAAACAGTAATTTACATACAGCTTTTTCAGAAATTGCTCAACGAGTAGCGCAACAAATTGCGATTGTAAATGCAGAACGATCTCAAACTTTGATTACCAATTAATTATATTTACATTTTATTATAAAAATGAGTACAAACCCAGAATTATTACTGCGAATTGAAGCAGCTCTTGACCAAATACGACCATATTTAGAAGCAGATGGAGGCAATGTTGCCATAGAAGAAGTAACTGATGACATGGTAGTTAAACTTAAATTACTTGGTTCTTGCGGAACCTGCCCAATGAGTATTATGACGTTAAAGGCGGGTGTAGAGCAATCTTTGAAACGTGCTATTCCAGAAATTACTGCCGTTGAAGCAATTAATTTAACAGATATCGACGATCCCAATGCAGTTTTGCCAGATCGTTTACAGTAAAATTATTCGCAATAAAATTTACATTCTTTTTTACGTTAATGAAGAAAACTTTCTAAATATCAATGCTGAAAAAACGATTACTCCTGTTTTTTTTCCTTTTTACTTCTTTTTATTCATTTGCACAACCAATTAAGCGCAAATTAATTCAAGTTTCAGGAGTTGTTCATTCAATTGACAGTTTTCAAGTGGTTCAATATGTGAATATTATTGATCCTGGAGCTAGAAGAGTAATAATTAGCGACCGGGTTGGTTACTTTTCTTTTGCGAGTTATGAAAATGATACCCTTTATTTTTCTGCAATTGGGTATAAATTACAACGAATCATAATTCCTAAAAATGTTATTTTAGACAAACTTACACTCAATTTAAGATTACGCCTCGATACTATAAATCTTCCTATTGTTAGTATTTATCCTTGGAATACCTTGGAAGAATTTAAAAAAGCTTTCATCGAAACAGAAATTCCGGATGATGGACTTGCGATCGCCCAAAAAAATCTGAATCCCGAAACGTTGAAAAAAGTAGCTAAAACACTACCC
>ENA-OBIT01000164-OBIT01000164.1-metagenomes-genome-assembly--contig:-NODE-164-length-28534-cov-9.52291_pt1 | contig 28534 bp, 25 predicted proteins | sample MGYA00153386_OBIT01 | MGnify analysis MGYA00153386
AGCCAATCTTTGAATCTCCCACCTTCTTTTTTGAAGTCATCGAACGCCGCAATCGAGCTAAGGGATTTGGACAAGGTAATTTCCAGGCATTATTTGAAGCGATCGAACAGTATAATACAGCAATCTAAGTGGTAACGTTCTCTAAAGACGATTGTCGATTTATTTAAGAAATATTAAATACTAAGTTTGGCCCATCAAAATTAATCGCATAACGATTAAGAATATTTCGCCCGATAATAATCTCTTCATTGAGAATGTCATCAGGTACGGCAATAACTTTTGTCCTGAAAAAATCTAACCCATCAAAACTCATGCCTACACGATAGGCTATTCCTTGCGACGAACGACCTAAACCCCGAAAAGAAATCGATTGTTGTCGATCGATCGCTGTAGCCTGAAGTTTGGAAATAACTGTATAGGAAACAATGGTTAGATCCGAACCAGTATCAAGAATTCCACAATCACAGGTGGTAATAATCGATCGATTGCTGAGATTGCTAAAATAGGTAGTGACAATCGGTATCGGGGATATGCCATTAACTTTAGTATAGGAAAATTCAGGCATCAACATTGCCTTCGATCGGAACTAAGTGGCAGAAGATACTATTATACTTAGCGATTCGATCGCGAACGAGATCTGTTTCCCACACTCGATCGAGTAAAATATCCTCATCGAGATCGGCATCGATTACGTTACCATCTTCAAACAAAACATACATTCCTGCATACTGCACGATTAACTCAGGTAGCATTGCATCAAAGAGATCGCTTTGTTTGGTGATATAACTATAAGCATCTTGACTCCAAAACAGCTCTTCAACTCCATTTGTGGCATTTTGGGTTTGAAGTTGTTGGTATTGTAGATCGATCGCTTGAGATAGTAAAGTACTCGGATCGCGATGGGTTTGTTGTCCAATATAGGCAAGCTTTTCTAAATGTTCGGAATCGATTTGAATATTTATAGTCATCTTTGGTGCAGCCTCTCGACAGAGTATCCATATTGAAGATTAGATTACTGAGGTTAATTACTCAAATTTTAACATTATTTTTGTAGTGTGGTATGGATGAAAAAATTTAGATTAATAGCTATTATTAGAGATAAACAAATGTCAGTATTAACACAGTCGCTCGAAAAATTTTCATTTTGGATAGAAAACAGTCAATCTAGTCATGCTCAGTTTATTAGAAATCATCCTCTTCGGCGGAATGTAAATTATTATGATGACTGGTATCTAAAACCTGGATTAGAAAAGGAAATGATTGAACTTTATGCTGAGGAAATGGATTTCAAACTTCCAGAAGAAGTCTATGAACTTTATCAGTGGCATAATGGGAGGTTTGTGATAGGAGATTACGCTAATGATGTTTGTTTTGGTACTTTTGAGGAAGGATTTCACAGTGTTTTTAATGATGGGTTTTCTCATTTTCCAATCTTCTTTGGTGATGGCTGCTATTATGCTATTGATAAAATCACAGATAATTCAACCTCATCACCAATCAGACTTTACGACGGAGGTAGTGAGGTTCCTGGCGTTTATGCACCAAGCTTGACAGACTTAATGCAAGCAGTAGTCGAATGTACAGAAAATTATGATGTTATTTCAATACAATATTTGATCGGAGAGATAGATCGCAAAAAAGATTATCTAATTACTGACATTTACAGGAAACATGGAGTGATAGGTCAGATATCTGGATTATGGCGGTAGTGTTGATTTATCTAATTGAACCGATCTTGGTGGCTCGGTATTCATCAAACTGACTCATGATTTCCGCCACAGACTTAGGCTTCAATTTACCAGATCGCACGTCTAATGCTGCTTGTGTTGCATATTCTGCTAACTCAGTTCTGCGGATTTCAGACTTATGTGTTTGGATCGCTATTACCAAAGCTTCTTGTTCTTCATGAGGTAAGTCTAAAGCTGCGGCTAAGACTTGTTGTAATGTAGTCATATGTTTAAATTTGTTGAGTTAGTTTACAGTGTTCGATCGCGATTATGACATCGACTCTCTTAGCCCCAAGGCAATTTTACTATGCTCTTCGATTTGGGACATTACCTGACGAGCGCGACTGATTACTGTCGGGGGTAAACCTGCTAGTCGTCCCGCTTCAATCCCGTATGATTTACTTGCGCCGCCTGGTTGGACTTGATGGAGGAAGATGATTTGATCGGGGAGTTCTTTGACGGTGACTTGGTAATTTGCCACGTTTGGGAGGATAGATGCGAGTTCGTTTAGTTCGTGATAGTGGGTGGCGAAAATCGTGCGCGAACCGATTTCGGTGGCGAGATATTCGGCGACTGCCCAGGCGATCGATAAACCATCAAATGTGGCTGTTCCGCGTCCGATTTCGTCTAATAATACGAGGGAATTGGGAGTGGCGTGGTTGAGGATATTTGCGGTTTCATTCATTTCTACCATGAAGGTTGATTGTCCGGTGGCGAGGTCGTCTACTGCGCCGACGCGGGTAAATATCCGATCGCAAATCCCTAATATGGCGGCGGTGGCGGGGATAAAACTGCCGATTTGCGCCATGATTTGGATTAAGCCTAATTGCCGTAAATAACAACTTTTACCGCTGGCATTCGGCCCCGTCAGTACGATCAGATCGGGTGATTCGACACTGGGGGTAATGTGTTCGGCTTGTCCTAGTTGGGTGGAATTGGGGACAAAGAATCCAGCTAATAGGGCTTTTTCGACCACTGGATGGCGACCGTCGGTAATCTGGATTTCGCGACTCGATACCATGTTGGGGCGACAATAGCCCTGAGTCACGGCGATTTCGGCTAAACCACAGAGGACATCGATCGCGGAGATACTACGGGCTACAGTGCGGATTTGCTCGGTGTGGGTGGCGACGATCGTGCGGAGTTCGACGAAGATTTCGTGTTCGATCCGGTTGAGATCTTCTTGGGCGGTGAGGATGCGGACTTCCCGTTCTTTGAGTTCGGGGGTGATGTAGCGTTCTTCGTTGGTGAGGGTTTGTTTGCGGATGTAGTCGGTGGGTACTTGGTCGGCTTTGAGGCGGGAGATACTGATATAGTAGCCGAAGGTTTTGTTGAAGCCGACTTTGAGATTGGCGATACCCGTACGTTCGCGTTCGATCGCTTCTAAGTTAGCAATCCACTGAAGATCTCCACTGGCACTGAGGCGCATTTCATCGAGTTGGGCGTTGATGCCAGGGCGAATTATCCCGCCGTCTTTGAGGTGGATGGGTGGATGTTCGACGAGGTGTGCGGCGATGTCTTGTCCCAAGGCTTCGAGTTCGGCGGGGACATTGTGGAGGGTTTTTAAAAACGGCGATTTGCCCTGACGAGCAATGGCTGATAGTTCGGGAAGTTTGAGGAAGGAGTCGGCGAGGGCGACTAAATCGCGCGCACTGGCACGTCCCGATCCGGCTTTTCCAGTCAGACGTTCGATGTCGTAGATCTGTTTGAGTAGTTGCTGGAGATCTTGGCGGAGGAAAGTGTTTTCGACGAGTTCTTGGATGGTGTTTTGGCGTTTCTCGATCGAGTGGATATCTAATAGGGGTTGGAGCATCCAGCGACGGAGTGCGCGTCCACCCATTGCGGTACAGGTGCGATCGAGTGCCCATAATAGGGAACCTTGAAAGTTACCGTCGCGAACGGTTTGGGTGATTTCGAGGTTGCGGCGAGATTGATGATCGAGGACGAGATAATCGCCGAGGGAGTAAGTCCGCAGCGGTTGGAGGGCGACGGGGTTACTTTTTTGGGTGGCTTCGAGATATTCTAATAAGCCACCAGCCGCCCGTACAGCCAGCGGAAACGGCGTACACCCCAAAGATTCTAGCGATCGCATTTTGAAGGTATCCAACAGCCGCTGTTTGGCTTCTGGGAGGGTAAATGGTGCCAGGGGTCGCATGGCATAGCAGAAGCAATTGGGCAGACTGGTGGGGAGTAAATCGGAGGTTTCGCCCGGGCGGAGGAGACGGTTGAGATCTGGGGCGGCGATGGGGATGAGGATTTCGGGCGGTTGGAGCCGCATGAGTTCTTGGGTGAGGACTTCTAGATCGGTGCTCTGGGTGGTGAGAAATTCGCCTGTGGAGATATCTGTATAGGCTAGTCCCCAATTATCGCCGACAAGGACGATCGCCGCGAGGAAGTTATTCCGTCGCGATTGGAGCATTTCTTCTTCCTGAATCGTGCCTGGAGTGAGGACGCGGACGACTTCGCGCCGGACTAAACCACCCCCCGATTCGGCAGCTTCGGCGGCGGTTTCCATTTGGTCGCACATGGCGATCGCGTAACCTTTTTCGACTAGGATGGCACAATAGCGATCGACTGCATGGTGCGGTACTCCCGTCATCGGTACCCGTCCGATTTCTTTGCCCCCTTCTTTACTTGTCAAGACTAGTTCGAGTTCGCGGGCGATCGTAATTGCATCCTGAAAAAAGGTTTCAAAAAAGTCTCCACAACGATACAACAGCAGGGCGTGAGGATATTGCTCTTTTACCTCGACGTAGTGTTGGTACATCGGCGAGAGCTTGGTACGATCGAGAGCGCGATAATCAGCGTTGCGAATTTGATGGCTCGTGCGAATACCAGTTAAGTCGGCGGTGTTGTCGGACATGAAGAGGGAGTGAGGTGCAAGGGTGGAAAATGGATGTAGGCAAAAAGTCCACACATCACGGGCAAGTTCGGAGTTTCAGTTTATCCTGTAGATGCAGGGATATATAAACTAATCCTATTTTACTATTCACTGTTGGCGGCAAGGGCAATCGTTACAATGGCTGAGACGTTGGCTTCACCTGCGTGCGGTAATTTCGTTTGGTATTGTGGATTAGGGTGCTGACAGTAGTGATGTTTGACATCTTATCCCTCAATCACCTATCGATAAAGGTAACTTCACATTGAGCGATCGTCACCCATTTTTATACTATTTTTTCGCTTTTATCGGCATTATTCTAGGCAGATATTTAACGATCGCTGGGGGGGCGCATCTACTGATTCACTCCTTATTTATAAAGTTTCTGGTTAAGCAGAGTATCCGAATCGATCCTCCAGTTTGGGAGTCAATTCATCGAGATATCAAATTATCGATCTACTCAACCGTAATTTTTGCCTTTAGTGCTGCATTTTCGATCTTTCAATTCGATCGAGGTTATACGCTGTTATATAGCGATATCGATCGATATGGATGGTGGTATCTAGGATTTAGCTTTGTGGGAGTATTGGTACTCCAAGATACCTGTTTTTATTTTATGCACCGCTTATTTCATCACCCCTTACTATTCCGATGGTTTCATCTGGGACACCACCTGTCGCGACAACCGACACCGTGGACATCTTTTGCATTCGATCCAGCGGAAGCTATTTTCCAAGCATTATTTCTCGTGGCGATCGTCTTCACAATCCCGCTCCATTTTGCAACTGTAATTGCGCTGATTATGACGATGACAGTTTGGTCGGTATTCACTCATCTCGGATTTCCATTATTTCCCTCGTCGGGCTATTTTCGCTGGTGCGGACGATGGGCGATAGGGCCGTTACATCACTCTCTACACCATCATAAGTATACCAAACATTACGGGCTATACTTTACATTTTGGGACAAGCTTTTGGGCACTGAATATCCCAACTATTATCGAGTCGATCTCCCTGACAAATCGCTGCAATCGACCAAAGATGCGATCGTCTCTAGCGTAAATAATTGAGTTACCGATCCGTGCTATTTTCCAGGTAAATTGCCAGAGATTAAAGTGTTCTCAATCCGACGATCTGGGATGAGCCAGATGGCGGCGACTACAGCATATAGCGCACAGGCAAGCCATGAATTGACAAAGGAAAGTAAAATACCTGCAATGTAAAAGACCAAGGATATTTTACCCTTAAAGTCTCGACCGATCGCGATTGCCAGATCTGAATTTCTGCCTTGATAAGAAATCAGTATATGAGTCAGGAGCAAATAGGCAATTGCATTAAACAAAAGTATCGTTCCATAGACGGCAACTGGCGCAGGGGCAAAATGGTTCTCACCCATCCAAGCAGTCACAAAGGGAATCAGTGACAACCAGAATAATAAATGAACATTTGCCCACAAGATACGTCCATTAACTTGTCGAACTGCTTGTAATAGGTGATGGTGATTGTTCCAATAAATAGCGATATAAATAAAACTCAGTACGTAGCTCAAAAATACAGAGAACATGGGTACGAGTGCAGCAAAATCCGTGCCATGAGGCACCTTCAATTCCAGCACCATAATAGTAATAATAATAGCGATAACACCATCACTGAATGCTTCTAGTCTCCCTTTGCTCACAATTTTCTCGCTCCTAGATTGTTGCTGATATTTTATAATTTTTCTCGATCGAGACTTTCGATCCGATCGAGTGTAACTGTTGTCGATCGCCAGATGGGTAATAAGATCTGGATAAACTCACATCTTGTACCAGTCTAAAAAGACTATTACTCAGCTTAGTTAAGGCACCCCTACAGGTTAATTGTGGATCGGGGTGGATTCATAGGGTAGCTGTGTTGCCAACCCAACCAAGGATAGATGACTCGTTTAATTCCTTTCCCCTGTCTTGAACTGTCAACACTTCGGCTTCGCTCAGTGTAAACTGTCAACTGTCATCAAATCGATCGAGTATGAATTATCTCAGGTTTTATTTAATCGTTACTAGTATTATCGCCAGTAACTTTTATCCCTTGCTTTACTCGGTAAAAATTGCTCGTGCAGATACCCCACCAATTTCCCCGATGCCGCTCCCACCTAGTCGAATCCCCCAGCCGACGAGGAATATACCTACCCAAAATTTTGTCAGTCAAGGTACAGAAATATTCTTGAATGGTAAAACTCTGAATATCCCGTGGGGACAGTGGCGAGTCGGTACTAATTTACATTTAGGAATTAGTGATACGGCTCTCGATCGACAGATGGGAGTAGTATTATTTAATAATCCTAATTATTTGAGTCAACCGATTGATTGGTATGCGACTCAAAGAGGGAGAGCGATTAGTTTAAATGCTAAACTCAGTCAACAATATCGCTATCTAGATGTCACCGAGATTGCTAAAAGTAGCGGTTGGCAATGGCAGCTAGTCGGAAGCAAACTCCAGCTCAATACACCAGCCACCAGAGTAATAAATGTCCAACGCCAAACTATCCCTAAAAATGGCAAGATTACGGTTACTTTAGACAGATCTACCCCCTGGAAACTCAGTCAAACACCCACAGAAGGTTATCTCACACTCGAAGCCAACGCCAATCCAGCCTTACTCGCTCAATTTAACGCGCCACCACCAACTTTCGATCCCAATCTCGATCCCGATGACGATCCGACAGCTCAGAAACTAGAATATAAAGTCACTAGTAATAACAATCAAACGATCGTCCAATTTCCGATCGTCAAAGGACAACGCGCTAGGGCAAGATTATTATCACCCACTAATCTGGAAGTTAGTATCAATCCCAATCTAGACACAATCCCCGATCGCGAAATCAACTGGGCACCAGGACTAAAATGGCGGCAAAAGTGGGTAAAATTGGGTGTTAATAATTTCCCCGTGAGCTATCTCGAAATCGATCCGCGCCAAAAGGGAATCAAAATTCGATCGATGTTAGCTCTACCAAATCTAGTCGGTACCAATCATCTGATTAAATTCGCACCAAATACCCAAGTCGTCGCAGCTATTAATGGTGGATATTTCAATCGCAATAATCGGATGCCACTAGGTGCCCTCAAACGAGACGGTAAATGGTTATCCAGTCCCATTCTAAATCGGGGCGCGATCGGTTGGAACGATCGCGGACAAATCCAAATTGCCCGCTTGCAGATGCAGGAAACTCTAAATACGTCCAAAGGCGAACAGTTATCAATTCTCGCGCTCAATAGTGCTTACGTTCAAACCGGATTAGGACGTTATACCACCGCCTGGGGTAACACTTACACGCCGATGCAAGCCAACGAACTGATTTTCACAGTTCAACAGGAGCGAGTCACCCAAATTACCCCAGGCAACGCGATTGGCAGCACAAATATTCCGATCCCAGTCAATGGTTATTTACTAGCCTTGCGGGGGCAGCCAGAGCTGTCTGCGAGTCTACCGATCGGGACGATCCTCACCCTCGGACATCAAACTACTCCTGCCGATTTTGATACATATTCCCAGATTATCGCCGCTGGCCCCTGGTTAGTCCAATCGGGGCAAATCGTGCTCGATCCTAAAGGGGAGAATTTTGGGGAGAATTTTGCTAAAGAGTCGGCGGTACGGAGTGCGATCGCCAGTACTGCTACAGGTAATATTCTCCTAGTTGCCGTCCACAATCGCGCTGGCGGCAAGGGGCCAACTTTATCAGAAATGGCTCAATTACTCCAACAGATGGGCACTGTACAAGCACTCAACCTCGATGGCGGGAGTTCTACGAGTCTCTATCTCGGTGGGCAAATAGTCGATCGAGCTTCAGCCACTGCCGCACGGGTGCATAATGCGATTGGGATTTCGATCGAACCCTAATCTAACGTCAGATCGGGATAAGAAGAGCCTAGAGACTGAAGTCTCTGCTCATGATACAAAGTCCGCCTTGGCGGACTGACATATTAGTACAGCTTCGGCGGACTTTGCATCATTAGCCACGATTTCAATCGTTGGCGGTACTTCGCCTCCGGCTCTGGCTCTGGCTCCCCTCTCCCAAGCTTGGGAGCGGGGAGCGCACGCCCTAGTTCCCCGACGGTTTAGCGAGACAAGACAGAGGGGTTGGGGGTGAGGGCACGATCGATCGGTTTAAATAAAAAAATGGCGATCGCTAGCTTACTAACGATCGCCATTTAAATTTAAACCCCGATTTCCCTTCGTAATAGTGCAAATAAGAGCAACATTACTAAAAAAAATATCTTTGAATGTCGGTTGCTGATTTAACTAGCTCTAACCAACCTCATATCACAAATATAACCGGACTCAAGACACATTGACATCAGCCATATATAGCAACTGCTAGGCTGGTTACTACTACAGGTGTCTTAGATTTGTCGTTAGAGAGCATCTTCTAATACATGACGAGTACTGTTCCACGTCCAGATGCCAGCGACGATTACAATCGCGCTCATCCCCCACAAAACTGGTTGCAGTCCAAATCGTTCTGTCAAGGGGCCAGTGACGACTAGGGGAATGCTCAGAGCGATATTGACAGCATTATTTTGGAAGCCAAAGACCTTGCCGCGCATCGATTCTGGGGTGCGCTCTTGAATCAAGGTTTGCATCGGTACCTGAATCAACGAAGCTCCAAATCCCAGAATTCCCGCACACAATAGCGCGATCGGTAGGTTACTCACAAATGTAAAAATAGCTAATGCTATACTCATGATGATAAATCCCACCAATGGCAGGGATTTTTGTTGGAGACGTTGCCCAAAGTGACCTAATATTCCAGCTCCGAAGACTAAGCCGATTCCGGCGGGAGCGACTAGCGAACCAAATTGTTTGAGTACCAAGCCTACTTGAGCGGTGAGTGCAACTGCCAAAATCGGTAGCGCAGCTATAGTCGAAGATAGGACAGCAATTTGCAGCATCGCATTTAGTAAGATCTTATTGCTCTGCAAATACTTAAACCCATCCTTCAGCTCGTGCCACGGGTTAATTCTGCGTGCGTGTTTGCTAGTATCGATGGTTTCTCTAATCCGAACTAATTGACCCAAACCTGCCGCCGCTAGATAAAATGATGCTACTAATATTTCCTGAGAGCCATTTTTGGCAATCTGGGTGACAGCAGTGAGGATAGTTTCGCCGATGCCAAATCCCAGAATGACCGAACCCACGTTAGTCGTAGCAAACATCGCATTTGCTGTGAGGAGATTTTCTGGGGGGACAACTAGGGGGATGGCTGACTGTTCGGCGGGGGCAAATGCTTGGGTAACTACGGAGTGAGCAAAGACGATGGCAAGTAGAATCGGGAATTCCTTGGGTAAGAGCGGTAACAACAGGATTAGTCCTGCTCGGAGGATATCTGCTATTACCATGATCTTCTTTTTGGGGTAGCGATCGACAAATATCCCCGCTGCTGCCCCCACTAGAATCGCCGGAATGGTTGAAGCCACCAACAAGTAAGAGAAAGCCGAGGTCGCAAATCGATCGGGAACATGATAATCAGTTAATAAGGCACTGCACATGACTATCAGCACTTTATCCGCAATCTGCGAGAAAACTTGCCCACCCCACAAGAATAAAAATGGACGGTTTTTGAGCAGAACCTTGAATCCACTCGCCTCTGTAGGTGTTTTAGCAGGTAACATAGGCTGAATAGGTGACGGGGGGACGGGGTGACGGGGTGACGGGGAGAAATAGCGTTCGGATGAGGAATGCTTGAAAGGAAAGCTTCGCTAACGTCTGTAGCGATTGTACATAGTAATGGGTCGAAAAATCAGACAGGATGTGACAGTCGATCGAGTGGACGGTGAATAATAGATAATAGATGGTAGCTATTAATTCATCACACCCCTGAAATGAACTCCACCATCGCCTACCTGACTACTCAACTCGATCGCGCGATCGTTGCCGCATTGGGGGAAGATTATGCTGGCACAGATCCCTTATTAGGATTATCGAGCAATCCTAAATTTGGGGATTATCAGGCAAATATGGCGATGGGACTGAGCAAGAAATTGGGACAACAGCCTCGCCAGATCGCGCAATCGATCGTCGATCATCTAGATGTAGCCGCAGTGTGTGAAGTTCCCCAAATTGCTGGCCCTGGATTTATTAATTTTACTGTCAAACCTAGTTATCTCGCTACTCAGCTCCAAGCAATGCAACTAGATAGCCGCCTGGGTGTGCCTGTCGCTGACAAACCCCAACGCGTCATCGTAGATTTTTCCAGTCCGAATATCGCCAAAGAAATGCACGTCGGACACTTGAGATCGACTATCCTGGGAGATTGTATCGCACGGGTATTAGAATTTCGCGGTCACGATGTCCTCAGACTCAATCACGTCGGCGATTGGGGGACTCAATTTGGGATGTTAATCCTCTACTTACGGGAAGCCTATCCCCAAGCTCTGACGACTGCTGACGCGCTCGATTTAGGCGATTTAGTGGTGTTGTACAAGAAAGCCAAACAACGCTTCGATGAAGATGCCGAATTTCAAGCAGCAGCTAGAAAAGAGGTAGTCAAATTACAGGCAAAAGATCCCGATACGATCAAAGCCTGGAACCTATTGTGCGATCAATCACGGCGCGAATTTCAGGTGATTTATGACAGGTTGAATGTCCAACTTACCGAACGCGGCGAATCATTTTACAATCCCTATTTAGCCACCGTAGTTGAAGATTTACGCGCGACGGGATTATTAGTCGAAAGCGATGGCGCACAGTGCGTATTTCTTGAAGGGTATACCAATAGAGATGGCGATCCTTTACCGCTCATCGTCCAAAAAACTGACGGTGGTTATAACTATGCCACTACCGATTTAGCCGCAGTCAGATATCGGATTGGGACCGACAAAGCCGATCGCATTATTTATATCACGGATGCCGGACAAGCAGATCACTTCGCCCAAGTATTTCAAGTCGCTAAATTAGCAAATTGGATACCCGAAAATGTTGAAATTATTCACGTTCCTTTCGGTTTAGTATTAGGGGAAGATGGTAAAAAAATCAAGACTCGATCGGGTGAAGCGATTAAATTAAAAGATTTACTCGATGAAGCGATCGAACGATTTAGCAACGATCTAAAATTACGATTAGCAGCAGACGAACGCCAAGAAACTGACGAGTTTATCGCTAATAGTGCCGAAGTTGTTGGATTGAGTGCGGTTAAATATGCCGATTTGAGCCAAAATCGTACGAGTAATTATGTCTTTAGTTTTGATAAGATGCTGGCACTTCAAGGGAATACAGCTCCCTATATGATGTATGCCTATGTGCGAGTACAAGGTATCAGTCGTAAAGGTGGTATCGATTTCAACAATCTTGGCGATCGTGCCCAGATTATGCTTAATGAAGAATTAGAACTTACTCTCGCCAAACACCTTTTACAATTAGGCACGGTTATTAACGAAGTCGAGCGAGATTTACTACCAAATCGGTTGTGTCAATACTTATTTGAACTCAGTCAAAAATTCAATCAATTCTATGATAAGCATTCAGTTTTACAAGTAGAAGAACCTCTGCGGACTTCACGATTAGTCTTATGCGATTTAACTGCTAAAACGTTAAAATTAGGATTGGATTTACTCGGTATTCCAGTAATAGAACGGATGTAATTGCGATCGATCCCGATTGCCGCGCGATTTCAATCGTTGACAATTCTGAGATCGATCGAAATGTTAAGATGGTAAATATACTCTTGCAGGAGGTATCAGGATGACAGTTGCGATCCAAAAAATGACTCTAGAAGAATTCCTTGCGTATGATGATGGCACGGATAAATTATATGAACTAGAAAATGGAGAACTAATTGACATGGCATCTGAGAGCGAAATCAATCGTCGGATTGCAGGGTTTCTGTTTGCCTATTTTCTCCAATTTGGTATTCCAGCTTATCGGTTAACGATGAAGACAGAAGTAGCCGTCAGTGGAGCGCGGGTATCAGTGCGGGTACCAGATTTGTTGGTATTATCTGAAGAATTAGCTACGGAAATGGATGGGGCGAGTCGATCGATCGTATTAATGGATATGCCGCCACCATTATTAGTAGTAGAAGTTGTCAGCCCTAGCCAAGAAAAGCGAGATTATCGTTACAAGCGGAGTGAATACGCAGCCAGAGGTATTGCCGAATATTGGATCGTCGATCCGATCGCGCGACAAGTGACGATATTAGAATGGGTGGAAGGTTTGTATGAGGAGAAGGTTTATCAGGGAGATAATCAGATCGAGTCAACCTTATTCGAGAATCTAGATCTGAGTGTCGATCGAGTATTACAGGCACGTTAGTTACGATCGACATGCTAAGATTCGAGCAGATCGATTCTCTTTCACAGAGGCTACTTGTGGTGAGCGTAGTCGAACTACGCCAACGAGTCCGCCAGGAATTGCGGATTACAAACTATCGATAGTCACCGTGCGGCGAGTTTCTGCCGAGATTTTGGCAGCGTCAGCGACACGGAGAGTTGCCAGACTAGCCGCAGGAGTGACATAATTTGGTTTGCCATCGATGAGATGATCGAGGACGAGTTCCAGATCTCTAGCAAATAAACCTTTACGTGCACCGAGATCCAGTGGGGTAGAAGTTCCATCTTGAATAAATACCCCTTCATCACCATCAAATATTAGTGCGCCCTTGTCGCCATGTACCTCAAACTTGCGGGAGTTTTGCCATAAGCCTTCACCCTTGCCATAGACGACTTCGCCGATCGCGCTATTATTCTTAAACCGTAATTGTGCCGTACATAGGCAAGTTTTGTAATAATCACCCACGCCACCCCAGTATTGATTGTGGCAATTGACACTCTCGATCGAGCCAAACAAGTCAGTGAAGCGATGGAGCCGAGAAAGTGCCGCAATCAGGGGAAATCCGAACTCAGAGCGATGAAAAGTCCATTTTTCAGTAATCGGGCGTTGACAGACGATCGTGCTGTAGCGGGCGTAATGCACCTCACCCAGACGATCCAACCATTCGCGCATCGTCTGGTGGAGTCCGCCCAAGAGTTCGATATGTTCGACATGGAGGAGGACTTTTTTTGCCACAGCTAGTTGAACGATTTCGGTAGCTGCTCGAACATCGAGGGCGAGTGGATACTCGACGATTGTATGCTTACCTGCCTCGATCGCAGCACGGACGATCTCACTGTGGTGGATATTGATTGTCGCCACAATTACGAGATCTATATCGGGCATTTGCACCAATGTCTGCCAATCAGCTACTGCTAATACATCGAAGCTCTGGGCAAATTCTGCCGTGCGTTCGGGATTGCGCCCTGCGACGGCTACTAGCTGAGTGCGGCTTTCAGTGGCGAGACTTTGGGCGCGGACTTTGGCGGCAAATCCGGTGCCCACGATGCCAACGCGGATCGGGAGATTAATTTCTCCATAACTAGTGAGTTTGGACATAAGATTTTTTAATATTATAAAGCGATTGAATTAACCACAAAACTGAATGCCAGAAAATATTATAACTGCTATTCTAGGCTGTATTTGACCAGATCGCCAATGGCTACTGAATGACGCTAACCGTTGATAAATATAGATTACAGGAGATTGAATGTCGATCCGTTGCCGCAGAGGTATAAGTAATTAGGATGAATCCCCGCGATTTGATTACGAATACCATTCGACTTTAGCGGAACTTATAGATACAGATGGTGAGGTTTTCCCTTAGTATTCAAATAGAGATGAAAAAAACCGCGCTTAGTAGGGCAATCCGATCGAGCGTAGTTACTCACAGATCTAGGCTGGCAGATTGTCTGACTATAGACAAATACGTCCGCATCTGTCATTATTTAAGCGAAATAGAGAGGAATCAATCTGACATGGCAACCTATAAAGTTACTTTAATCAACGAAGCCGAAAATCTCAATAAAGTTATTGAGGTTGCTGATGACACCTACATTTTAGATGCAGCCGAGGAGCAAGGGATCGACCTTCCTTATTCTTGCCGTGCGGGTGCTTGTTCGACTTGTGCTGGTAAAATCACTGCTGGAGAAATCGATCAATCCGATCAATCTTTCTTAGACGACGATCAAATCGAAGCAGGCTACGTCCTGACTTGTGTTGCTTATCCTAAGTCCGATTGCACCATCATCACCCACCAAGAAGAACAACTTTACTAAGCTCCCCTGGTTCTGGAGTAAGTAGTTTAGGAGCGTGGAATTAGATTAATTCCGCGCTCCTATCTTTTTAAGTGAAAGCTCGCTGTCGTTGGCGATCTTTCACCGCAAAGCGCAGGCTTGGCCAACGACTACGCTCACCACAAGCGTTGCCCTGAGCGTAGTCGTTGGGTAGCCTCTAGAGAAACATCGGCAAGTCGGTACCAACTAAGCCGAATGATAGAATAGTGAGATAACCTAGCCCCCGCCAAAGTTTGGAGGTTTTATGACAATTGCAACTGCACCTGGTGTCAATACTCAACCATTGCTGCTCGATGTCAGCAATACAACTTTAACAATCACTCCAGCGCAATTCGATCGATTGTGTATCGACAATCCCGACTTACGCCTGGAATTAACTCCCGATCGAGAATTGATTGTTATGGCTCCAACATTTTCGATTAGTGGCAAGCGCAATCTAAACTTAGGGAGTCAGGTTTATGTTTGGAACGAGCAAACCGAGCTAGGTGAAGCATTTGATTCTTCAACTGGTTATGATTTTACTGCTATTGGTGGAGGAAAACCTTCACCCGATGTCTCTTGGATTGAAAAATCTCGATTGGAAGGGATTTCACTAGAACAGCTTTGTCCAGTAGTACCCGATTTTGTAATAGAATTGCGTTCTACAAAAGACAACTTGAGTCCATTGCAAAAGAAGATGAGCGAATATCAAAGTCTTGGAGTAAGGCTGGGTTTGCTCATCAATCCAAAAGACAAACAGGTAGAGATCTATCGACCAGGACAAGAACCAGAGATACTAGAATCGCCTACTGAGATCGACTGTGGTGAAGTCATGGCTGGTTTCGTACTGAGTATGAGTAGAATTTTTTAATCATCAAATATTAGCAGATTCCTGATGAGTAGAATTACTACCAATTAATAATCAATATTAGAGGTTTGAAATCTTAACTTTTGTCAAAATGAGCCGGAAACCACGCACACCTTCGATCGAGTCTTGTCCCAAGTGTAAATCCGACCTAAATGACGAGCAGAAACTCTAGTTTTCAGAGCGATCGCGAATTCAGTGACGATCGGGACGTGAGAAGATCCGCCTCATCTGTAGAATAGTGAAGTTGCTACATATTGGAACTGATGAGTGTGGACGCGATTAAATTTGGGACTGATGGCTGGCGGGGTGTAATTGGGGCGGAGTTTACATTCGATCGATTGTTGATGGTTGCGCCGATTGCGGCGGCGGTACTTGCAGATACTTATGCAGCCAAGACGGGCAATCGGCAGATTATTGTGGGATTCGATCGCAGGTTTATGGCGGAAACCTTTGCAAAACGGATGGCTGAAGCCGTTCGACTGGCGGGATTCGATGTCATTCTCAGTGATACTTACGCGCCTACGCCAGCATTTAGTTGGGCTGCACACAGTCAAAATGCCCTCGGTGCGCTGGTAATTACTGCCAGTCACAATCCTGGGGACTATTTGGGCTTGAAGGTAAAGGGAAATTTTGGGGGTTCGGTACCGCCAGAGATCACTCAGCAGATTGAAGCTAGATTGGGTGAAACTTTACCCCCTAGTCAGCCAGGAACTCTGACTACGTTCGATCCGTGGGCGAGTTATTGTCAGGAGTTGCGCGGTAAAGTCGATTTAGCTAGTATTCAACAATCGATCGCGTCGGGTAAACTCAGCGTATTTGCCGATGTGATGAATGGTGCTGCGAGTACTGGATTGGGTAGATTATTAGGGTTGCCGATTACCGAACTCAATAGCAAAACCGATCCCTTATTTGGTGGTGGTGCGCCGGAACCTTTGCCTAAATATTTATCCCAATTGATGCGGGTAATTCGCAGCCATCAGCATCAGCCTGGAATTCGGGTGGGTTTGGTATTTGATGGGGATTGCGATCGGATTGCGGCTGTAGATGGCTCTGGTGAGTTTCTCAGCTCTCAGATTTTGATTCCGATTCTCATCGAGCATTTAGTCAAACAACGGGGCTTTACAGGCGAAATTATCAAGACGGTGAGCACGTCCAATCTCGTCCCGAGCATCGCGAAACTCTATAATCTGCCAATTTATGAGACACCGATCGGGTACAAGTATATCGCCGATCGGATGTTGACTACTCCAGTCTTAATTGGTGGTGAGGAGTCGGGAGGCATTGGCTATGGCAATCATATCCCCGAACGCGACGCGCTACTCTCAGCATTATATCTACTTGAAGCGATCGCCAAATCGCAACAAGATTTAGGGGATTTGTACCGTCAACTGGAGATTCAGACTAACTACAATTTTAAATACGATCGGGTAGATCTACATTTGGCAAATATGGAAATCCGATCGCGCTTAATGGCGCAATTAGAGCACAAACCAATTGACAAAATTGCTAAAATAGAAGTACGCGATCGCAATCTAACGGACGGGTACAAATTTAATTTAGTCGATGATAGTTGGCTATTAATTCGGTTTAGTGGAACAGAGCCAGTGCTCAGACTCTATTGCGAAGCAGCAACGATCGAGCAGGTGCACCAAACCTTAGCCTGGGCAAAGGATTGGGCAAAGTCGGTTTCATAAGTCGGCGATCGTTGTATCACTCAAAAATCTAACTAGTGGACGATTTCCACGCATAGTTAATCATGAAAGTTTTTAGTTATTTAGCAACGATCGCCACGACAGTTATTACTGTATTAGCACCAAGCTTGGTGAGAGCGCAAGGCGTTTTCGTGCAACCTTTTCCTTCGAGTGGTTATTCTTCGACTACGATTTACGTACCATCCGTCCCGCCGATTATCATCAGCCCCACAGATCGATCGATCCAAAATATCTCTCCCAATGGTGACTATTTTCCAAATTCGACAACTACTTATTACGATAGCGGTTATCAAATCTACCGCGATCCTCAATATCGTCAGTATCGTCAGTATCGTCAACCTCCCCTGATCTTTCGACAGCAGGAGATTTATCCCCGTAGTGTACAGCCTACCTGTACCACTACAATAATTGGTAGCCCAATTCCTAGCCCAATTGCACTCGATCGATATACTGGGACACCATGTCGTTAGCCACAATCCTGTGGGGGTGCCTCTCGCTGGCACCCAAAACCGCCGCTATTATTAATCGATAAATTAACTATTAGTAGGTAAATGTGTCTAACTCAACACCAAATTATCTCGATGGATGACGGTTTCTTCGCCCAAGTAGCCAAGTAAATCGATGATATCAGTCGATCGATGTCCCTGAATTCGATCGAGTTCGATCCTACTATAGTTAACAATCCCCCGTCCAATTTCTCTCCCCTGAGCATCACATAATTGCACTGCATCTGTCGCTTCAAAGTCTCCCTCAATGCGGGTAATTCCGGCTGGCAATAAGGATTTGCCACTAGTAGTAATTGCTTGCACAGCACCAGCATCGAGAAATATCTTACCCACTGTCACCAATCCGTGAGCGATCCAGCGTTTTCTGGCACTATCGGCGCGTAATTGTGGCGTGAATTGAGTTCCCAAAGGCTCCCCCTGAAGAATCCGCTCGATGTATTGCGGAAATTGCCCATGAGTAATGGCTGTCTTCACCCCTGCACTGGTGGCGATCTGAGCGGCGGCTATTTTGGTCGCCATGCCACCTGTTCCCCATTCCGAACCCGAACCACCAGTTTGAATTTGCAAGGCGGTTAAATCCTCTAATCGATCGATCTGGACGATCGGTTGAGCATCAGGAAATTTGCGGGGATCTGCTGAGTACAATCGATCGACATCGGTAAGTAAAAACAACCAGTCAGCATCGATCAGGCTGGCTACTCGCGCCGAGAGGGTATCATTATCGCCAAATTTTAGCTCGTCTACAGCTACCGTGTCATTCTCATTGACGATCGGCATCACGCCCAGTCGGAATAGCTCTTGAAAAGTATTATGGGCATTAATATAACTACTGCGCCTGTCGAGATCGCCCCGCGTCAGCAATATTTGGGCGACTGGCTGCTGATGTTCCCGAAATAAGTCATCATACACCCGCATGATAATCCCCTGTCCCACTGCTGCTGCGGCTTGCTTGAGGGCGATCGTTTTGGGGCGTTCGGTCATTCCCAGTCGCGCTGCGCCAACTCCAACCGCACCAGAAGATACCAACACAATTTGATAACCTTGGGTGCGTAAATCGACAATGGTTTCAATCAAAGCGGCGATCGTTGCTAAAGCTAACCTCCCATCACTACGCGTCAGACTTGATGTACCAACTTTAATTACTATGGTCTGAGACATGATGGGGATCGGGGCATACTAGCTAGGGATCGAGGTTTTCTATCTTGGAGTCAGAATATTAAATATTTAGTAAAAGACCGTACTTAAAACGTTTCAGAGCGTCACCTACCTATTTTTGGCAGCTAACGCTCTGAAAATTTATATATTTTATATTATGTTTAGAGTCTTTATCTGGGCTGACTTTATTTCCACTAAAACTATGATGCCAGATATTTTAGAGCATCTCTATTTTCTTAATAATTTATTTATATTTTAACTAATTGGGCATTTGGGAGGTGGTGTGAAGATTTATTTAGTTTTGAACAAAGATACTCCCAATAGTCTGGCGATCGCAAACTCGATACTTCGCAGTAGGCTGAAGCTCAGGGTAGTATCAGCACTGACAATCGGCTCGATCAAGATCGTAAACATCCCTAGTCGATTACCCGCGAGGACATCTGTAAATACTCGATCGCCAACCATCGCTACCCGTGCGGGTTCCATGCTCATAGCCTCCACAGCTTGGCGAAGTTTTTTGCGTGATGGTTTGGCTGCGCTCAAGAAATAAGGTAGCGATAGACTATCGGCGATCGCCCCAATCCTGAGCTGACTGGGATTATTTGTCACTAGCCAGAGGGGGACAATTTTCCTAGTTTGTTCGATCCACAGCATCAGTTCCGGCTCGGCAAAACCAACACCGATCGGTACAATAGTGTCATCGACATCCAAAACCAAGCCTTCAATCTTATATCGAGCGAGAATCTCAGGAGTCAAATCCAACACTGAGCTGCCAAGTACCAAGTCAGGTTGTAGTAGGGGAAATAACATTAGAAATAGGGGATAGTGAATAGTAAATAGGGGTGAGGTATTTGGGAATTAGCTAAATCTTCACCTGCATAAAACCTCACACTCACTAAAAGTGCTCCATAGACGCAATTGCCCATGAAGTATGTTTAGATGATGTCGATCGGGTGGTGAATTATTTATTTCTTTCCAGACTGACGCTGCTGGCGAATCAATTGTGTTGCCGCCACATGTTCGGATAACGTTTTGCTAAAAACATGTGTACCATCATATTTTGCCACAAAAAACAGTAATTCTGTACTGTCTGGGTTGAGTACTGCTTTGAGACTCCCAATCCCTGGGCTGGCGATCGGTCCGGGTGGAATTCCGGCATTCATATAGGTATTATAAGGGTTGGGTCGTTTGACTTGGGCAAAAGTTAGGGGTCGATCGGCAGTCTGTTTGATGCCTAAACCATATTCCACGGTGGGATCGGACTCTAGCCGCATATTTTTAGCGAGTCTAGTGGTAAATACCCCCGCAATCTTCGGGCGTTCGATCGGAATTACCGCCTCTTTTTCCACGACACTCGATAAACTTACCCATTGCAACAGACTCAATTTTTGAGATGCAGCAACTTTTTGATACTCTGGCAATGCTACCTGCTCGAATTGATTGAGCATCTGTGTGACAACACCTTTGGGGGTGATGCTATCGCTAGGGACTTTATAGGTTTCAGGGAAAAGAAACCCTTCTAAATGGGGGATGCCATCGGGTAGCCAAGAAAACTTATCTTTAGGAATTTCCTTGGTAGCGGCGATAAAATCAGCAGCTTTGAATAAACCTTGCTCTTCAAAGTATTTGCCCATCTGTTTAATATTCCAACCCTCGCGGATGGTAAACCCAGATTGAACTACTTTACCTTCTAAAATTTGGGCGGCGACTACTGGTAAAGGCTGACTTGGCGATACTTCATAAATACCCGATTGGGGTGATTTGCCTTGTTTACCTTGCCAAGATGTCCACAGTTTCCAAGCTAGCTGAGATTTGATTGCGCCTTTTGCTTCCAATTCTTTGCCAATTGCTTGAGCAGAGGTACCAGGTTTGACTTGAATCTGGATACTTTTAGCATTTGGATCGGTAGTAGGTGGTGCGACGATCCCGTTCCACCACCTACTACCGATCCCGCCAGCAACAGCGATTAGCAGTGCAATTGGTGCTAAAATTAACAACCATTTAGGAGTATTCTGGGCTAGTTTCAAGGGTAATCCTCCAGATCTAGATTTCATCCAGTAGCATATCTTCAAGCATTGGTTGGAGTTGTTCGGCTTCTTGTTCGGAGAGTAATGAAATCACGCCATTTTCATCGGCTTTCCCGAAGAATAAGAGTGGATCTACAGGGGTGCAGATTGCATACTCTTGCTCTTTATTATAAAATCGTGCCAAAATTTGAAATTCTTCTGGCTCCAAAGTATCATCTTCTTCATCAAGTTCGATCGTGACTACTTCTGTCGGATCTAGTGGGGGTAATTCACCAACCGCACTAAGCGTAAAAGCAGTCCGCTTGAGCGCGAGATTTTGTTCGGATAGTACCGCCTGAGCATCAGCAAAGATCGCATCGATCTCTTCTTCTTCTTCGACAGAAACTAATTCGGTGACATCATCTTCTTCATCCCAAGCGAAAATTTCAATTGGCGCATTTTCTGGTAGTAGCAGAAAGTAAGTCTTGCGATCGAGTTCGAGTTCGCGCTCGATGTAACAGGGGAGTTCGCGCCCCAATTCATCGGTTAGTGTGACTAACTCAGCATCATCGAAATCTTCAGACTGGGGTGATGAGGACATGTAAAATAATTTTAAATGATAACTTTAGTGGCTATCTAATTTAGAGGTTAATGATTCAATGCTTCGATCGAGATTGCGCTGACAAAGACCACTAGTAAGCCAACCCTTAGAATACCATAATGGCGACCACTGTTTGGCACAAATCGATTTAGGCAATACTGGAGATCGCCAGCCGCAGCCAGTCTTCAATGTTTGGACTTTTTACCATTAGACTATCTTGACTAATAGCCTGTAAAGCTTGGTGAATTTCATCAGTTGTATAGCCCAAAGCTAACAAGGTCATCTCAACTTCTGCCTGCATAGTTGAATTCAAACTAGTCAGTGGTAAGGATTCGATTAAACCTGATGCTACCCGCCATTGTCCCAGCTTGCTACGGAGTTCTAGGGCTAGCCGCTCGGCAGTTTTTTTGCCGACTCCTGGGGCGGTGGATAGACGCTGAATATTGCTAGTGACGATCGCTGAGACGGTATCAGCTAGTCCTAGTTTATCTAATAAGGCGATCGCCAAACTCGCTCCCACTCCACTGACACTAATCAATTGCCGAAATAAATCCCGTTCGGCTGCGGAACTAAAACCATACAAAGATATCTGATCTTCGCGAACCTGCTGATGTGTAAATACCTGTATTTCTTGGCTCGGTACCACTTCCAAGAGCATCCGCTGGGGTACTTGCAATTCATACCCCATTTGATTTACATCTAATACCAGAATTGCCCGATTATTAGCTGTCTGGATTTGGATGGCGATGCCTTTGAGGTAGCTAATCATCTAGATCGAAGTGTAAGTAGTTTAATGATGTTACTCCAATTAGCTAGATTTTAGCTCAGATATCTACACCACCCCAATCGCATCGTCCAGATTGATGAGGAAATTTCCACAGATAAGTTATCGCTCCTCAGAAATTGAGTTGCCGAGGAGCTAGTTAACAAAGTAAAGATAACTACTAATACTTAGTTCGATCGATGATACTTACCAATTTACTCGGAATGGCTGGTGAAGCGATCGCTGTCTGAGTCCCAGCAGTACGAGCGTATAAACTAGAATTGTCAGCAGTAGCGATAGTAGGCATTGCCTCTCGCAGATGAGCCGCTACGGCAACTGTGGTAGTGTCATAGGTTTGAGTGACAATTTTTGGATACAATCCAATCCCAATAATCGGCAGGATCGAGCACATTGCGATCGCTAATTCGCGAGGTTTGGCATCCAACCAAGGCTGATCGCTCGATTCGAGCTGTTTGCCAAAGAATACCCGTCGTAACATCGACAGTAAGTAGATCGGTGTAATCAACAAGCCAACAGCAGACAGGAAAACGATCGTAGTTTTGAACCCATCGCTATAAACATCGCTAGTTGTTAAGCCGAGGAAAATTGTCAATTCGCCAGCAAAGCCACTCATCCCTGGTAATGCGAGGGAAGCCATCGATGCCACCGTAAATAGAGCGTAAGTTGTGGGCATAGATTTGCCAATCCCACCCATCTTGTCCATCGACAGTGTGTGTGTCCGCTCGTAAGTCACCCCAGACAGGAAAAATAGTACCGCTGCAATCAGCCCGTGCGAAATCATTTGCAGCATCGCGCCATTGATACCCAACGCCGTGAAGGAAGAAATCCCAATCAACACAAATCCCATGTGAGAAATCGAAGAATAAGCCAGACGACGCTTGAGATTGTCTTGGGAAAAAGCGGCTAATGCACCATAGATAATATTAACTACACCCAGCACTGCGAGTACGGGAGCGAAATAAACGTGAGCATGGGGGAGCATTTCGGCATTCAAGCGAATCAATGCGTAACCACCCATCTTTAGCAATACCCCAGCCAGAATCATCGAACCAGGTGCTGGAGCTTCGCCGTGTGCATCTGGTAGCCAAGTATGGAACGGAAAAATCGGCAGTTTCACGCCGAAGGCAATCAGGAAACCTGTATAGGCTAATAATTCTAACTCGAGCGGGTATTCCTTTAGACCTAGTGCCGTGAAATCAAAAGTAACGGTATCCCCATAGAAAGCCAAGGCTAGTGCGGCGACAAGGATAAAAATCGAAGCTAGGGCGGTATACAGAATAAATTTAGTTGCAGCGTAGAATCTTTGCGCGCCACCCCAAATCGAGATCAGTAGATACACTGGAACCAGCTCCAACTCCCACAGCATGAAGAACATCAGTAGATCCTGGGCGAGAAATACGGCAATCTGGGCACTGTACATCACCAGCATCAAGCTGAAAAACAGGCGCGGTTTGATCGTAGTATTCCAGCCAGCAAAGGTAGCCAGAGTCGTCACAAAGCCTGTCAAAACAACCAGAGGCATAGATAAACCATCTACGCCGACAGACCAATTTAAGCCTAGTTGTGGTACCCAGCTATAGCGTTCGACTAACTGGAGGCTAGAGTTATTGATATCGTAATGTGTGGCAAATGTATAGATAATTAAACCTAATTCTAATATTCCCACGCCCAGTGCGTAGAGCCGCACATTTTTACCATCTGGATCTGGTAGTACGGGAATAGCTAAGGCAGCTATGAGCGGAAACGCAATAATGGCAGTCAACCAGGGGAATTGAGAAATCATAGATAGGCGATGAGGATCGAGTCGGACACTTCACTGCAAGACAATGATAATATTTACTTTGTAGGTATAAATACTCACTGTGTTAATGATATACCTTGTTCAGAATGATGGCAAGTTGTAAATAAAATTTACAATTATTAAAATACTGTTGCTCTAGATTACCCTTTTTCGAGTGCGATCGATCGAAATTAGGGGAGATCGACTGGTATAAGATGTGGAAATACTTAGCTCGGTGGTAAGGAGGATTTTCCCAGACAGACACTTTGTGAACGAATCGGCGTAAGATCGATAATAGCCGATCTCATTGACGTAGCTGGAGCAAGATCGATCGCATTATGCCAAAATCACCACCTCGTTCTGTACAAGCTACTTTTTGGCAATCCCCAACAGTGAGATTAGTTGGAATTTATGGTGGATTGAGTGCGATCGCTAGTTTGATGTTATTTCCCTTACTCTGGTTGTTGAGTACGGCACTCAAATCAGCCGATGAAAATATCTTCCAATCTCCACCCCAATTATTACCGAGTCATCCAACTATCGAAAACATTATTACTGTGTGGCAAAGTAATGACTTTGGACGCTATTTATTTAATAGTAGTGTGGTGGCAATTTTGAGTGTGGTCGTTAACTTAATTTTTTGTGCGCTGGCAGCCTATCCTTTAGCTAGATTAGAGTTCAAAGGCAAAGAGCTGATTTTTACGATTGTGGTATCGACGATTACGATCCCATTTCAGATCGTGATGATTCCGCTGTATATCATCGTGGTTGAGTTGGGATTAGTTAATACTTATTTAGGAGTAATATTACCTAATCTCGCTTCAGCTTTTGGGATATTCTTGCTCCGTCAAGCCTTCCAATCCGTACCAAAGGAACTCGAAGAAGCTGCTAGAATGGATGGCTGTTGGGAAATTGGGATTTGGTGGAGTGTGATGTTACCTGCAATTCGTCCCGCACTAGTCACCCTCGCAATTTTTGTCTTTATTGGTGCTTGGAGTGATTTCTTATGGCCATTAATCGTGCTTCAGGATGATACTTATTACACTCTCCCATTAGGGGTGGCTAAATTAGCCGAGGGTGCATTTGGGTTAAATTGGCGGTTGGTAGCGGCTGGTGCGGTAATTTCGATCGCGCCTGTCTTAGTCTTATTTATGTTCGTTCAACGTTATATCGTACCTACTGCTACTAGTAGTGGCGTGAAAGGTTAGCAAATTAGTTAGCGCATATCTTGCACCACTTTAAACATGCTAGTACTTAGTGCAGATCCAGGGTACCCACAAGGGGCACCCCTACACAATTCACCTGTAGGGGTGCCCCTGTCTTGTCGTTTTTTTATTCGGGGGTTCCCCCCGAATAAAAACGCCGCTTGTGGGTACCCTTAGATCTGTGCGGTTACTAGTCTTTATTTAGTGGTGCAAGATGTCAATTAACCTTGATAAGGTCGATCGATCCGATCGAGTGATACATTAAACTCAAATGGCATCCGACCGGGATCTTTGCGGGGTTCGGCAGCATAACCGACTGGTAATACTAGCGCAATTGCCAAATCTGGATCGTTTTCGGCACCGATGACAGCTTTGACTTTCTCTTCGCTCCAACCGTTCATCATGCAAGTTGATAAGCCCAAGCTCTCCGCTGCCAGCGTCGCATGAGTCGCGGCAATCATCGCATCCTTAATCGCATACTCCCTAGCCTTGTCACCAATTGCGGCAGCAAATTCAGGCACCGCTTTCTGGAAATAAGCAGCAGTACCTTCACTCCAAGCACCTGTTTGGATGCCTTGTTGAATAATCGGCGTAATGTCTTTCTCTCCAGCCTTAATATCGGCGGCAAAGACCAAGTTGATAGGTGCTTGGACGATTTGAGGTTGATTGAAACAAGCCGCGCCTAATGCCGCTTTTTGGTCGGGATCGGCGACGATAATAATCCGCCAATCCTGGATGTTATAGCTACTAGGAGCTGCCACAGTCAGTTCGAGCAGTTGGCGGAGGAGTTCGGGCGCGATTGGGTCGGGTTTGAAACTTTTGATCGATCGGCGTTGTAGAATTGCGGTCGGTACGTCTAATGGCATCATTTAGGCTTTAGGCTTTGGGTATTAGGCTTTAGGGGAATTCGCCATCTTAGTATATAAGCTTTCCTCAAAATTTAGCAAAGATAATAGGGTAAACACTAGCCACCATCTGTATTTCAAGCGATATCTTACTGTCAATTTCAAACCCGATCGGTTAATCGATCGTTTAACCCTTTGAGATCGATGCGACTCAAATTTGTAGTCGATCGATTCTAGAGAAACACTCCACCACTAGCTTCAATCCGTTGCCCATTAATCCATTTCGCATCAGGCGAACACAGAAAAGCGACAATTCCGCCAATATCTTCAGCCTGTCCGACTCTACCCAGCGCAGTTTGCGAAGCGATGTAGCCTTTAGCTTGTGGATTGTTGCGAATTGCGGCTTCATTAAAATCAGTTTCAATCGCTCCTGGAGCCAGCACATTTGCGGTGATGCCTCTTGCGCCTACTTCTTTGGCTAAGTAACGAGTGAAAGTTTCGATCGCACTTTTAGCTGAAGCGTAGACTGAGTAGCCAGGATTAGCAAATCTAGTCGTACCACTAGAAATATTAATAATGTGTCCCTGGTCATTAAGATAAGGCAAAAGTTTCTGAGTTAGGAAATACACACCTTTAAAATGAATATTTACTAAGTTATCAAAATCTTCTTCTGTAACTTGATCGATGGGAATAGTAGCTCCAACTCCAGCGTTATTGATGAGAATGTCAATTTTTTCAGCATTGAATTTGGTTTTCAGTAGAGTTTGCAACTCCTGGATAAAACCATCGAAAGTAATAATTTTTCCGACATCAAACTGTAAGGCTGCTGCTGTTTGCCCGATTTGCTCGATCTGAGAGACAACATTATTGGCTTCTGCTAATTTCGATCGATAGGTAATGATAACATCGCACCCAGATTGTGCTAAACGCAAAGCCATCTCTTTACCTAAACCTCGACTCCCACCTGTAATTAATGCAATTCGATTCATATCAAAATTGAAATAAAATGTTTCAGTTCATATGTATCTTAGCTGATTTCTGCTATTTGATTAGGTGGGGAATGACCTTTGATCAAGCCAAAAACCGCCATCATCAAAAGCCCTGATGCTTTTGATGATGGCGGTAAGGAGGGAATTAATGTTGATGGTGCCTTATTGATTCACAGGTTGAGATTCGCTTACTTGTTCCTCATCGCTAGTCAGCCAATGTCCGAATTCTTCCATAAATCGATCGCGTAAAATAGCATCCCGAATCTTTTGGGTAAACCGGATGAGTTCGGTAATATTGTGGATTGATAACAGCGTGAATCCAGTGATTTCGCCACAGCGGACTAAATGGCATAGATAAGCGCGACTATAGTTCTGGCAGGTATAACAGGGGCAGGTATCGTCTAAGGGGGTAAAATCGCGCTTGAAGGGGGCATTCTTGAGATTCCAGCGTTCGCCCCTGACAAAGGCTGCACCGTGTCTAGCGACGCGGGTAGGGATGACACAATCGAATAAATCGATACCGGAGGCGATCGCGATCGCCATTTCTTTATAGGTACCGATGCCCATCAGGTAGCGCGGTTTACTTTCGGGTAATAATGGTGCAGTGGCGCGAACGATTTTGTGGATAAAATGTGCGGGTTCGCCGACACTAACGCCACCAATGGCATATCCATGAACGTCAAATTCTTGGAGAGATTTAGCGGCTTCGGCGCGTAAATCTAAATGCACACCGCCTTGGACGATCGGAAATAAGGCTTGATCTTCAGGGCGTTGGTGTGCCTCAATACAGCGGGCTAACCAGCGATAGGTACGATCGGTAGCAGCGACAACTTCCTCGCGGGTGGCTGGATAGGGGGGACATTCATCAAATGCCATAATCACATCCGCACCGAGGGCATTTTGAATCTCGATCGATTTTTCAGGCGAAATAAAAATCGTACGTCCATCTAGGGGCGATTTGAAAGTAACGCCTTCTTCGGTAATCTTCCGCATTTTACTAAGGCTGAATACCTGAAACCCGCCGGAATCAGTCAGCATCGGCCCTTTCCAGTTCATGAACTTATGTAGTCCACCTGCTTCTTTGATGATATCTTCACCTGGGCGGAGGTGCAGATGATAGGTATTGGCTAGTACCATTTGCGCCTGGGCATCTTCCAGATGAGCCGATGTGAGCGTTTTCACAGCAGCAGTAGTACCGACAGGCATAAATCTCGGCGTTTCGACAATTCCGTGTGGTGTATGGAAAACGCCCGCACGAGCATGAGTGTTGCTACATTTGCCTAAGCAGTCGAAAGAGAAATGAGGGTGGTTCAAGAGATGGACGGGGGGACGGGGGGACGGGGGGACTGGGTGACTGGGTG